>Ga0075421_100003313_pt1 | contig 19244 bp, 18 predicted proteins | sample SoiMetdeltSBSDD5_FD_75292 | JGI IMG/M metagenome (GOLD analysis project Ga0075421, IMG submission 75292) | Bulk soil microbial communities from a Populus tree surrounding site in Tennessee, USA - Soil MetaG P. deltoides SBSDD5 | ecosystem: Environmental > Terrestrial > Soil > Tree plantation... | reverse complement strand
GCTTGAGGCCGTACACACGGACCTCGTTTCACCATCAGCCTGAAGCGCAGCACCCAAATTCTTCAGCTATCCACAAAAACGTCGGCCGATTACCCCATCTAAGGGCCAGAAGCGGACATCACCCCTAGTTTGTACCTTCCGCTTTGCTCTTGCGGCCACCACGAAGCTCTTTGATGAATGTCCTCAGCGCTACGCCAATTTCGCTCGGCGAGTCTTCCTGCACATAGTGGACGCCTTTGACAGTGACCTCGCGTTGATTGCGCCATGCACGGCAAAATTCGCGCGCTCTTCCAGTGATCAGGGCGCCGGGCTCCGCATTGATGAAAAGCTTTGGAACACTGGATCGGGCCAGCCATTTCGCATAGCGCTCGACAATCTCGACCACGTCGGATGGCTCGCCCTCAATCGGCAGTTCGCGCGGCCACTCGAGTGTCGGCTTGCGCGCGTCGCGGGTGACAAACGGTTTCCGGTACATTGCGAACTCCTCGTCGCTCAGACGGCGCATGATGCTTTTCGGCAGCACCGTTTCGATGAAAAAATTGTCCTCGAAAATCATCCGCTCGCCGTCTGGTGAGCGCAGTGCGTGCCTCAACGTATCTCGATTTCGATTATTGGTTGGGTGGCGTCCACTTTGTCCATGGAAAACCTATGTTCCGGTGGAACGCAGCGGCGAGCAAGCTGGAGCTAGCTCACCCAGTAAATTCGATGAAGCGCACACACAACTAGAAGACCGCCTTTGGGCGGTCTTTCACCGTCGTCAGCTGATCGACCTCCCCTAAGTTCGTTAAGAGGCATCCGACGTCCGCTTTGGGCCAAAAGCGGACATTCAATCTACGCCTTTGCCGCTAGTAGTTGGGCAGCTATTGGGAAGGATAACCCGTGATCGTTGGTATATTTTTCCAGCACCTGCGCACTGTCGGCTCTTAGCTTTTCGCGTGCGGCATCGTTTGCCTGCGACACATGACCAGCCAACGGCGAACCCGCAATGTAGCTCGACACAAATCGTTCGATTGAAGGAAATTGAATACCCCCAACCCGCTGATGAACTTTGATATCTCGAAAGCCGGCGGCCTCGACCAGCTTGTTTAGCTCGCTGGCATCGGACAATCCAAACGGCGCACGCATAATCGTCGCGGCCGCGGGACCAATATTTTTTTCCAATATCTCTGCCAACGCTTGAAATCCCGGACTTTCGGCGATGCCGCGCCACACCATCAATGCAAGTCTTCCCTCGGGGACCAGAACCCTATGCATTTCCCGAAGCGCGGCCGGCCGATCGGCGAAGAACTGGAGGCCCAACTGGCAATAGGCGATATCGAACGAGCTATTGGCAAATGGCAGCTTGTCAGCACTGGCTTCGTGCCATTGTATGCTGGCGCTAGCGCCATTTGTCGCAACCGATCGGGCGACGTTCAACATACCGGGATTGAGATCGACGCCGGCCACTGAGCCGCTCGGTCCGACCCGCGCTGCCGCGAGGCGCGCCACAAGTCCAGTACCGCAAGCTATGTCGACCGCGCGCTCCCCGGGCCGGGGATGAGCGAGCTCCACTACGATTGGAGCCCATGGCCCAAAGACAGCAGGCACCAACTCGCGTTCGTAAACCTCGGGCGCGCTACCTGCGACCTGCCACTGTCCTTGCTGGCTCATTTGAAGACCGCCAAGGACGTTGATTGTTAGCAATATAACGCGATGCAGCAATGTCAGCTATGGGTCATTAGCGGACATTCTGACCGTTAATTGCGATGTCCGCTTTACCCCCGAAAGCGGACATTCGGGCCTTATCGGAACAGCCCTGTCGGCCGATTCCTCGCCGGCAGTAAAAAGGATCGGCATATCAGTAGAGCAACCTTCAGGCCCTAATCTCCGGCTGGTCGCGCAGGACCAGGTTCAACAATGAGCGGTGGACTTTAATGCCTCCATTGTAGGACGCGAGCCCGAGTCGTTCCGATCATCTCGGCCATAGTGCTGGAGTCTTTTTATTTCTGAACCGCAACCCAACTTCATTATTCATAATTCATATTTCGGATGGTGGAAAATGAGCCTCTCACCGGTGCTGCATAAGTTGGCCTGAGAATGCACTCGTGCCTAGTGAGATCCATCATTGATTTTTGAGCATGCAAACAGCGAAGGTGACTGTCATGAATGCCGAAACTGGGGTCACAGGACGTTTGATCGCTGCCGCTCGAGCCTTGACAGGAATTAGTACTCAGGATCTTGCGCGCTCTTCGGGAGTCCGCATCGAGACGTTGAGCCGAATGGAGGCCAGCGGTAGCGCTTGGCTTCCACCTGGAAGCGATCTCGAGGCGGTAAGTCGAGCGTTGGAAACATTTGGTGTGGTCTTTATTCCCGAGAGCGACGGGATCGGAGCCGGCGTTAGATTGAAATTCATGCGCCAAGATGTCAGGCAGATTAGTCGTTTGGAAGGTGAAGGCGGAATCGTCGCGGACGATGACGTGCCATGATACCTGCTCGTGGTTTTATTCGCCGGTGGTGGCAAGTTGCAGTTAGTTTCGAGGAGGCGACAACGCTTATCTCAGCAGAATATCCCGTAGAACTACCGCGTCGTTATGCAATTCGTCATGGGCGGCATATACGAGAGTGATTGGACTGTGTCGGGCGAGTTTGCGAATTTCCCTGAGGCCTAAACCATTCCCCTTGAGTTCTTCGATATAGCGCCTGCGGAAATCGCTCCAGCGGTCGGGATCGTGCGCAAACCATTTCCGCAATTTGGTGCTAGGTGCGATCTCCTTAAACCAATGATCGATAGCGGCCTTATCCTTCATAAGTCCGCGCGGCCATAGCCGATCGACCAAGATGCGGGTGCCGTCTTCGGCCGCAGGCTTCTCGTATGCGCGCTTTAGTTTGATGTTCTTTGCCGAAATCTGTTTGCCCATTACGTTGTTCCTGAGGTTTGCCTGATATCAAAATGCACATGCCTGACCACGGGTTTCAATGGGAAGTGCTTCGCGGCTGCTCAGCACGGGACCAAAACCGACTGCAATCATCCAGAAACCACCCGTAACTTAACAGCGACCTAGCGTGCAATGCGGACTATCGGCGTTATGATCACGATCTTAAGCCGCTGCTGGCAAGGCGTGAACATGGACATCTCGAGCTGAATGTTTGCGTAATATTTCTGTGGCGTACTCTTCTTTTGCGGCTTCGCGAGTACGCACCCACAATAGGAGTCCTCCGTGATCCATTTGCTCTTGTAGATAGTCGGCATGTTTACCGCCAACCCACCTGGCCAATAGAGTACCAATCAGACCACCAGCACCGCCTGCCAATGCCATCGCAGTTATGACGCCGGCAAGCGTGCCGCCGGACACGACGATAGCTCCAGCAGCTGCCGTTGCGCCGACGTACACCAGCGCGCCTATCAGTCCGCCCTCAGCACCTCCGATAGCTTCGGTCGAAATATAGGCCGTTCGCGGTACGCGTGGATCATCCGTCAGTTCGTTGACCCTTTTGTACCGATGGCCGAGTTTTTCCTGTACCGCGTGTTCACTGGCGAGCAAGCTCAATTCGGCGCGATGAAAGCCGGAACTGAGTAACTCATCAATCGCATCTTGAAAGTTTTCAGCATTGTTGAAGACCCCAACCGCTTCACGGACGGCGCCGTGATCTGGTTCAATTTTCATTTCGTCTTGCCTTAGTTGCCCTAGTCGTTCCGTTGATGACTTTTGCCTGTTTTCCCTCCGCGCTGAACTGCTCCAGGTATGCGATGACGTCCATGATTTCTTGATCCTTTGTCAAACCAGGAAAAGCCATTCTTGTGCCGGGAATCAGGCTGCGCGGTGCTCGCAGATAGCGGGCCAGCGTCGGCTCGTCCCAAACAAGACCTGCGTTCTTGGTCGCTGCGGAATAGTTGTACCCGGGGTAGGTGCCGGCCGGTCGACCAACCACACCATTCAACACCGGCCCAATGCCGTTCTGGGCGCCTTCTCCAACTTGATGACACGCCATGCATTTCTTGAACACAATCGCGCCAGGTTCGCCATGACCGGCGGGCCTAGCCTCCGTCGCGGGGAACGCGCTAGCCGACAGGAGAACTCCGACTGCAATGGTTATTGAAGCTGGTTTCATGTCGCGCCGGAGCCAGACAAAGAGACACTTTGGCTTTCGCGAGATTGGATTGACTTTAAGCAGCGATCCTATCTGTGCTCGCCTCGGGCTGAAGTGGAAGCTGGTCAACATGACAATCAGCCGCCGACCAGCGGACCGGGACTTTTCAGATAGCGGTTCTTAATCGCGTCAGCTGCCCAGTAAGCAAGGGCGCCGACCGGGCCCGTCGGATTCTTGCCGGCATTCTGCGGAAACACACAGGCGCCTGTCACGAAAACGTTCGGTACATCCCAGACCTGCAGATATTTGTTGAGTACGCTTGTGGCCGGATCCAAGCCGAAAACGGCACCGCCCGTATTGTGCGTGCTTTGATATGGCACGATTGAATAGGGTATCGGGGAAACTTCTCGGTCAACTCTTATTGCTCCCATTTCCCGGGCGATGTTTACGCAGATGTCGGCCTGACCGTTCATCTGCTTCACTTCATTCTCACGGAAATTAAATGTCATTCGTAACAATGGGCGACCGAACACGTCCGTGTAGGTCGGGTCCAGGTCGAGATAGTTCGAGCGATTTGCCATCACTGCACCCTGATTGCCGATTCTGAGGGTGTGGTTGTAATGATCGACCACGGCCTTCTTCCAACTAGAACCCCATCGCGCAGTGCCTCGTGGCGTGGGATGAAACTGAACGGGTCGTGCACCAGAGCTGGCGCAACTGATGCCGCCACCACCAATGTAGCCAGCTTTCTCGAAGTCATAACTGTCACCATTGAAGTCGTCGATGCAGCTCCCGAGAGCGCCGGCGCCCATGAACTGATTCATGACTGTATCTTTGCCAAAGAAAGCAGTTGCGCCGCCTCCGCACTGATAGGCGTAATTGCGGCCGACAACGCCTTTTCCAGTTGCGGGGTCGTAGGGCTTTCCTATTCCAGAATGTAGCAAGAGATGCACATTCCATAATGCGTAGGCCGAAAGAATAATGAGATCGGCCGGTTGCTCGAACTCGCGCCCGCGTGCGTCGAGATAGGTCGCGCTGACAGCCTTTTTACCGGTCGAATCGAGATTAACCTTCAATACCGTTGCGTTGGTACGCAATCGGAAATTTGGGTTCTTCATTGCCAGCGGAATCACGGTGAAGTGTGGACTGGCTTTAGCGTTTGCTTCGCACCCGAAGCGTTCACAGAAGCCGCAATAGTGACATTGACCGAAAGCCACGCCGTCTGGATTGACGTAGTCGCGTGAGGCATTTGACGATGGCTGCGGAAAGGGATGATAGCCAAGATTGCGCGCCGCCTTCTCGAACATCACCATGCCTTGCGAGGCGATCATCGGCGGATTTGGATATTCGTTTTTCCGCGGTCCTTCAAATATATTGCCGCCGTCGATTTTTCGGCCAGCGAGGTTACCGGCTTTACCGGACGTACCACATGTCTTTTCGAACTTGTCGTAGTAGGGCTCCAGATCGTCATAGCTGATGGGCCAATCTTGCAGGCTCATATCTGGCGGAATGATCTTTTCGCCATATTTGTCGACCGTCTTATTGCGCGGTTGATGATCCCATTCGAGCCAGCGCCACGTCACCCCGTTCCAGTGTACTCCGGCGCCGCCAACCCCCTTTCCCGGAAGAAAAGAACCGAGCCGTCGCATCGGCAGGGCCATCTCCGACGGTTCATTTCGAAAGGTGAGGGTTTCCCGACTCACGTTCTGCATCAAGTCATGCCGAGCCGCATATCGCAGCTCGTCATGAATTTGGGGATCCAAGAAGTCCGGATTGGTATTTCGCGGACCTCCGCGTTCAAGCGCGACAATCTTAAGGCCGCTGGCCGCGAGCTCTTTTGCAATGATGCCGCCAGTCCACCCGAAACCAATGATCAGAACGTCGACGGGGCTGAGTTTGGTCGTCATTTCAATGTTTCCGTTTTCCGTTGCGCGATTATGCGAGGTCTTGAATGCCCAAGGGCTCGGCCGTGTATGGCCTGTTCCTAAAGGGCTCGATCTTGTCCATGTACATTGCGCTGGCACCAGGAAAGCCGATCATCTTCCATGACGCCTTGTTTTTGTTGCCGCCATACATTGGGTCAGCGAAATAGCCTTCGATGGTTAGTTGAAGCAGCAGTCCGAAAAAGGTCGCTGTTGGTACGTTGGGCAGATCCACCTTTCGGTCGTCTAATTCAGTAATCACCGCAGTTCGGTCCGAATTCGACAACGCTTCGAAGGTCTTGTTGAATTTCCTTTGAGTGTGTCCGTTTACATCTGCAATTCCGATTCGGATTAACTCCGATGGTGTCATTGCCAATTGATAGCCTTGCTGTGGCGAGCCCTCGCCGAACGGCCCCACCAAATACAATCGATCGCCTTTGCCGTAACTTCCAGCCATCTGTCGGTCGATATAGGTCGCCACTCCGAGTTCGAGCGCGCCAGGTCCGACCGCGTCTGCTGGGATCAAAGTGTCAACTGCCGCTTCGATAAAGGCAGACTCGCTCGTGTTGAAAAATTCATAGCCGTCGCGGCTAGGACTTAAGCTTGCGGAAGTGGATTTGTGGTCGTGCATCGCATGAGCAGACGCCGTTGCCTTTCCGGCGCCGGATGCATCGCCAGCGAACGGCAAAGCACTAGCTGCGCCCGCGACACTAACTAATTTCAGAAATTCACGCCGATCAGCTGCATTGTCGCCTTCGGGTCTTTTGGACATGACTCCTCCGTGGCGTCAAAACACGACGCAATTGGACGGGGACAACCGCCCGCTTTCAGGATCGTTGTGTCACCGCACCGTCAGTGCATGCCGTGACAGTTCGTGTTTCTCGTATGTCATCTAAAGACACATCAAGCAAACGAATTTAAATGACGATTGAGTGCATGCTTTGTGCTAGATAAAGACATGGACATCGAACTTGCTCGAACATTCCTCGAAATCGTCTCGACCGGGAGTTTCATTCGAGCCGCGGAGCGGCTCAATGTCGGTCAAACGACCGTCAGTGCACGCATCCGGTTACTTGAGCAAAAGCTTGGACGACCGTTGTTCGTGCGCAACAAAGCCGGCGCAACATTAACGCCAGCCGGTGAACGATTCCTCCGCTATGCACCCACATTCGTGCAGCTGTGGCAGCGCGCGCGTAGTCAGGTCGCTCTCCCGCCTGGTCATCGTGCCGCGTTGACGATCGGCAGCGAGGTCACGTTATCGCAGCCGCTTCTGCTCAACTGGGTCATTTGGATGCAACGCTCTATGCGGGACGTCGCTCTTCGCGTTCACGTCGACGTACCGCAAGATTTAATCAATCAGGTCGCAGCGGGGCTCGTCGACGCCGCGCTCATGTACGCGCCACAACATCGGCCGGGATTGAAAATTGATCTACTCACGGAAGAGACGCTTGTACTGGTAACCACTCAGCCTGATGTCGGACTTTCGAACAACTCCGGATATGTGCATGTTGACTGGGGGCCGGAATTTGCACTCCATCATGCCATGAACTTTTCCGAAGAGACACCTGCTCTGCTTATCGACCTGGGACCGCTTGCGTTATCCTATGTACTTTCGATGGGTGGATCAGGATATTTCAGGTTGAGCGCGGTACAGCCGCACATACGGTCGGGACAACTGCACTTCGTGCCTCAGGCGCAACAGTTTTCGTATCCAATCTATGTCGTATATGCGGGAGACGTTGACGACGCGGTTCTAGGCCCAGCGCTGTCCGGGCTTCGAACTGCCATCGATGAAAAGAACGATTGAGTACGAGGTCACAAAAAAAGACATTGCGATTATTGGATACGGCATTTAAATGAATGGAATCGGGGCGCGTCCATTCAAGGGTGCTCGCACCTTCACCCCCATGGATTGTCGCCAGCGCTTTCTTTGCGCATGAAGGCATAGGGTACATCGAAGAAAACCGCGATCAAGCATGGGCGGAAATCTACGCTCCGATCGAAGAAACGTGATTCCAACCACCACCCATCATGAACGTCGATACGCGCCGCGGTTTCCGCAACCATGCTTTGATCCCGTGCTTAGCTGAGTCATGCACTTGAGTTTGCGCAGAAGGGCGTGCGTACTTCCGTCTGCAGTGTTGCGGAAAATATTTCAGCCGTTTGATCCTCCAATGCCATGTTGAGATATCCCAGGACGGATGATCGTTATGCCTGTGGTCAGTCTGATCAATTGCTCGTGATTCGGTGCCCAGACCTTACCGGCTTTTCCGACCGCGTGAAGTTGAGAGCCGTGTTTACAAGCGCGATATGCGAAAGTGCCTGTGGGAAATTGCCAACCAATCGCTTCGCGTGGGTGTCGTATTCTTCCGACAGAAGTCCGACATCGTTCCTGAGCGCAAGCAGGCGCTCGAATAACTGTTGTGCTTCCTCGCGCCGCCCCGTTGCAAGCAGGCTATCTGCGAGCCAAAAGCTGCATGCGAGGAAGACACCCTCGCCTGGAGGTAAGCCGTCTTGGGTGTCCGCGGTGTTATAGCGCCGGGCAAAGCCGTCCGCCAATAAATGTTGTTCGATGACCGCAATCGTGCTTCGAACCCTTGGATCGTCGGGGAGCAGAAAACCGACGACTGGAATGAGTAGCAAACTGGCATCGAGGTGCTTTGATCCATACGATTGCACAAAAGCGCCAATCTTCGGATCGAATGCGTGACGGCAGATATCTTGGTGAATTCTTCTGCGCAGAGCGCGCCAGCGTTCGACAGGCCCTTCAAGCCCGAAGTCTTCCGCACCTTTGATGGCGCGGTCGAAAGCCACCCAGGTCATTATCTTTGAATAAGTATAGTGTTGGCGATCACTTCGAATTTCCCAGATACCTTCATCCGGCTGATCCCAGATCGTCTCCAGGTGATCTAGAAGCGCGCGCTGCACGGCCCAGGCGTCTTCCTCCACGACCAGCTTCCCATTGCGCCCTTGATGGAATGTATCCATGACCTCGCCAAAGATGTCGAGTTGCAATTGGGTGGCGGCGGCATTGCCGATTCGCACGGGTTTGGATCCCTCATAACCCGGCAGCCAAGGGATCTCCCATTCCGTCAGGCGCCGCTCGCCCGAAAGGCCGTACATGATTTGCACCTGCGATGGCTGGCCAGCAACCGCACGCAGCAGCCACGTACGCCACGATCGTGCCTCCTCGTAGTAGCCCGCGTTCATCAGTGCGAGGAGGGTAAAGGTAGCGTCCCGTAACCAGCAGAAGCGGTAATCCCAGTTCCGCGGACCCCCCAGTTGTTCTGGCAGAGATGTCGTGGGAGCGGCAACCATGCCGCCCGTCGGACGATAGGTTAACGCCTTCAACGTGATGAGTGATCGGCGGACATCGGCTGACCATTTGCCAGCGCCTGTGCAGCGACGCGCCCAATGACGCCAGAATGTTTCGGTATCAACAAGAGCTTTCTGTGCGTCGATGGGTACAGGAGGCGACAGATGCGACGCAGAATAGGTCAGGACGAACGGAATCGTTTGGCCGGCCGATACCTTGAAGTCACCGATTGTCGTCAGGTTCTTTCCCCGCAATCGCACCGGCGTCCGCAAAACCACCATGTCTGGTCCGGACACAGCCATCAAGCCACCATCTTCCATCCGGGTTACCCAGGGCACGAGTGAGCCGTAGTCGAAACGTAGAACAAACTCGTTGCGCATTGCGACGTGACCGCGACGACCGGCGACCATGCGGATCACATTCGACGTCTTTCCGTTTGGCGGCATAAAGTCGATCAAGGTCACAGCGCCATCCGCCGTCTCGAAATTAGTCTCTAGAATAAGCGTATCGTCGCGGTAGTGCCGGGAAACGCGCACAGCCTTGTCGGCTGTAGTGATCAGCCATCGACCGTGCTCACGCCCGCCGAGGAGAGCTGCAAAACACGCAGGGCTGTCAAAGCGCGGCCAGCAAAGCCAATCGAGCGATCCATCACGTCCAACGAGCGCGGCAGTTTCGCAATCTCCCAAAAGTGCATAGTCTTCGATTTTCGAGGCCATGGCGGGCAACTCCATGCGACTCTTAATGCTGTACGACGGAACATAATGGCATTAATAGATATATAGACGTGACTTTCGTGTTCGATGCTAAAAGTAGGCACTCTGCCAAGCGCCGCAATCATTCCGGCTGGCTAGGCAAACTGTGACCGACAGCCACTGACGGGAACGGCGCACACGCAGGCCCGGAACCTACCGCACGCGAGTCTTGCAGCGCAGACGCGCCTTCATGACAAAGCCTAATGTTAGCACCAATCTTTGTTCCTCTTTTCTCCAGCGAAGTGTTCAATTCTGCACAGACCTCGGTTCGGCATTTAGGTCACCATCACGCAGCACGTGACGACGCTTCATGCTTTGATGTCCGCATGTCACGTGTTTCGTGTGGAGTGCCACGCAAGCTTGAACCTTATCATCCGTTCGCTGCTGAGGGCCTCGAAGGACTGGCGAGATCAAATGACTCAAAAAACGCTTCTAAGTCTGGTCGCCCTGTAGGCAATAAATTGAATATAAAATTGACACGGCGTTACGGCGCCATCGGTGCTACGAAGGAGTGACAGCGCTATATTTCCTAGCTCCGGGGCCAGCCTCACGAAGGAGGGTTTCAAATGCCTCAAAACCAACAATCGTTTTGGGCCATGGGGTCTGGGGCAACGCCGCACACTGAAGCAAGGTAATCCTGCGCTTGTCGAGGATGGGTTACGAATCCATCTGCCCTGTCGAAAATTCCACTCTCCTCACTTGCGGGCGACGTTCAGCGAACCCGGAAAGTCACTCAGTACCACATTCTTTGGCCTTATCTTTGGAAACTTCGGTAGCGCAATTGGATTTCTCAGCGCATTGCCGGCGTAGCACTGAGTACAGCCTTTGTCGCTTGATTGCTGATGCCAATAGCGAAACAGTAGCGCGAGAAAGTGAGCCATTGAGGAGCACGTAATGGCGTTCAAGGTTCAAGTTGGCCCACCCCAGATTGCCATTCATCAGGGTCAGACAGTGCTCCTAACCGACCCGGATGGGACAATAACGTGGCCGAGCGAGAAGGGTTTATACTTCCTCGACACGCGGATCATCAGCAACTGGGCGATCTATGCTAACGGCGTGTCTTGGCAACTGCTGAACGGCGGTCCGATTAGCTACTACGCAGCGCGCATCTACCTCACCAACAAGTCCATCCTCACCGAAGATGGCCCGATCCCTCCGCGCACCCTCGGCCTTACTATCAGTCGATCTCTCAGCGGTGGCCTGCACGAAGATCTCGACATCACCAACAACAGCATGAAACGAGTTCGTTTTCAGCTTGAGGTGGCCTTTCGAAGTGACTTTGCCGACATCTTCGAAGTCAAGTCGGGTCACATCGTACGCCGCGGCAAGATCACTACTGCATGGTCGGAGCGGCGGCAACAGGTTCACACTGTATATTTGAACCGAGACTTTCGCCGCGGAGTGAAAATTTCAGTGGTGCGTGCCCCGCGGAAGGCTGTTTCTGCCAACGGCCGGCTCAGTCTGGAGGTGGCCCTTCAACCAAACGAGATTTGGCACGCCTGCTTGCTCTACACGCTCGAGGATGGCGAGCAACTCTTCTATGCGCCTGATCACTGCGTCGAGAGCAGCCACAAGTCTCCTCAGTCTGAGACGATGTCACAATGGCTGAAGACCGTGGTAAAGATTAAGACAAGCAATGAAGAGTTTTACCGTCTCTTTCATCAAGCGCTCGAGGACATGGCAGCGCTCCGTTTGCCTATCAGGGGCACGAGCCATATGGTCTTCATGCCTGCGGCTGGACTGCCTTGGTTTGTCGCTCCATTTGGTAGAGATAGTCTCCTCGTTTCGCTGCAGAATATCCTGATCTACCCGGAGTTCGCGCGTGGATCGTTGCAGATCTTGGGCTCGCTGCAGGCAAAGGAAGACGATCCATACCGCGATGCTGAACCGGGCAAGATCCTCCACGAGTTGCGCTACGGAGAGCTTGCGCACTTTAAGCTAATTCCGCACACACCGTACTACGGCACAGCGGACGCAACGCCGCTTTATTTGATCACGCTGCACGCAGCTTGGCGCGCAACCGGCGACAGAGGGTTGCTGGAGCAGCATCTGCAGACGGCCGAAGGATGTCTTGACTGGATCAACAAATATGGCGACCGCGACGGCGATGGATTCCAGGAATATCAGACGCGCTCCCCGGTAGGTTACGAGAACATGGCCTGGAAGGACTCAAGCGATGCGGTCATGCATCCTGATGGCTCACCAGTAAAGGGGCCTAAGGCGCTCTGCGAGCTTCAGGGGTATGTTTACAATGCTTGGGTACGCATGGCGGAGGTGTTCGATGCGCTCGGCAAGCCCGAGCGCGCGACTGAATTGCGTGCCAAGGCCTCTGCCCTATTCGCGCAGTTCAACGAAGCTTTCTGGGACGAGGAACTCGGGTTCTATGCCTTTGCACTTGATGGCGACAAGAAAAAGGTTCTGACCGTTGCATCCAATGCCGGGCATTGCCTTTGGTCCGGCATCGTGCCTCGCGAACGCGCCAAAAGGGTGGTGGACCGGTTGATGGCGCCGGACATGTGGACAGGATGGGGCATTCGCACGCTGTCCGCCGACCACGCGGCATTTAATCCATACAACTATCAGACTGGCTCGGTTTGGCCGCACGATAACGGTATCATCGCTATGGGCTTTAAGCGCTATGGCTTTCACGTGGAGGCGGCGCGGATCGCCCACGACATTAGCGTAGCGGCGAGTCACTTCCTCCTTAATCAACTGCCGGAACTTTACACCGCGTCCGAACGCGACGAGTCGAATTTCCCGGTGCAGTATATTGGTGCGAATGTTCCGCAGGCTTGGGCGGCCGGCTCAGTATTCATGCTCACACAGGCGCTACTGGGATTCATGCCGGATGCGCTGCACAACAAGCTCTACGTTCACCCGTACCTTCCCACATGGCTGCCTGACCTTACGGCGCATGATCTTCGCATCGGCAAGCATGTGCTGGACATTCGCTTTTGGCGCGAGGGAGAGCAGACAGTATTTGACGTGATCAAAGGAGACCCCAAGATAGTTGAGCGTCGTGATTTCGCAGCCGAGGGCATGGAACTGAGGACCACTTCAGAGTTGCTCCAGATAGCGCGAGCGTCAGAGGAGCGCACCAACAAAGGTGGAAGCAAAAGAAGAGCGACCGGGCGAGCCAGGTCTCAATAAGGTTGGTCGATGTGTGCGGTCACAACTCCCTCATCCAAAGGCGTTGGGACTGCGTCAAGGCCCCCGGGGGGGCGTCAGCCACAGCCCGCGACAAGCTTCACTCTTTCGGGGTGCGTTCTGGAATTCCTGACGCCTCAGTTCGTACTGGCTGGTCGGAGCCTTCCGGACCCTGCATGCCGGGTGGCGTTTCTCCCTCCGGGCTAGATACAGGTGCGCTACCAGTTGATTTGGTATTGACACGTCCCGTCTTGCCTTGCGGCTGTGTGACGTCCCCGCTGGGATTGGTACTAGTTGATTGGTTTGTTGAATTCGACTGAGAAAGAGTAGCTGTCGAACCTGACAACATCAACGCTGTGGCTAAACGTTGAGTCCAAAGTCGTCTTACAGTCTGTTTCTAGCTGAGTCATTTGATATCGTCAGTCCTTAGAGGACCAGCAGCAATGATAAGGTCAAGCCTGCGTGGGCACTCCAACGAAACACATGACATGCGGACATCAAAGCATGAAGCGTCGTAACGTGCGCCTTGATGATGACCTAGTGCCAAACCGAGGTCTGTGCAGAATTGAACGCTTCGTTGGAGAGAACGTTGCTAATATTAGGCTTTGTCATGAAGGCGCGTCTGCGCTGCAAGACTCGCGTGCGGTAGGTTCCGGGCCTGAACCTGTAAGGAGTCGCTGATGCTTGCCGCGCTATCGCCCGATCTGCTGGAGAAAATGGATGCGTATTGGCGCGCGGCAAATTACCTCACGGTTGGGCAGATTTATCTGCAGGATAATCCGCTGCTCGAAAATCCGCTCAAGCTCGAACACATCAAACCTCGCCTGCTCGGACATTGGGGCACCACCGCCGGGCTCAACTTCATTTATGTCCACCTGAACCGGTTGATCAAGGAACACGACCTGAACATGATTTATGTCATCGGTCCCGGTCATGGCGGACCGGGGCTGGTGGCGCATAGTTATCTCGAAGGCTCCTACACGGAGCGATTTCCGAGTATCGAGCGTAACCGAAACGGGATGCAGCGGCTATTTCGACAATTCTCCTGGCCCTACGGCATCCCAAGTCACGTCGCACCGGAAACTCCCGGTTCGATCCATGAAGGGGGCGAACTGGGATATTCTCTGGCCCATGCCTATGGCGCGGCATTCGACAATCCGGATCTGATCGTGGCCTGTATCATCGGCGACGGTGAGGCGGAGACGGGCGCACTTGCAGCAAGCTGGCACTCCAACAAATTCCTGAATCCCGCGCGTGACGGTGCGGTTCTTTCGATCCTTCATCTCAACGGCTTCAAGATCGCCAATCCGACAGTGCTCGCTCGCATCGAGCGCGGGGAGTTGATCAATCTGATCCGAGGTTACGGCTACGAGCCGCATTTTGTGGAAGGCGATGTTCCAATCGTGGTGCATCAAGAATTGGCTGAGACGCTCGAAACGGTCCTAGCGGAGATTCACAAGATTCAGCGTGTGGCGCGTTCCTCTCCGAGCACGGTAGGGCGGCCACGTTGGCCCATGATCGTGTTTAGTACACCAAAGGGCTGGACCGGACCGAAGTTCGTAGACGGCGAGCCGGTGGAAGGGACGTGGCGCGCGCATCAGGTCCCAATCGCGAACTTAAAAATCCCCGAGCACCTCAAGCAGCTCGAAGTCTGGATGAAAAGCTACAGGCCGCATGAATTGTTCGATGAGAGCGGAAAATTCCGCGACGAGTTCGCGGCGCTTGCGCCGACCGGCCACCGCCGTATGGGAATGAATCCGCACGCCAATGGCGGGGACTTGCTGGTGCCGCTCGAGATGCCCAATTTCCACGACCACGCCGTGCGCGTGACGGCGCCCGGCGGCGTTGAAGCCGAATCGACCCGCGTTCTTGGCGGGTTCTTGCGCGACGTGATGAAGCTAAATCTCCCCCATCGAAATTTCCGTTTGTTCGGTCCGGATGAGACCGCCTCGAACCGTCTCGACGCGGTCTACGAGGCTAGTGGGAAGGCGTGGATGGCGCGTGTTGAAGACGTCGACATCAACCTCAGCATCGACGGTCGCGTGATGGAAGTCCTGAGCGAGCATCTCTGCGAGGGCTGGCTCGAAGGATACCTGCTCACCGGCCGTCACGGATTTTTCTCGTGCTACGAGGCATTCGTCCATGTCATCGACTCGATGTTCAATCAGCATGCGAAATGGCTGAAGACGACCAGAACCATCCCGTGGCGCAAGCCGATCGCGTCGCTGAATTATCTGCTCACGTCGCATGTCTGGCGGCAGGATCACAACGGCTTCTCCCATCAAGACCCGGGCTTCATCGATCACGTAGCGAGCAAAAAGTCCGAGATCGTGCGCATTTATCTGCCGCCGGATGCGAACTGCCTGCTCTCAGTCGCTGATCATTGTCTTCGCAGCCAAAATTACGTCAACCTGATCATTGCCGGTAAGCAGCCCGAGTGGCAGTGGCTCGATATCGAATCCGCCCTTCGCCACTGCGCGGTCGGAGCCGGCATCTGGCAATGGGCGAGCAATGATGCGGACGACCCCGATGTGGTCATGGCTTGTGCGGGCGATGTTCCTACGCTCGAAACCCTCGCAGCCGTGACCCTGTTGCGAGACACCATCCCGGACATCCGCATCCGTGTCGTGAACGTGGTCGATCTTATGGCGCTGGAGCCCAAGACCGAGCACCCGCATGGGCTGGAGGATCAGGATTTCGACGCTTTGTTCACGCGCGACAAGCCGGTGATCTTCGCTTTCCACGGCTATCCACGAATGATTCACTGGCTGACCTATCGTCGACAAAACCATGACAACTTTCATGTGCGCGGCTACAAGGAAGAAGGCACCACGACCACCCCCTTCGACATGGTGGTACTGAACAACCTCGATCGCTACCAGCTTGCGCTCGATGCCATCAGCCGGATCCCGAGGTTCCAACACCAAAAGCAGATGGCAGCAGACCGCTACTGGAGCACAATGGAGCATCACAAACTTTACGTCAGCGAACACGGCGAGGACATGCCTGAGGTGCGGAACTGGCGTTGGACCTCATGAAGTCGATGACAACACTTTGGCGTTAGATCGATCTTTGGGTGAACGAAGGCGGCGCAATAGGTGCTGGCATAAGCTTCATTCTTTTGGAGTGCCTTCTGGGATCCCTGACGCGTCAGTACTGGCTAGTCGGAGCCTTCCGGAGCAACCTGCATGCCGGGCGGCGTTTCGCTTTGAGTCATTAGCGGGACATGACGCCTGCTGATCTCGGTGTCTGCTTCTACCCCGAAAGCAGACATTGATTGGTCGCTGTCGCAAGTCCGCTTAGTGCCAAAAGCGGAGTAGGCGAATTTAATCCCGGAAGACAGCGCAAGTGCGTTACCAATACTTCAAGGCGAAAACCATGAAAACGTAGATCGCGCCGGTCAGCAGCGTACCGACAATCAGCCAGCCAACGGTGTTTCCAATGGCCGCAAACTTTGCACCTCTCGTCAATTCCATAGTTTGGCCTCCTACTCGCCCAAACTCGGTCCCACCTCGAGCACCGTGAGCTGCCGGGTCTCCCCTGTCCTGGTATCCCAAGAAATGCACTGGCCTGCGCGCAAACCAATCAACGCGGTTCCCACAGGGGTCAGCACCGAAATCTTACCCTGGGAAATGTCGGCTTGCGCCGGGTAGACAAGCGTCACGTTTTGAACTTTGCCAGTCGTGTCGTCTCGGAATTCGACGCCGCAACCCATACAGACAACTTGCCGCGGTTGTTGGCCCTTATCAACTACGTGCGCCCGCTCGAGCTCTTCTGACAACCCCTCTGCGAGCTCTGGCATTTTGTTCATTGCAGCCCGAGCCAATGCGGAGAGGCTCACGTAATCTTCGGTCGATAGGATAATTTGTGGCTTCAAACGGGTTGTCTCTACAGTCTGTCCGGTCATGGTCGTGGCTCCTTAGTTTGGTGTCGGGCCCTTATGCTGCGCTCGGCCCAGGATTGTCATCACCGCCAATCAGTTCATCCGCTGTCGGTCGCGCCGAACGTGGCGTGAGATTGATCGCTCATCGCGGTTGATGCGGCTCCGCGCTGGCGTCGCGGAAGAAGCCGGATAACATTTTTGCTCGGAGTATATCGGCCCGCGTCATTTGCGACAGCAAAGCCCTCTTCATTTGGCTTTTTTTGCATGGATCGGTTCTCTAATGCAGTAGATGCACGATTTATTGATGGAATCCGCGTTCGAGCCTGATTGCTCGTCCGCAGGCACTGGACCCATGGTGATTTCGGTTTGTGCCGCTTCAAGTCTCGTCAGAAGAGACCAGCAAGACAGTTAATTTTGAATTTTTCAGCTGGTATGAAGTTTCCCGGAGTTCGCACGGCGGCACGTGCTGAACCCGGGCTAAGTGCCCGTGATCAGAATGCCCGCATAAAACAGGCCACGCTGCAATATCTCGAAGTTCAACATGCCCATGGAAATAGGTAGTTTGTTGCAAACGTCAAGTGCCGGCCGCGACAGTCCTTTCGAACAAGCGTTTACAATCGAGACTTGTTCTACGAATGCAAACATACTTTTTGCACTTAAATAACAAATATATTCGTTTGTCTGACCCACTAGCTGGTGAGATAGGGAACGCAGGCGTCATGACTAGATGCCCCACGATTCGGCCACGTCACAGCCGAAAAGATCGAGGTCGGAATGAGCGGGTTTAATGCGATGACGGACGACAAGCAACCAATGAATAGGGTTGAAGAAACTCATTCGGAGCAGCGGCCGACTATTGTCCTGACAACACTGGATCGTGAGCGGTTATTCGCTTTGCTACACAGCGCACTGACGACGGTGGACCTAAGCATCGCTCGCTTTCTCCGCGAAGAGATCGAGCGCGCAGAGATAGTACCTGATCATGTTGCATCGAATTCGATGGTCAGAATGGGATGCCACGTGAAATTCATCGATCATGATGACGAGCGCATCCGATGCGCTAAACTCGTCTTTCCGGAAGAAAGCCAAAACAGTCACTGCATTTCAATCTTAAGTTCCATTGGTAGTGCGCTCATCGGCCTCGGGCCGGGACAATCGATCCACTGGACCGAGCATCGTAGCGAGCGGCGGCTGACCGTTCTTGAGATATGCGCGAGCGAGCCTGGATTGCCGCGATCACACACGGAGAGAGCGCGTGACACACTCATTTAAGGTCGGAGATCACGTCACCTGGAACTCGGAGGCCGGGCACGTTACTGGAACAATCATAAGAGTGCATCGGAAAAACACCGAATACAAAGGATATACTCACCACGCGACTCCGAACGATCCGCAATACGAAATCAGGAGCGATAAATCGGACCACATTGCCCTGCACAAATCCTCAGCACTCAAGCTTGTTCGCCGATAACTGGGAATGAGGCGCATTTGACCGCCAGGTAAACTCGACGAGATCGCAATGGACCTTCGACGAGCTCTCGCAGAAGCCATTCTTTCCGCGAACGCCGATGCGATTATCGCCGCCGACAAGGAGGGAGTCATCGTCTTCTGGAATCCCGGCGCAGAGCGGATCTTCGGCTATGCGAGCACAGATGCCATTGGTCGATCGTTGGACATCATCATCCCGGCGCGGTTGCGAAACCGCCATTGGGACGGCTATCACCGCGTCATGAAAAGCGGCGAAAGCCGCTACGGTCACGGCGATATTCTTGCGGTTCCTGGAATCAAGAAGGACGGCAACCAGATTTCCATTGAATTCACGATCACAGCGATGCGAGACGAAACAGACCAACTCGTCGGGTTGATCGCGATCTTGCGTGACGTAACCAAACGCTTCGAGGAAATCCGCGCGCTCAAGCGAAAGCTGGGCCAAGCCGCAAAAGAATCGCAATGATGCGGCAGTACGTTTAACCGTAGGCATGGGTATGGCCTATCCGTTTTTCACCATCGGGCACTCAACTCGCTCGATACGCGAGTTCGTGGACTTGCTCAGGCCGCAAGAAATCAAGCTTGTCGTTGATGTACGGACTATTCCGCGATCGCGCACCAATCCCCAGTACAACTTGGAGGAGTTCGCGAAAGCTCTGGCCGAATTT
>Ga0075421_100003312_pt1 | contig 19244 bp, 22 predicted proteins | sample SoiMetdeltSBSDD5_FD_75292 | JGI IMG/M metagenome (GOLD analysis project Ga0075421, IMG submission 75292) | Bulk soil microbial communities from a Populus tree surrounding site in Tennessee, USA - Soil MetaG P. deltoides SBSDD5 | ecosystem: Environmental > Terrestrial > Soil > Tree plantation... | reverse complement strand
CTTGCTGTCGCAGTCGATGATCCGCCCGGCCAGCGCCTCTGGCGAAAACCCGCCGAACACGACCGAATGGATTGCGCCGATACGAGCGCAGGCCAGCATCGCCACCGCGGCCTCGGGCACCATCGGCAGATATATCGTGACTCGATCTCCTCGCCTTACTCCCTGAGCTTTGAGCGCGTTGGCAAAGCGGCACACCATCGAGTGAAGCTCGCGATAGCTGATGGTGAGCCCCTTTTCGGCTGGATCATCCGGCTCCCAGATGATGGCCGTCGCCGCGCCGCGCTCTGCCAGGTGGCGATCGAGGCAATTTGCCGAGAGGTTGAGCGTCCCGTCAGCAAACCAGCCGATGCCGAATTCGTCCTCGTGGAAGCTCGTTTCCTTAACGCGTGTGAACGGCCGGATCCAGTCGATCCGCTGCGCTTCGCGCCGCCAGAATCCCTCCGGATCCTCCACCGACTCGCGATACATTTCGGCATAGCGATCGGCGCCAATCTGCGCCTTTTCGGCCCATGCGGACGGGACCGGATAGACAGAGTCGGTCATGTGAACCTCTCTTTGTTTGGCTGCGGAAGTAGGCTGCCGTAGCGTCCGTGCAAAGCCCCTCGCGCCGCGCCACTTGCTTCGCTAGCACCCTGTCATGATTATGCTCGTCACCGGCGCCGCTGGCTTCATCGGATCGGCCGTAGCGATGGCACTGCTCGACCGCGGCGAGCAGGTTGTTGGTATCGACAATCTCAACGACTATTATGATCCCCAGCTCAAGCTGGCGCGGCTCAACTGGCTGAAGGCGGCGCACGGCAATGCCTTTACCTTCGAGCAGGTCGATTTCGGCGACCAGGAAGTGCTGGAAACATTCGCCCGGCCGCATCGCTTCAGCCGCATCCTCCACCTTGGGGCGCAAGCGGGGGTCCGCTACTCGCTGGTCAACCCGCATGCCTATGTCCGCTCCAACCTGATGGGGCAGATCAATATGCTCGAGCTCGCCCGACACAGCGGCGTCGAGCATTTCGTCTACGCCAGCTCATCTTCGGTCTACGGCGGCAACGAGACGTTACCGTTCCGGATCGAGGACCGGGTCGATCATCCCGTGTCACTCTATGCTGCGACCAAGAAGGCCGACGAGCTGATGGGCGAGAGCTACGCCCATCTCTTCCGCATCCCGATGACGGGCCTTAGGTTCTTCACCGTATACGGCCCATGGGGCCGTCCGGACATGGCGATGTGGATCTTTACCAAGGCGCTGTTCGAGGGACGGCCGCTTGAAATCTTCAATCGCGGCGACATGCGGCGCGACTTCACCTACATCGACGATATTGTGCGCGGCGTCCTGGCCTGCGTCGACGCGCCGCCGGCCGATGACGGGGAGGAAAAGGCCGGCGGGAGCAAGGGGCCGCATGCCCTGTACAACATCGGCAACCACCGCTCCGAGGAGCTGGTGCGGATGGTAGAGCTGCTCGAGGAAGCGACCGGCCGCAAAGCGGTGCTCGATTTCAAGCCGATGCAGCCCGGTGATGTGAAAGACACTTTTGCCGATATCAGTGCCATCCAGCGTGACCTTGGCTTCCGGCCGACGACGTCAATCGACGAGGGCATTCCGCGCTTCGTTCAATGGTTCAAAGACTATCATCGCATCGATTGAGGAAGGATTCGCATGCCCGTCCCCGCCATTTTCGACCGTCTGCGTATCCCGGCTATTGGCGCTCCCCTGTTCATCGTTTCCAATCCCGACCTGGTCATCGCCCAGTGCAAGGCCGGGATTGTCGGCAGTTTTCCAGCCCTGAACGCGCGGCCGCAAAGTCAGCTCGATGAATGGATTCACCAGATCACCGAGGAGTTGGCAGCGTACGACCGCGACCACCCCGATGCGCCGTCGGCGCCGTTCGCAGTCAACCAGATCGTTCATCGATCCAATGACCGGTTCGAAGAGGATATGGTCACCTGCGGCAAGTGGAAGGTGCCGATCGTCATCACCTCTTTGGGTGCACGCACCGAACTCAACGATGCGGTTCATGGCTGGGGCGGGATCACCCTGCACGACATCATCGACGATCGATTTGCCCGCAAGGCGGTCGAGAAGGGCGCGGACGGCCTGATTGCGGTCGCAGCAGGCGCCGGCGGTCATGCTGGGCGCTGGTCGCCCTTCGCACTGGTCCAGGAAATCCGCAAATGGTTCGACGGGCCGCTTGCCCTTTCCGGCGCCATCGCGACGGGTGGTGCGGTGCTGGCGGCAACCGCGATGGGCGCGGACTTCGCCTACATTGGCTCGCCCTTCATCGCCACGCCTGAGGCACGGGCCACCGACGAATATAAGCAGGCGATTACTGAAGGCGGCGCGGCCGACATCGTCACGTCCGCGCTGTTCACCGGGGTGAGCGGCAATTACCTGCGTAAGTCGATCGTTGCCGCCGGACTGGACCCGGAGAACCTCCCTGCGCCCGGCGCGGACGCAATGAGCTTCCAATCGGCCTCCGGCGCCAAGGCCTGGCGTGACATCTGGGGCTCCGGTCAGGGGATTGGCGTTGTCGACAAGGTAACGCCCGCCGCCGAGCTGATTGAGCGCCTGTCGAAGGAATATGCCGACGCGAAGGCGAAGCTCTGCGGCTAGGCCAGCGCCGCCAGCTTCGCTCGCCACGCGTCCGGTAATGCCGTCGGCCGCCGGCCCTGGCGGCCGACATAAACGTGGGTGAAATGGCCCTGCGCGCTCGGCTCAGCCTTGCCAGCGCCGAACACGCCGATGCGGTAGGTGACGCTCGATGATCCCAGTCGATCGACCGCGATGCCGACCTCGACCTCGCCGGGGAAACTCAGCGGCGCGAAATAGGAACAGGCGGTCTCGACCACTAGCCCGATCGGGTCGCCGTGCTCGATATCGAGCAGCCCTGCCTCAACCAGCCAGCGGTTCACCGCCGTGTCGAACCACTCATAATAGACGGTGTTGTTAACGTGGCTGTAGGCGTCATTGTCGGCCCAGCGCGTCGGACAAGTCATGAACCAGCGATAGGCATCCCGCCCCCGCGCTGCCGCACGGCTCACCAGGCAGCCTCATAGAGGCGCCGAGCATCCTCTTCTTCGATCGGACAAGGGTTGTTTACCAGTAGGCGGGTCTGCCTCATCGCTTCCTTCGCCAGCATCGGGATGTCGCTTTCCGGGATGCCATGGTCGCGCAGCCGCGGCTTGAGGCCACTCGCAACCACCATCCGATCAAGCCGGTCGATCAGCAAGGCGCAGCGTGCCTGGCTCCCCTGCCCTTCGCACTCCGGTGCCAGGATCGGCGCCAACTCGGCGTAGAGTTCGCGCGCCGCCTCGCTGTTGTGCTGCAACACCACGCGCAACATCAGGGCGTTGGAAAGCCCGTGCGGCAAATGATGGATGCCGCCGAGCGGATAGGCCAGCGCATGGACGCCCGCGACGGGTGCGTTGGCGAATGCCTGCCCCGCGAGATGCGCGCCGAGCAACATCGCCGAACGCGCCTCGATATTCGCCGGCTCTTCGATCGCTTGCAGCAGATTGCCGGTCAGGAGCCGGAATGCCTCTCGCGCCAGCGCGTCGGACAGCGGGTTTTTGAGCCGCGCCGATGTATAGGCTTCGACCGCATGGACGACCGCATCGATGCCGGTCGCGGCGGTCACGTGGGCCGGCAAACCCAAGGTCAGGCCGGCGTCAAGAATCGCCCAGTCCGCGACCAGCGGCCAGGCGTTGACCGCCAGCTTCACCCCGCCTTCGCAAGTGATCACCGAGATCGGCGTCGCCTCCGATCCGGTGCCCGCCGTGGTCGGAACCAGCGCAAGCGGCAATTTCTTTCCCTTGGCGAGGCCGACGCCCCAGATACTGTCGAGATCGTCACCCGAGCCGAGCAGGTAAGCGGCCAGCTTGGCGACATCCATGGGGCTGCCCCCGCCAAAGCCCACCACATGTGTGACGTCATAACGCCGACCTAGCTCGACGGCGGCCAGCAGGGTCTCCTTCGACGGGTCGGCCTCGACCGCGTCGAACAGAATGATCTCGCGTCCGCCTGCCTCCAGCGCCGCGCGGCAGGCATCGGTCAAACCTAGTCTGAGTACGTCCTTATCGGTGACGAACAGGCAGGAGCCCTCGGGCAACAGCTCTGAAAGTTGCGAGGTACTGCCCTCGCCCGAAATCAGTCTCGGTCCCGGATTGAAAGCGAATGGTCGCATAATGGGCGCGACCCTAAGCGGTTAGCGGTCGCGGTTCCAGATCAGGTCGCGCTCGAGCCTGCCCATCAGCGCGCGCGCCGGGCTTGGCGCCGGCTCTTCCATCAGTTGGCCTTCGTCCAGGCGCTTGATCCGCGAATAGAGATCGGTGCTGGAGTTGATGAGGCGCGCCGCGGCCTCGGGCAGCTGGGCCACGACCAACAGGTCACTGTCATTGGCGTGTCCGAGGCGCCGCTCCGGCCTCCGTCCGCCGGCGGATTTGACCTCGCCCGTTTCGACAGCCTTCTGCGTCAGCAGCCACGCCACAATATGCATTATCCGGGTGGTGACCTTCAGCGATTCGCAGGCGAAGCCAACCCGAGCGAACGGCTCCAACATCTGGCGGTCATCGCGGCCGGCCTCGTCGAAATAGGCGCGCGCTTCGTCGGCCAGCAGCATCGCCTCGGTGTAAAGCGAGTCGATTAGCCGCGGCGTGATCCGCGCTTCCATGCCCTGCTGTTCGTTCGATTCGGTCATTGCGTTGCCGATGTTGCCATTAGTCCAATGCGGAGGAAACGCCCGACTCGACGAAGTAGCAACCGCTGCGCCACCCGGTGTCCCGGCATCGGACAGCGGCTTTACGCGATGATGTCAGGGATGATCCTATCCGAAATCAGCTGGATCTCGTCCTTCAGAGCCAGCTTCTTCTTCTTCATTCGCGCCAGTTCCAGTTGGTCGCAATTCCCCGAGGTTCGAAGTAGCTCGATTTCCTCATCGAGACGGCGATGTTCGGCCTTGAGAAGCGCCAGCACCTCCCGCGGATCGTCATCATTCATGCTCTCACCCTACAGGAATCCCGCTTCACCGTCACCTTTTGCCTGTCATCGGCGAGCCGCTGCGACAGCGCGCCATCTCGTGTGAAAAGGTAGCGACAAATCAGATATTTCGTGATTTATTTATGTGGTTGTCACGCGTCAGCCAACGAAAGGAAATTGACCGATGGACAAGGCGCATGCCGAGGCTCTCGCATCTAAACATGCTGCTCTTCACGCAATCATCGACGCCGAAGAGCACCGCCCGCATCCGGACATGGACTTGCTGACGCGATTGAAAAAGGAAAAGCTTAGGCTGAAAGATGAGCTAGTCGGACACTAGCTATCGTAAGCCAGAAAGAGGGCCGGCAGCTCGATTGAGCAGCCGGCCTTTTTTGTCGATCCGCGACTCAGTCGTCGCGCGAAACGCGCTCGATCCGTTCGTGCTTTTCCTGGGCCTCGAGCGTCATCGTCGCAATTGGGCGCGCTTCCAGCCGTGCTAGTGAAATCGGATCGCCGGTCACTTCGCAATAGCCATATTCGCCATCATAAAGGCGGCGGATGGCCGCATCGATCTTGGCGATCAACTTGCGCTGACGATCACGAGTTCTGAGTTCGATCGACCAGTCCGTCTCGCTTGACGCACGGTCGGCAATGTCAGGCTCCCGCAGGGAATCGACCTGGAGCTGCGCCATGGTTGCGCGGCTTTCCTCGATGATCGATTCTTTCCAGTCCTTGAGTTTACTGAGGAAATAGGCGCGCTGCTGCGCGCACATGAAATCTTCGGAATCCGATGGATGATAATTGTCCGGTAGGACGATTTGATCGAATTGTTGAGGACCTGATCCATACAGGTCCACTAGAGCCGTAGCCATCAATTTCCCTCCCCGACACGAGCACCAGCCGCCGCCGCGACCGGGCCACCGGTAACGGCCGGAGGCAAATACACTAGACATTCCCGACACTTAGATCGGGCATGCCGGCATTCCCAACGCGCTCATAGTTAAGGCCCCGCCCATTAACAAGGACTGACCAGCGCTAAACCAAATTAACTGTGGATTGTTGCAGGGAAAACGCAGGTGGTTGTCCCAAGGCCGCACAATCCGCATAGGAAACCCCGTGCGCGTGCTGCTGACCAACGACGACGGAATTCATGCCCCCGGCCTATCGGTGCTAGAGTCGATTGCCGCCCAACTGTCCGACGATGTCTGGGTGGTAGCGCCGGCGGAAGAGCAATCTGGCGCCGGTCATTCCCTGACTCTATCGCGGCCAATCCGCCTTCGGAAGCATGGTGAGCGCCGCTTCTCGGTAAGCGGAACGCCGACCGATGCGGTCATGATGGCACTGGCGCATATCATGAAAGACTGTCCCCCCGACCTCATCCTGTCCGGCATCAACCGGGGCGCCAACCTGGCCGAGGACGTGACCTATTCGGGTACGGTATCGGCGGCGATGGAGGGGGCGCTTGCGGGAGTCCGTTCGATCGCGCTCAGCCAAGTCTATGCCAAGGAAGGACTCGGCGACCAGGTTCCCTTTGCCGCCGCCGAAGCCTGGGCACAGCGCGTGCTAAAGCCCCTGGTGGAAGCGCCATTTACGCCGGGTACCTTGGTCAACGTCAATTTCCCCGCCCTGGCGCCGGAGGCGATAAAGGGAATCCGGGTCTGCCGCCAAGGCATCCGCGATTATGGCCGGTTGCGTATCGTCGAACGGACCGATCCAAGGGGCTATCGATATGGAATGGGCCCACCTGGCTTATCGGCGCAAGCTGCCAACAGCAGCGCCAATGGTAAATTGTAGAGAAGCGCCGCGCCCCGCGGCCTGCCAGCATGTTTCACCGATGCCTCCTCGCCGTCACGCGCGATCACCCATTGAAGCATCCCCGGCATGGTGTGGCCTATCTCTCAAATTGGTCAAAATCAATGCGCTACCGCTTCTGATCCTGACAACTGTGATGTGTCCAGAATCCAGCGGGATTCACCCTCAAGGGCCAATGCCGTCAGCACGCCGGATCGATAGGCACCGGTATCGATGCCAATGCGGTTGGGATGCTGTTCGACCATCGGGCTGATGCTGTGCCCATGAACCACGACAACACCATGGTCACTTTCATTCTCAAGGAAGGGCGATCGGATCCAGCGAAGGTCGACCTGGGTCTGCAACGATAGATCTACGCCCGGCCGGATCCCAGCATGCACCAACAAATAATTCCCGAAGGTGAGCGTGTCGGCGAAGCTCGCAATGAAGCGTGCATGCTCATCCGGAATGGCGCGACCGATGGTCGAAAGCGCATGACTTTCGTTCTTGGCGTCGAGCCGCGCCGGGTCGCAGCCGTAGCTCATCAGGCACTCCGCGCCACCGAATTTCAGCCAATCGGACAGGATTCCACGCTCGCCACGCAAGATGCGAAGCAGCACCTCCTCATGATTGCCGGCCAGGAAATATGGCTTGATCAAGTCATGCCGATAGGTCCGCATCCGCTCCACCACGCCGCGTGAATCCGGGCCGCGATCGATGAGGTCGCCCAGCATGATCAGCAAGTTCCGCCGCGCTGGATGACGCGATACGTCTTGCTCAATTTGCGACAGTAACTCGTCGAGCAGGTCGAGCCGGCCGTGTACGTCGCCCACGGCATAGGCTCGATACCCTTTCGGGGCTCGGGGAGGACCATGGTTCGTGCTTTGCCAGCCTAGCATTTGATGGTCTTAACTCCGCCGGCCACCACGCAGTTGCGCAATTGCCTCCAGATAGGCACCGATCACCTGTTGCTCATCATAACTGCGTTCGGCAATCGCTCGCCCCGCGCGGCCCATCGCATCTCGCTTCCCAGCGTCCATCGCTCCAACTTCCAGCATTGCCTGTGCCAGTGAATGTGGATCGCGCGCCGCACACAACACCCCGTTGACACCATGTTCTACGATCCGCCGGTTGCCCGGAACATCGGTCGCAATCAAGGGCTTGGCCATGGCTGCGGCCTCGAGCAACGTTCGGGGCAGCCCCTCCCGGTAGGATGGCAACACCACTGCGGTAGATGCTGCCAGAAAAGGACGAACGTCATTGGCCTGGCCGAGATAGTCGACCACACCCTCTTTGATCCACTGGTCCACCTCGACCGGCCCAATCCCGCTACGGTTGCCCTCGTCAAAGGGTCCCAGCAGCTGGAATTTCCAGTCCGGATGGTTGGGGCGCAGCAACCGGGCAGCCTCGACAAATTCGCGCACACCCTTGTCGCCCAGGAGCCGGCCGATGAACAAATAGGTGACTCCACTTGGCGGCGAGGTCGGCGCGAAGTGGCGGAGATCAATGCCGGAACCCGGCAGGAGCTGAGCCTGACTGAACCGAACGATCTTCCGGGCAACAAATAGATCCAAGTCGTCCTGGTTTTGGAAAAATATGATCGGACAGCGGGCGAAGGCGATGCGGTAGAGCATCCCAACCAATGCAGACAGTGGGCCGGGGTTGATGAATGCTGTGCCCAGGCCGCTGACATTGGGAATGGCGTGCACGCTCCGTACGCGGGCTGCCAAGCATCCAAAAATATTAGGCTTCACTGTGAAGCCAAAGTAGAATTCGGGGTCTAGAAGACCGAACAAATTGATATAGGTGAAGAATAACTTGGCGTCGCGGAATGGGTTGAGTCCCGATCGATCAACTGCGATTTCGGCGACACTCGCGCCGCGCAGCGAAGCCCAAGCGGGATCGGGATCAGGCGAGGCGATGGCTACTCTGTAGCCTGCAGCAGCCAGCGCCCGGGTCAGGCCGTCTCGAAAATTCGCTATATTCCAGAATGTGTTAGCGGAAACTAAAATCGTAGAATTGCCAGCCCTTTTGCCTCCTCGCGGCATGCTTCCCCATTTCATTGCCGCCTCGACATTCGCACCATTGGACCGGTCACGGCACAGACCCATCATAGACTGTCGTGGCCGCGCCGCAACTCGCGCGGCGGCCAGCATTACTGCAAGAGTTCCGAAATAATTCTTCCGAACGATGATTTGCGGCCACTAATCGCTGATCGTCGCGTTAGGTGGTGGAATTTTAATCCGGAGCAGGTTAAGAATTACGTCGTCATTGGGAGTAGTTGAGATGCTGGGTATCGTGCGCAGGGTTACCGCTGCCGCTGTCGCCGCCTCGTTGGCCGCTGTGCCGACAGGCGCGATTGCCGCTGCGCCCCGCGCCGCTTCGCCGGCAGTCGGCACCGCTTCAACCAGCCCGTGGCTGACGCTCAGCGCGATGACCTCTACGTCATCCAGCGCGGCAGCTGCCGCTGCGGCGCAGGGCGATGATGGGCCCGGCTTCCCGCCGGTAGCTCCACTAATTGTGATCCTCGGCACGTTCGCACTTGGCATCTACATTCTGACCAAGCACGACAACCACGGGCCCTTGGGCCTGCCGATCAGCCCGTGACCGACTGACTGACCAATCGATATCGGGGCGCCCTAGCGGCGCCCTTTTTCGTTGCGACGCGGCCTGATCAGGCCCTGCGGTCGGCGTCGAGCGGCGACAGCAAGGTGAATTCCGGAATTTCGGCGGTAATTTGCTCGCCGTCCTCATCGACGAAGATATAGTGGCCGCGCATCGAGCCCGCCGGCGTGTCGAGCGGGCATCCGGAGACATAGTCATAACTGTCGCTCGGCGTGATCACCGGCATTTCGCCGACCACCCCCTGCCCCCGCACCTCGTGGACATTGCCTCGACCATCCACGATCCGCCAGTAACGCTCCATCAGCTGGACCGTGCGCTCGCCGCCATTCTCAATCCGGATATGATAGGACCAGAACCAGCGCTCCTGGTCCGGCGCGGACTGCTCCGGCAGGAAGCTGACCGCTACCCGCACCGTCAGGTCGCCGGTGACGGCAACGTCGGGGAACAGCAGCGCGAGCGTGTCAACGGCCATGGTTAACGCTACGCCTGTCCCCCAGCCTTGCGCAAGCGTTCAACGAGGCGGCTTCTCGCTTCGGCGACCGGCTCCGAGCGGTCAGTGATGAGATCACGCAGCAGGAAGTGGCCACTTAGCGACAGGCCGTCGAGGGTCTCCGGCCAATTGGCCTGCCCGCCCTCGATCACGAACCGCGGCAGAGGCAGCAGCTTGCCGGCAAAAGGTTCGGCCTCGGCGGCGCTGACTGCGCGGCCGGAGCGAGGGCTGACCGCCACGAGTTTGTCATTCGCGCCTGACACGGCGCATTTTTCAAGGTCGAGGCCAAATCCGAGTTCGGCCAGGAGCAGCAGCTCATAGCGGACCAGCGCCGCGCCCCAGCCGCTGGCGGACGGCGCCGCCTCAATTGCCGCCAATACGCCATCCAGCGCCTCGAAAATGCGTGGATATGGCTGACTTTCGGGCAATACGGTCGCAGTCAGCGCGCAAATCCAGTCAATCGCCGCGGCGGGCAGGGGCTCCTGAAGCAGCGGCCCGCGGCTGTGGACCAGCTCAACCGTTCCTTGCGCAAGTTGTGTCTCGGTCCGCGCCGACAGGGCCGCTTCGACCTGGTTGCCCGGCATCAGCACTGGCCGCAGCCGGCGCCCCCTCGCGCCGCGGACGTAGCAGGCCTGGAGGCCGTGCCCAGGCGTCATCAGCCGCACGACGGCGCCATGCTCGCCATGCGGGCGAAGCGCGACGACGATAGCGGGAGTGACGATCCGCATCAGCCGCGCGGGTGGAAATAATCGTAGATTTGGCAGGCCATCGCCTTGCTGATGCCCGGTGCGCGTTCCAGATCGTCAAGCGCTGCGCTCTTCACTGCCCGCGCCGTGCCGAAATGCATCAGCAGCGCCCGCTTCCGGCTCGGGCCGATGCCAGGAACCTCGTCGAGGGTCGACGTCGTCAGGCTCTTGGCGCGCTTCTGCCGGTGGGTGCCGATGGCGAAACGGTGAGACTCGTCGCGGAGCCGCTGCAGATAGAAAAGCAGCGCATTGTTGGGCGGGAAAGTCACTTCCCGGCCGCCTGGCAGGTGGAACACCTCGCGCCCGGCGTTGCGGTCCGGGCCCTTGGCAACGCTGACCACGGGCACGTCGTGGACGCCTAGCTCTTCCATGACTTCCAGCACCGCGGACAATTGCCCCTTGCCGCCGTCGATCAGGAGAAGGTCGGGCCATTCGCTGCCGGTACGGTCCGGATCCTCCTTCTCCAGCCGGACGAACCGTCGCTCCAGCACCTCGCGCATCATGCCGAAATCGTCGCCGGGCGTGGCGCCCGACTTGATGTTGAACTTGCGATAGGCGTTTTTGCGGAAGCCCTCCGGCCCGGCGACGATCATGGCGCCGGTGGCATTGGTGCCCATGATATGGCTGTTGTCGTAAACCTCGATCCGCTTGGGCGGATCGGGTAGCTCGAACACTTCTGCCAGCTCGCTGAGCAGCCTGCCCTGCGTCGTGCTCTCGGCCATACGCCGTTCGAGCGCTTCCTCGGCATTGCGGCGCGCTTGCTCGATCAGCTTTCGGCGCGGGCCTCGCGACGGCTGTGAAATCTCGACCTTGCGCTCTGCCCTTTCAGAAAGGGCCTCGGCGATCAGGTCGGCTTCTTTGAGGTCGCGGTCGACCAGTATGCGCTTGGGCGGCGGCACCTCCTCGTAAAATTGCATGAGGAAGCTGCCGAGCACCTCCTCCTCCGGAACGTCATTTGTATGCGCCGGAAAGAAGCTCCGGTGTCCCCAATTCTGGCCGCCGCGGATAAAGAAGGCCTGGATGCACATTTGCCCGGCGTTGCAGGCCAGGCCGAAGATGTCGCCGTCGCCAAGCCCTTCGGCGTGGACCGTCTGGCTGCCCTGGACATAGGTCAGTGCCCGCAGGCGATCGCGGTAGATCGCCGCCAGTTCAAAATCCCGTTTCTCGGCCGCCTCGGCCATCTGTTTGCCCAGCCGCGCCTGCACGCCGGTCGATTTGCCGGCGAGGAACTGCTTCGCATCCTCGACCAGTTCGGCATAATCCGCTTCGCTGATCCGGCCGACGCAAGGCGCCGAGCAGCGCTTGATCTGGTAGAGCAGGCAGGGCCGCGACCGGTTGGCGAAGAAGCTGTCCGAACAGCTCCTCAGCAGGAACAGCTTCTGCAGGGCATTGAGCGTGCTGGTAACCGAGCCGGCACTGGCGAACGGCCCGAAATATTGCCCCTTGGCGCGCCGAGCTCCGCGATGCTTCTGGACGCGGGGGAACGCATGGTCCTCGCGCAGCAGGATGAAGGGGAAGCTCTTGTCGTCGCGCAGCAACACGTTGAAGGCCGGACGGAAGCGCTTGATCAGCTGCGCCTCGAGCAACAGCGCCTCGGCCTCGGTCCGGGTGGTGACGATCGTCATGTCCCGGGTCTGCGCGACCATCCGCTGCAGCCGCTTTGGCAGCTTGGCGACCTGGGTGTAGTTAGTCACCCGGTTCTTCAGCGCCCGCGCCTTGCCCACGTAGAGCACCTCGCCCTTGGCATCGAGCATGCGGTAGACGCCGGGCCTTGCAGGCAAGGTCTTCAGCACATTGCGGATCGCCATGACCCCAGCTTCCAGGTCAGGCGCGTCCGCCCCGCGCAGCGCGTAGGTCGCCTTTTCCTCATTGAAGCGGTCGCTCGATCTAGGATGATCGGGCCGGCCGGCCGGCGTTCGGTCCATCCCGCCGATTTAGGGGAGCGCGCGGCTTGGCGCTAGGCCGCAGCCCGTGCCTCTTCCTGTTCGCTCAGCATCCAGTCGACTGCCATGCGGGCGTGGATCGCGGTGGTGTCGTAGACCGGCAGGACATTGGCGCGCGTATCGACGGCCAGCACCAGCTCGGTGCAGCCCAACACGATGGCCTGGACCTTCTGCTTGCCGAGCTCGGTGATCAAGGTCTTCAGCTTGCGCTGGCTCTCGCGCACCACGCGGCCAGCCGCCAACTCCTCATAAATGATCCGGTCGACCTCGGCCCTCCACAGCGGATCCAGGTCGATCAGCTGGATGCCCCGATCCTCGTAGGGCTTCCGGGCAAATGGCTCGGTCATGGTGAACCGGCTGCCCAACATGGCAACGCGGCTTCTGCCGTCGCCGACGATCCGGGCGGCGGTCGCCTCGCGGATATCGAGCAATGGCAGTGAGACCTCAGCTACGACTGCTGCCGCCGACTTGTGCATGGTGTTGCAGGCCAGCAGCAGGCCTTCCACACCCGCGCACGCGAGCCGTTTTGCCGTTGCGACGATTATTGCATCAGCATTCGCCCAGTCGCCCTTTTCCTGCAGCGCTGCATAATCGGCGAAGTCGAGGCTCTCGATGACCAGGCTGGCACTGTGGATGCCGCCCAAGCGATGCGCGATCCCACGATTGATCTGCTCATAATAGAGCGCCGTGGAATGCCACGTCGCACCGCCGATGATGCCGAGCTTCTTCAACTTATGGCCCCTTACCCCAAGCCCCTGCCGGCCTCCGGCTGGGGGCTCTAACCCAGAAAGCGATTCTACCTCTGAGTTTGCAGGAAAGGCGCCGTTAACCCAAGGCCTTAATGCCCATCGCGATCAAAATTTCGGACCAGCTGACCTACTATTACGGCTTACGGAAGCGATAGATGAACTGGTCGGTCTTGAAGCGGATGGCCGGATCGAACACATTGGCCCGGTGATCGTCGCCAGCGTTGCGCAGCAGCGGCGACTCTGCCTCAAACAAGAAGCCGGCAGCTTCGAAATCGGCGCGGGCGACTGCCGGGTCGATCCGGTGGAGTTTTTGCGCCACTTCTCGCGTGTCCCCGCCACTGTTGGCGGCGTGGTCGATCACGCCCAAAACGGCGCCCGGCTTCATCGACCGGTAGAGCGCTTGAACGAAAGGCTTAGGATCCATCTTGGGAAACTTATATTGCTCGCTCTCCCAATAGAGGTCGTGATAGTCCAGGTTGAACATTACAAAGTCATAAGAGTCCGGGGGCAGCTGGATTTGAGCGGCCGGACTGACAATCAGCTTTAGGTTCGGAATCTCGGTCTGGATTTTTGTCCAGGCCGCCAATGTCTTCGCACCAGCAAAATTTGCAGATTCCCAAGCGTCGACCGATCCTGCCGGGCCGACGGCACGAGCCATTATCGGGCCATAATATCCGCCGCTTCCGAACACATCGAGGGCACGGTCGCCGCGCTGCAGGCCCAGGAATTGCAAGACTTCCACCGGTTTGCGGGCAGCATCCATTTTCTTCGCCGACTCTGTCCGGTCTGGAGCGGCAACGGCCGCGGCAATGTCGGCAGGCTCCGCACAGGCAGGCAATGCGGCACAAGCCAGAAGGATGGCTGCGATTGCTGAGATGCTGCGCATGAAATTACTTCCCTGTCAGACACCCCGGGGCACTTGACCCGCCGATTGGCTCGACAGGCCAGAGCCATGTCGGCGAACGCTGTCAATTTGTTGGTCAAACGACCTATCGGCGAGCCCAACCCTTGGCCTTCACGAAATGGTGAACGCCTCGGGGGTCTACCCGAGCGCCTTAACGATCTCCTCAACCATTTTTTTGGCATCGGCGAGGAGCATCATCGTATTGTCGCGATAGAAAAGCTCATTATCGACGCCGGCGTAGCCTACGCCCCCCATCGACCGCTTCACGAACAGAACGGTGCGAGCCTTTTCCACGTCCAGCACCGGCATGCCGTAAATCGGCGAGCCCTTGTCGGTTTTGGCGGCGGGATTGGTGACATCGTTGGCGCCGATGACGAAGGCGACGTCGGCAGTGGCGAACTCGCTGTTGATGTCCTCCAATTCGAACACTTCGTCATAGGGGACATTGGCTTCGGCCAGCAGCACGTTCATATGGCCCGGCATTCGGCCGGCGACCGGGTGGATGGCGAACTTCACCTCAACCCCTTGCTCCTTCAGCTGGTCGGTCATTTCGCGGAGGATATGCTGCGCCTGGGAAACCGCCATGCCGTAGCCGGGAACGATGATGACCTTGTCGGCCTGCTTCATGAGGAAGGCGGCGTCCTCGGCGGAGCCGCGCTTGTAGGGCCGGTCGATCGCCGCGGCGCTCCCTGAAGATTCGACCGCGCCGAAGCCGCCGGCGATGACCGAGATGAAGCTGCGGTTCATCGCCCGGCACATGATGTAGCTGAGGATCGCGCCCGACGAGCCGACCAGCGCGCCGGTGATGATCATCGCCGTATTGTGGAGGGTGAAGCCCATCGCCGCCGCTGCCCAGCCCGAGTAGCTGTTGAGCATGGAGATGACGACCGGCATGTCCGCCCCGCCGATCGGGACGATCAGGAGGAAGCCGATGGCGAAGCTCAATGCCGCCAGTGTCCAGAAATCGATCGGGCTCTGGGAGTCGAAGAAACCGTAGAGGAAGAATATGATTGCCAGCGCGGTGGCCAGGTTGATCCAGTGCCGCATTGGCAACAGGATCGGCTTGCCGCTCATATTGCCGTTGAGCTTGAGGAAGGCGATCACCGAGCCGGAGAAGGTGATCGCGCCGATGGCGACGCCGAGGCCCATTTCGATCCGGCTTACCGGGTTGATGGACGCTACGAGATCGAGAGAACCGGGCGCATAGACCGTCCATCCAGTCCCTTTCGGCATGTCGGCGATACCAAATGCCTCGGGATTGAGAAACGCCGCTGCGCCGACCAGTACGGCAGCCATGCCGACCAGCGAGTGGAACGCCGCAACCAGTTGCGGCATAGCGGTCATCTGGATCCGCCGGGCAGTGATGAGACCAATTCCCCCGCCGATGAGGATGGCGACCCCAATTTCCCAGAGCGATGCCAATTGGTGCGTTGCAAGCGTCGTCAACACCGCGATCGCCATGCCGATCATGCCGACATAGTTGCCCCGACGGCTACTCGCGGGGCTCGACAGGCCGCGTAGCGCGAGGATGAAGCAGACGCCCGAGATCAGGTAAGCGAGAAGCACCCATGCCGGGGTCGCCGCGACATCATGCATCGCGGCGCTCCTTCTTCTTGTACATGGCCAGCATTCGCGCCGTGACGGCGAAGCCGCCGAAAATGTTGACGCTCGCCAGCGCCACCGCGATGAGCCCCAGCCATTTCGACTGGACGCTGCCTGCCGCCGCGGCCGCGATCAGCGCGCCGACCACGATTACGGAGGAAATCGCATTGGTCACGCTCATCAGCGGCGTGTGCAGTGCCGGGGTGACCGACCAGACGACATAATAGCCGACGAAGCAGGCCAGCACGAAAATCGACAGGATCGAGATGAAATCCATGCGGACGGCTCCCCTGAATTGGTTGCCGGTCTTGTGGCAAGCCGCTGGGAAGTTGTCGAGCGTCGGAAAAATGAAAAGGCTGCCGGGTCGCCCCGACGGCCTCAGTTCTAGTTCCCCGGCGAAGGCCGGGATCGAGGGGGCTGCGCAAGCAGCGTCTTCGGCGCTCCTGGGCCCCGGCCTTCGCCGGGGAGCAGGTCAGCCGACGATCTCACCATCGCTGAAGAAGAAGGCGATCTCGATCGCGGCATTTTCATCGCTGTCCGAACCATGGACCGAATTGGCCTCGATGGATTCGGCGTAGAGCTTGCGGATGGTGCCTTCGGCGGCGTCAGCCGGGTTGGTCGCACCCATCACGTCGCGGTTCAGCTTCACCGCATCCTCGCCCTCGAGGACCTGAACCACTACCGGGCCCGAGGTCATGAAGGTGCAGAGGTCGTTGTAGAACGGCCGCTCCTTGTGGACGGCGTAGAACCCTTCCGCCTGGTCGCGGGTCATGCGGATCCGCTTCGAGGCAATGACGCGCAGGCCCGCATCTTCGAGTGCCTTGGTGACCGCGCCGGTCAGGTTGCGGCGGGTGGCGTCGGGCTTGATGATCGAAAAGGTGCGGGTAACCGCCATTTGAATGCTCCGGATTGTCAGGGGTTGGAATTGGCCGCGCCCCTAGCCGGACAGCGACCGAAGGGCAAGGCTCAGCCCTTCTTCACCCACCTGCCTGCTTCAGAGGCCCAATAGTTGCGTTCGACGCCCTCACGTCCAGCTAGAAGCTTCCACGCGAGCCGCGCGCCGTCCAGCGTGTCCTCATCAAACAGGTAGAAGGCGCGGTCATAGGCCAGTGCCGCTTCGCGCCATTCGCCGTCGGCAATCAGGACGTTGCGGGCCAAGTTGGGCGCGTCAGTGCCCGTCGACAGCAGGATCGGTTGAGCCGTGTCATCCGAGCCGCCTGACAAACCATGAGGCAAAAAGCTGGCCAGGCCCTGGTCCCACAGCTGCCGATCCAACCGGGCCAACAGCCCCTCGTCCGCCGCAACAACCAACAGCCGCTGCCCGTCACCGAGCAGCTTGCCGGCAATCGCCGCAATCACGCCGTCGGGTTGCGCCGAGCCAAGCTGGTAGAAGTCGACTCTCATCTTTCGAAGGATCAGCCCTCGACCACATCCGCGACATATTGGTCAAGCAGACGCACCCCGAAGCCGGTCGCGCCCTTATCATAGGTCGGCTTGGCCTTGTCCGACCAGGCCATGCCGGCGATATCGAGGTGCGCCCAGGCGACACCTTCCTCGACATAGCGCTGCAGGAACTGCGCCGCGGTGATCGAGCCCGCTTCGCGCGGGCCGACATTCTTCATGTCGGCGATCGGGGAGTCGATCAGCCGGTCATAGGCTTCGCCCAGCGGCTGACGCCAAAGCTTGTCGCCGCTTTCCTCGGCCGCCTTGAGCAGGTTGGCCGCGAGGGTCTCGTCATTGGCGAAAATGCCGGCATATTCGTGCCCAAGCGTGATCACCATCGCGCCGGTCAAGGTAGCGAGGTCGACCATTGCCTTCGGCTTGAAGGTGCGCTGGGTCCAGGTCATCGCATCGCACAGCACCAGCCGGCCTTCCGCGTCGGTGTTGATCACCTCGACCGTCTGGCCCGACATGGTGGTGACCACGTCGCCCGGGCGCTGGGCATTGCCGTCGGGCATGTTCTCGACCAGGCCGCAGACGCCAACGACATTTGCCTTCGCTTTCCGCCCAGCGAGCGCCTTCATCGCGCCGGCTACGGCGCCGGCACCGCCCATGTCCCACTTCATTGCTTCCATGTTGAGCGCCGGCTTGATCGAAATGCCGCCGGTATCGAACGTCACGCCCTTGCCGATGAAGGCGACCGGCGCCTCGCCCGCCTTGCCGCCATTCCACTTGAGGACCAGCAGCTTGGCTTCGCGGACCGAGCCTTGGGCGACGCCAAGCAAGGCGCCCATCCCGAGCTTGGCCATTTCGTCGCGGCCGAGCACCTGCAGTTCGAGCCCTAGGCCCTTCACGCTCTCGGTCACCCTTTCGACGAAGCTTTCCGGGTAGATGATGTTGGCCGGTTCGGTGACCAGCTCGCGCGTGAGTGCGACGCCTTCGACGACCGCAGCGTAACGAGTGGCGTAGCGCTCTTCAGCTTCCGCCCCTGCCCCAACGATGGTGACTGTCGTGAGCGTCGGCTTCTGCTTGTCTTTGAGGCGGGTCCGGTAGCGGTCGTAGCGCCAGGAACGGAGCGCCGCGGCGAGCGCCACTCTCGCTGCCGCATCGGCATCGAACTTCAGGCCGGTTAGGTCGATGACGGCATGGGTCTCGCCGGAGGTCAGAAGGCGTGAGATGGCGGAGCCGGCGAGCTTTTCCGGGCCTTCGCCGCTGGCGGCATCCGCTCCCGCGCCGACCACCAGCAGGCGCCGGCCGCCGTCAGAGTCGAGAAAATATTCGACCGCGCTGTTGGCATCGCCTTCGAACCGGCTGCGCTTCAGCGCGGCTTCGACCCCCGCCTTGGCGGAACCGAGGGTGTCGAGCCCCGGCTTCAAGCTACCGGCAGCGGGGAGCACCAGGGCGAATTCGCCAGTCGGGCGGGCATCGGCAAAACGGATCTGCATGAAGTTCCTCAAAATGGCGAAAGGCGAAAGTTGGTGGCCCTTTAGGAGTTATGCAACGTCATGGCAAAGGGGCGCCTCGCCCCATGTAGCGCCGAAGCCGGATTGCCGCCCCCGGCTCAAGGTGCAATAGGCAGGCTTCTATCAGTATTCGGACCAGGCGGGGCCTTGTTGGCAGTGCGATCGATCAACCTTTGTTTGACTGCGCTGCCGCTGATTTTGGCCATCCCCGCTACGGCAATGGCGCAAGAGGTCCCCGCGCCAGCGACAGCGGTGTCGGTTACCGAGCCGGTGATCGATTTCAGCGCCGACGAGGTCGTTTACGACAGCGGAGCGGATGTTTTGACCGCTGATGGCCGCGTGCGCATGTCGCGCGACGGCAATTATCTCGCGTCTGATCGCGTCACCTGGGATCGCAAGAGCGGCCGCGTCCTCGCCGAGGGCAATGTCGTGGTCGTCACCCCGCAAGGCGACAAGCTGGTCGGCGAGCGGGTCGACCTGACCGATTCCCTGCACGACGGCACAGTCGAAAACCTCCTCATCGTG
>Ga0075421_100003307_pt1 | contig 19263 bp, 17 predicted proteins | sample SoiMetdeltSBSDD5_FD_75292 | JGI IMG/M metagenome (GOLD analysis project Ga0075421, IMG submission 75292) | Bulk soil microbial communities from a Populus tree surrounding site in Tennessee, USA - Soil MetaG P. deltoides SBSDD5 | ecosystem: Environmental > Terrestrial > Soil > Tree plantation... | reverse complement strand
CGAAAAGTACCTGTTAGCGACGCCGCCAGGATCACTCCTGGCGGCGTTCGTTCTTTCTGGGTGGCCGGCCCACGCATCTCGGACGGGGCGGTTGGGAAGGCACCTAACCGTAGAGGTCGCCGATGACTGCCTAACGGGAGTTGAAACGTTCCTCGTCTCGACCGGAGGCTCGAATCGTGTGGCGAAGGCACGGCATACGTGTGGGTCGTGCACGGGGCTTGCACTTGGCGCCCACAGGAGGAACGATGCGAACGAGCGACGCGGTGGGCGAAGTGCGGGTACGGGCTCAACGGACACCGTGGCGGCGCGCGAGTGGGCTGGTTTGCCGCGCGCGTGCCGCGTGGCTGCTCGTGGCCGCGATTGCGCTGCCGATCTCCGCTGCGCATTCCCAGATGCCGCTCGTGCCCGTCCTCCAGAATGGCTTCGCCTCGAGCGGAATGACCATCGCCGTCAACTACGGCAGTGGGGATGGCAGCTCCGCGTACTCGCTCGCCGCGAGCTGGGGGCCGGCCTCGGCCCGCTTTCAGCTGAGTGGCGCCATTGGCAGCATCCGGCCGGATACCGGGTCCACCTGGACCGGGTACGGGTTCCGCGCGTCCGTACCGGTATGGTCGGGCATGGCCGATCGGTTAGGCATCGCGCTCTTCGCCGGTGTCGGCGGCGCGCGGCGCGACACCACGTCCATCGTGCGCGTCCCGGTGGGCGCCGGTGTGGGGTACCGGTTCGCCATCGGAGAGACGCGTAGCATCGCGGCCTATGCCTCGCCATTTTTCGTTTGGTCGCGCGTAAGCGAAAAGGGCGCGCGAGCCGAGGGCGACAACGAGATGCGTGGCTCGGTGGCGGCCGACCTCGTGCTCTCCCGGAATTTCGGGCTCACAGTCGGGTACGAGTTCGGCGGCGGGGGCGCGGTCGGCTCTGCTCCGGGAAGCGCGAAGGGGCTGTTCGGCGCCGCGGTGTCCTACGCGTTTCGCTAGCGGTTCCGGGAACCGCACCACCAGATCCACCGGAGAGAATTGAATGAGAAAGAGTGCACGTGCGGCGCTGGCTGCCGCGGCGTTGGCGCTGCCCGCGACGGCCGGCGCACAGGCGTGGGCGTACCCGTCGTTCCAGCCGCCTCGAGTGATCAATCGCGAGTTCAACTTCGGCGTGGCCGACGCCGGGAATGCGGGAACGAGTCTCGTCTTTCAATGGCGAGAAGGTCTGACGCCGCGAACGCAGCTCTCACTCGATGTCGGCTTTGCCGACCCCGAAGGCGAGGGCAACGGCAAACTCCTGCTCGGCGGCCAGTTTGCAGGCATGCTCAACCAGGCGACGGCCGAGATGCCGCTCGACTTTCTCGCGACGGGCGGAGTCGGCTTCGCGGTCGGGGACGGAAGCGACCTCGTTCGCGTCCCGTTTGGTGTATCGATCGGCCATCGGTTCCCGCTCGAGGGGAACTTCGCCGTGACGCCATACGTTCACCCTCGGTTGTCGATCGACATCTGCTCGGATTGCGGACCTGAGGGTGACGACAGCGAGACCGACCTCGGCATCGATTTCGACATCGGTGTCAGCTTCGAGGTCTCGCGTTCGCTTTCGTTCCGCGTCAGCGCCCTGTTCGGCGGGTCCGACACGTTCGGCGATTCCGATGGATTCGGTATCTCACTGGCCTACGCGCCCGCCGCGCTCAGCTCCAGGGTGTCGAGGCTGATCAGGCGCTAGGGGTGCCCCGGGGGTGGCTTGCTATTTGCCCCCGAGGACCACACCCGAACGCAAACCCATGTCCCAGCCGTCACTTCCGACTGTCCTCGTCGTAGACGACAATCACGACAACGCCGATATCATGCGTCAGTACCTCGAGTCGCGGGGATACCCGGTCTCGGTGGCGCACAGCGGCGAGGAAGGGTTGTCGTTGTTCGAGACGCTACGGCCCAGCATCGTCCTGTTGGACGTCATGATGCCGGGGCGCGACGGCTGGGATGTGTGTCGACTCATGAAGCAGCACCCAGCGCACGGTCGCGGGGTACGAGTCATCATGGTCACCGCGCTCGATCAATGGGACGACAAGCGCCAGGCGCTGGAGACCGGCGCTGACGACTACATAACCAAGCCGATCGACCTGCCGAAGCTCGTACGAACCGTGGAACGAAATGCCGCCGCGTTGCAAGGTGCGGCCTGACAGGTTCCCGACCCTGCCCATGATGGCGTGAACCGCCCGGTCCTTCTCACTGACAGCGACGACGCGGCGATCCGCGACGCGGCCGCCCTGCTCGATTCCTGGACCGTCGAGGTTCGCGACGACCGAGGGCTCGCCGCAGCAGTCGAGGAGCTCTCGGATCTCCGCGTGGTCGTAACGACTACCGACAACCCTAACGCCCTGCGCGACGTCGTCGAACGGGTACGCGCACGGGCGCTCCCGGTCATCGTCGGATGCGCCAGCGACGTCGCGCGTCGCCGCGCGATCGAGCTGCGGGTCGATGAGTGGTTTCTCTTGCCGGCGACTGCCGAAGAGATTGCAGCACGCGTCCGGTCCGCGCTCGCACGCATGGCCCCCGCGGCCGCCGCGCTCGCCGACCGCATCGAGCGCGTCGAGTACGAGCAGATGCTGTACGATTACCTCACCGGCCTTCCGACGCTGCCGGTGATGATCGAGCGCTCGCGCGCGCTCATCAAGGAGCGCGGCGAGCTGATCGTGCTCTACTTCAACTTCGTTCGCTACTCGAAGATCGAAGAGATCTACGGATGGGAGAAGCTCGACGCGGTGCTCGAGACGACTGCCCAGGCCGTGCGCGAGTTCGTGGATGCGAGCGTCCTGCGATCGTCGCACGTGATGGTGAGCTTCACGAACGACGACGACTTCATCTTCTTCCACGTGCCGGCCCCGGGTGTCGCGGCCGTCACCGACGCAGAGATCACTGATCTCGTGGCCAAGCTGCAGGAGCACGTCGGGGGCAGGATCGAGGCGATGCACGGGGAGGAGATTGCGTCGCTCTTCGAGATCTACGTCGGCCGCGCGCACGTCTACTACAGCCCGAAGATCCGCCTGCAGCGGCTCATCTACCGCGGCATTCGCGAGGCGGCCAACGCGGCGAAGAGCGTCGAGGAGCGAGAGCGCGCGCGGCGGGTGGACGACCTCCGGCGCAGCCTCCGCGAACGCGCCGTGTACATTGACCTCCATCCGATCCTCGTCGCCGACACTCGTCAGGTGTACGGCTACGAGGCGTTGGCGCGCGGGACGCTGCGCACGCTGCGCAGCCCGGAGATCATGTTCGACGTCGCGGCCGAAGCGGACCTCCTGTGGGAGCTTGGCCGCCTGTGTCGCAGCCGGGCCATCGAGGCGATGACCGCGCGCCTAACGCGCGGCGAGTTCCTGTTCCTCAACGTCGACCCGCACGACTTCGCCGACCCGGAGTTCAGCCAGCTGGATCGCGAGGTCGCGTCGCCGGAGCGGGTCGTCATCGAGATCACGGAGCGTACGGCCATCAAGGACTACCCGAAGTTCCGCGAGCGGCTCAAGGCGCTGCGGGAGCGTGGATACCGGTTTGCCGTTGACGATGCCGGCAGTGGTTACGCGGGCCTTGGCTCGATCGCGAACCTCGAGCCGGACTTCATCAAGCTCGACATCTCGCTCATCAACTGCATCGATACGAACTTCATCAAGCAGAACCTGGTGGAGACGATGGTGCGGTTCGCGAACGACCAGGGGGCGAAGGTCATCGCCGAGGGCGTCGAGCGCGCCGAGGAGTATGAGACGGTGAAGGAGTTGGGGGTCCACCTGGTGCAGGGCTTCTTCCTGCATCGACCTTCGGAGCACGCGTTGCAGCGAACCGGGGAGACGCCAGTTGTCCGCCCCGCCGACACCGTCGCCCGCGCCGCTGGCGGACGCTAAACGCGAACGGCGCAGGGCCGGAAGGGCGCTGACTACCAAAGAGCGCTCACTTCCATAACACCGCGAACTCCCAGAAAGCGCGAACTCCCGAACGGCGCGCTGACCGCGGTGCCGCCTCTCGCCCCTAGCGCGCCTTCTGGAAGTCAGCGCTGTTCGGAAGTCAGCGCTGTTCGGAAGTCAGCGCTGTTCGGAAGTAAGCGCCGTGCGGGAGTTCGCGCCGTTCGGAAGTCAGCGCCCTTACTGGCCCTGCGCCGTTGGGTTCCTTTACGCCTAACGATTCATTGCATGCCAAGGAGTGTGCGAACCAGTCTCCACGACCGCTCCGCCGCCCCGAGCCCGCCTCGCACCAACTCGCGCGCTTGGGACCCGGCATGCGAGCACGCGCTCGCATCGAGGAGCCATTCGCGCAGAGTCGTCGCGAGCCCCTCGTCATTTGCCGCCGACCGTCCCCCGCCTGCCGCGATGAGCAGTCCTGCATCACGGCTGTTGGCGTACCGCGGCCCGAACAGCACCGGCGCGCCGAACGCCGCCGGTTCCAGCACGGAATGAAGCCCCGCGGCGTGAAAGCCGCCGCCCACGTACGCCGCGTCGGCCAGCGCATAGAGGTCGCCCAGCACGCCGACGCGATCCACGAGCACGACGTCGGCCGTCGAGGCGTCCGACGTCGACAGCCGCGCCACGCGGAGCCGCGCGTCACCAGCCCAGCGCTCGATCGGCACGAGATGCGACTCCGTCGGCTCGTGAGGGGCGATGATCAGGCGCACGTCCGGCGCGGACGCGCGCACGCGCACCCACGCGGCCAGGAGGGACCGCTCATCCGCCGGCCATGTCGAACCGGCGACGAGCGTGGGACGATCACTCGTGAGCGCCCCCACGACGCCACCAGCACGACTTACCCCTTGAACGCGCGCCCAGACCTGGTCGTAGCGCGTGTCGCCGGTCACGGTGATGCGATCCCGACGAACGCCCAACTCGACCAGCCGCTCCGCGTCGCGCGCGTCGATCGACCCCACGGCGTCGAGGCGTGCGTATGCCTCGCGGAGCAGACGCGCCGCGAAGCCGCCGCGGCGTGAAGACCCTTCGGCCAAAGTCGCGCTGACGAGGCCGAGCGGGACGTGCCGCGCGGCCGCCGCTCGCGTCAGGCGCGGCCACACGTCGAGTTTGCTGAACACGAGCGCGGTGGGCTGCAGCGCCGTGAGCGCCGCACGCGCCTCGCCGGCCGTGTCGAATGGGAGGTAGTCCGCGAAGTCGACGCTCAGCCCGCGCGCGAACGTCGCGGCACTCGGCGAGAAGAACGTGTAGGCGAGCTGAAGACGGTCGTTCGCGCTGCGGGCGAGCTGCAGTATCGGCCGCGCCTGGAGTCCCTCGCCGACCGACGGCGCGTGCATCCAGAGCAGCGGACGGCTCGCGTCGCGGTGCAATGCCGACCAACGCGCGTAGCGTTCTCGAATGCCGCGGCGGGCACGCAGGGCGCGCAGCCACTTCGCCTCACCGTTAGGCGCCACCGCGGCCAGCGCCCGCGCGATCTGGCCGGCCGCGTCGTAACCGACTTCAAGCACGGCTCCCACGGCCGCGCTCGTTAGGGACGCCGGGCGCCCTTACCGCGCTCCCCCGCCGGTGAGCGCCGCGTCAAGCGCGCGGCGAAGCTCGGCGGGCATCTGCACGCCCTCGAGGACCTGATCGCCAATGAAGAAGGACGGAGTGGCGCGAACGCCGGCCCGCGACGCCTTGTCGTAATCGGCGCGGATGAGGGGCACCATCTTGTCGGTATTTACGCACGTCGCGAGCGCGTTCGCATCCAGTCCCGCAGCCTTAGCGAGCTCATCGAAGACCGGGGTCGCATCGGCAAGCGGAGTCCACCGTTCCTGCGCGGCGAAGATCGCATCATGCATCTCCCAGAACTTGCCCTGCGCGGCCGCACACATGGCGTACTCGGCCGCTGGAAGTGCGTTCTTGTGACTGCCAATGGGGAAGTTCACGAAGGCGAGCCGGACCTTGCCGTTGTCCACGTACTCACGGCGAATGACCATGTCTGCCGAGTCATGCCACATCTTGCAGTACGGACACTGGAAGTCGCTCGCGATGATCAACCAGACTTTCGCGGACGGGTTTCCGCGGATGCGGCCACTATCTGCGCGGGCAAGAAGCGGGTCCGACGACTGGCCTGCCGGTGCGGCAGAGCCATCCGTGGACGCCGTGGCGATGGCGTCGGCTGCCGTATCCGCGGTTCGGGCGCGCGCATCTTCGGCGCCCTTGCAGGCGGCGGTAAGGCAGAGCAGAGCGGCGAGCGCGCGAGCGTGCATGGTTCGATTCCGAGAGTGATGGGCGCGGGCGCCCGTGGCGATGGAGCGGCGAATCCCGCCGAGTCGGATGAGCCGACGCAGCGTCGGAAACATAGCCCTCGGCGGCACTCGGGGTCCACGTGTGCGTCACATCACGAGGTCGCTAGAGGGCATACGTCTTGCACCCCCGCCCGCTGGAACTCGCGCACGCGTCGCCGGCGACGCGACGTCCACGACGACCAGACGTGATGACGGAACGTCGAGTGGTGTCTCGCGGTTCGTGCCGACTGCGCGCTTCGCGCACTATGCCGGTGTCGCCTCACTAGTTCGGGAGGGTTCATGCGCATGGCGCCGCGGAGGAACGCGTGGGTGGTGGTCGCGGTGACGTACCCCATCGCATTCGCGGCCTCTCAGACTCCGCTTGGCGCGCAGCAAGTCGAACCGTATCCGCAAACGCTGCAGTTCGGGGCCGGCTACATCAACGTGCCGGCGGCGTGGGTCTCACGACGATCGGCCGATTCGTGGCTCACGTTTTCGGCGAAGGACCTTCCGTCGTTCGGCGACCCGTCGAAGAACAGCCTCGCGAGTCGACTCAACTCCAATTTTTCGCTCGATACGCACTGGCTGGGGCGCGTATCGATCGGCGCGTCATTGTACAGCCAGAACCCCGAGTGGGGGATGTTCGGCCAGGCGCTGCTCATTCGCGATGGCGACTTCGGATTCGAGTTCATGCCTGCGCTGGCGATCGGTGTGCGCAACGTTGGTAGCTACGACCACGAAGACCGCTTTCTCATCGGGCACGACGTCGCGCTCGACAGCACCGGCGCGTACAACGAGATCGTGACGGAACGCTACGAGAACTTCGATACGTCACCGACGTTCTACGCCGTCGCGACGAAGGAATTCCCGCTGTCCGCGTACAACGAAAGCGGCCGCGCGACACTGTCCGTAAGCCTCGGCTACGGCAACGGGTTGTTCCGCGACGATGGTGGTCTCGGCGATCAATACAACAATAGCGGCACGATTGCGCGTGGACTGTTCATGGCCAGCCGCATGGTGATCCACCCGTGGACGAATACCACGATCACCGTGATGGCAGAGAACGATGGATGGGACTGGAACGCTGGCGTTGTCGCGGACTGGCGTGGCGTCTCGCTCGGCATCTACGGCACGGAGCTCGAAGCCGGAGGACGGAAGGGTACGGAAGAGGGGTTCAACGTCTACAACTACACGAAGTTCAATTTCGCGATCGGGTACACGGGCAACGTGCGCGACATCTCCCATGGTGTCGTCCTGCGCTCGCACGTCTCGGACCTCACGCGGGAGCAGCGTCGGTTGCGCGCGGAGATCTCATCGCGCGAGCGACGGATCAAGAGTCTCGAGGGGCAGCTTGCCGAGGCGCGTGAGGGAGAGATCGCACAGCTGGAGCGACGGCGCCTCCAGCTGGAGACCGAAGTGCAGGCGGAGCGTGAGGCGATCCGGCGGGCGACCGAGCGGTTGCGTGAGCTCGAAGCAGGTCGCCCGCCACAGCCTCCGCCGCAACGCGTGCCGCCCGCGACGAAGCCGCCGACGGAGCGCTGACCGATGGATCTGTTAGGCGCTCGCGCCCGACGCCGGGTGAGCAACGGTGTGATCAGGACGGTGACATGCGGTGCCGCGTTAGGGTTCGCGCCGCTCGCAACGGTCGCGGCCCAGCAGGAATTCCCGCAGACACTCTACTGGGGATCAGGCCTCATCGACATCCCGGTCGCATGGGCCCTGCCGCTCACGGGCGACTTCGCGCTCGGATACTCGGGCAAGCGGTTTCGCACCGACCCGGTCACGATGAAGCTGAACTACGACGATCGCCTCAACTCGCAGTTCACGTTCACCACCGCGCTGTTCGGGCGCGTCGAGGGCGGTGTCGCGTTCTTCTCGAGCAACCCGGAGTATGGTTTCTTCGTCCGCGGCGTGCTCGTTCGCGAGGAGGACCTCGCCGCACGCGGTGGCGCGCTCGCCTGGTTCCCGGCCGTGGCCGTCGGCGCGAGGAACCTCGGGAAGTACAGCCACATCGATCGCTTCGGCGTCGGTTATCAGCTCTTGCCTCCTACGCCTGAAGAGCCCGACGCTCGTCACGAGCCTGATTCGTTACACCTCGGATTCGACACCGCACCGACGCTCTACGCGGTCGCGACGAAGAGCCTGACATTGAACCAGCTGCGGGAAGGCTGGCCGGACGTCGGTGTCAGTTTGACACTCGGAGCCGGTAACGGGCTGTTCAGTGACGACGGCGGTCTCGGTGGTGCCTACGCGAAGAACGAAACCGGCGGGCTCTTTTACGGCGCCACGGTCGACTTCGCGGCGACGCCCGATCTCCGGTTTACGGTGCTCGCCGAAAACAACGCCTGGGACTTCAACCTCGGTGCGGCGGCGACGTATCGTGGCATTCGCGCGGGTATCTACGTGACCGAGCTCGGTGCAGGGTCGGGCTCATCGAGTAGCGGGGATGTGCTCTCGCCAGCAGCGTTCTACAATTATCGGAAGTTTGCGTTCACGCTCGGGTGGCAGAGCAATTTCCTCGCACTCGTTCGCGGGGATTTCCTGCAGAAGCGCGCTGACCGGCTCGCTAAGGAACGCGAGCAGTTGCTCGCGGACATCAGCGTCAGGCAACGGCGCGTGGCGGCGCTCGAGCTCGAGCTCGGCCGGTACGAGGCACAGAATCTGCTCGAGCTTGAGCAGCGCCGCGCCGCCGCCGAAGTTCAGCTGCGGCAGGAAAGGGAAGCCCTGCGCCGTCTCGAGGATCGGCTCAAACGGGTCGAGCAGCAGCGAGGTACGCCGCCGCCCGCCACCAAGCCGTAGCCGATGCCGACATCTCGTTTCTCACACGGCGGAATGACGCTCATGACCAGAGCCACGCTGCTCGCCGCTCTGTCGGTGACGCTCTCACTGCCGCTCGCCGCTCGTGAGGCACTTGCGCAAACTGACGCGAGTTATAAGGCGAAGCGCGAACAACTGACGAAAGAACTCTCGGAGACCGAGAAAGCGTTGACCGACGTGAAGGGTCAGCGCGCTCAGCTCCAGGCGCGACTCGAGGGGCTCATTGCCAAGGCAATGGAGGAGCGCGCGCAGGCGTTGCTCCTGAGCAACGAGCAGACGGCACTGCAACAACTCGACGCGATGCTCTCCACATCGCAGACCAGTTTGCTCGCGCAGCGCGACCGGTTCACCGCGTTGTCCGACGCGATCGGATCACGCACGGGCGCGACGCTCGTCGTGTTGCTTCGCGCCGACTCGTCGCAGGCGCAGACGATTCAGTCGGCGGTGGTCACGGTCGACAGCGTCGGAGGCGACCCGCGGACCTACTCGACACAGGCCAGTGGTGCGCTGGCGCGCGGAGCCGTCGATCAGCTCTTTCGAGCTCCTGTCGTCCCGACTGATCATGCGGTTGCCATTCAGCTGACGGTCGATGGACGAACGCTGACGAGCAACCTGACCGTGGCAGCCAGCCGACAGGCCGTCACGTACGTGCAGTTCGCGGTACGGAACGGGCAGGTGACGTCGTCGACCTGGACGAGTCGCGGCACCGGACCATTCTGATGTTGCGGGCGTTCGGGGCGATGCGGCTCGGGGTGTTGACGGCCTTCGCTGGCGCGATGGTCGCCACGTCGGCTCACGCGGCGGTGGCGCAGACACGCGCGCTGGACAGCGCTCGCGTGGCTGACTCGACGCGGCGCGCGCAGGCGGCCGTCACTCAGCCACGGGCGGCCCCACCGACACTCGTGCCAGACATGGCGCGGACGCTCGACGCCGAAGTCCGCGTCGCCATGTTCGAGCTGGACGGCGGCCAGGAGCTGGCGGCGCTCAGCCGCCTCGAGCGCGCGGCCACGCTCGTCGAACGGGACACCTCGGGCGCGGCCGCGCCGGAACGCGCGGCGCTCCATTTTCTGCTGGCGCAGCGCTATTACCGGATGGGCATGCTCGCCGCGTTCCGTCGGGCCGCGGACGCGTCGATCGCTGCCGGGAGTACTCGTTATGCGGCCGTGCTACGACCGCAACTGATCGTCGAGGCCTACCGATCAGGCGATGACGCGCGGGCGACATCGCTCGCGCGCGAAATGCCCGCGAGCGAGATGGGCGGGCTGACTGCGCTCGTCGCCGGGCTCGCGTCGTACCGGTCGGGCGACCTGCCGACGGCGCGGTCAGCCTTTCAGCGGGCGGCTGCATCGGGTGGTGGGGTCGCGCCGTACGCGCAGTACATGGAGGCGCTGACGGCGCTTCGGTCGGACACGACGCAGGCAGGCGCCGCAGTCGCCTCGCTCGAGGCGGCCGCACGCGGCGCGACCAGCGAGTTTGCCGATCAGGTTCGACTGACGGCGGCGCAGGTCGCATATGAGGGCGAGCGCTACGCCGACGCTGCTCGAATTGCGGCGACGGTCGACACGACCGGACGGCTTGCTGCGCCCGCGCTCTTCACGCGCGCGTGGGCGCTCTACAAGCTCGAACAGGTCAACGACGCAGAGCGCGCATTCAGTGACTTCGCGGCGCGGTACCCGGATCGGCCGGAGCGCGACGAGGCCAGGCTCATGGTCGCGCAGGCACAGCTCGAGCTCGGGCGTGCCGCCGACGCCGAGCGGGTCTTTCAGCAGGTGGTTGACTCGACGGCCGCGCAGGTGGCGCTGCTCCAGGCGCAGACCAACGCGGCGCTCGCGAACGTCGCTCGGGGGCTCGTTGCCGGGCGCGCGGCCGGGATGCTCGTCGTCGGCGACCCGGTGAGCGCGAAGGCGCTGTCGATGCACGATTCATTGCCGCCGGCGGCCGCGAGCGCTGCGATCACGGGTACCGTGACACCGGCCCAGATCTCGAATGCGGTCACGTTAGCGCCGACGGCGGTGCCGCGCGCCCTGGACTCCGTCACGGCGGGTGCGCCTAACGTGGTCGCGCGGGTTGTGTTCTCTCCCGCATCGGCGACGCAGCGCCCGAAAGAGCTCGCGGCCGGGTCGGAATCACTGGTCGCGGCCGATGCATCCGTTGCCGTCGCCCAGCACCGGTTGGCCGAGGAGCTCGCGGCACAGCAACGGGAGATTGTGCTTCTGGAACGCCTCGCCGTGCAGCTCGATGCCGACAGCGCTGCTGTCGCCTCGCTCGCGACTGGGTCCCAGGCAGTCGCGGATTCGATGGCGCGGCTCGACCAGATGATGGCCGGCGCCGAAGCGCGGCTCCGCGACATGCTTGGACGTGAGATCGATGCGACGCGCGCCCTCGCCGCCGAAAACGCCCGAACGGCCGATAGTCTGCGCACGGTGCTGGCGGCGGGCGTTGCACCCGCTGACCGCGAGGCGTTGGACACGGAGGTGGCAACGGCTGCCGCGTATACGCGCATTGCGGACATGGCCGCGACGGGGTTGAGCAATGTGATCGCCCGTCATCCCACCTTGGTCCTACGGGATTCGATCCGCACCCGCGGTCTGCGAGCACGCACCGTGTTGGGCGAGCTGCAAGGCTCCTACGGGTCTTCGCGTCGCGACCTCGCCTCGGCACTCGCGGCGCTCCGGTCGAGTGACGGCCCGGCAGTAAGCGCGGCGCGTCGGGCGCTCTCGGACGCAGAGGCGCGGCGAGGGACGGTCGAAGGCGAAGTGATCGCCGCGGTCACCGCCGAGCTTTCGGCGCGGGCCGGCGAACTGGCGACCGCCCTGCAGCGCGATACGGAGGCGGCGAACTTCGGGCTGGCCAGTGCGACTTTCTTCCGAGCGATCGACGGCACGCGGGCGGTCGGCGATGCTGGAGGCGCGACGGGGAACGGCACGGCGACTGCCGCGGCGGGCGGGAGTTCATCGCACAACGCGGCACGGCCGCGGAGTGCGATGCCGGAGCGGAGGCGTTAGGTGCTAACGATGCGTCCCCTCGTTCGGCTGACCGGAGCGGCGTTGGTGCTCGCCGCGATCGCGCCGCTCGCGGCGCAGGATACGACCCGCGCTCGTGGTGCGCGCACGACCGTGACATCGGGCGGTGACGTCGCGATTGCCACCTACAACGCGCCGCTTGGCGACACGGCGATCACGCGCCTCGAGCGCTTCCTGACCCAGTACCCACAAAGCGCGCTGCGTCCGCGCGCGCTGTACCAGTTGGGTGAGCTGTTGGTTCGACGAGCTGACGAACGGTTCGCCGAAAGCCAGCGTTCCGGGGCAGCAAGCGACACCGCCTCGCGGCCGGACTACCGCGAGGCCATTGCGCGATATGAGGAGCTCGTCAAGTCGTATCCGAACTTCGAGTATCGAGATGCCGCGGCCTACACGCTCGGCACCCTGTACGCGCAGCAGCAACGTCACGCCGACGCCGTCAGCGCGTTCGAGCGTGTGGCCGTCGATAGCTCCACCCTCACGAGCGAGGCGCTGTTCCGGTTGGGTGACTCGTACTTCGAGATCGCGTCGACTCAACGGGGCGAGCTGCGTCGCGCCGGCTTTGCGCGCGCCGCGACGGCCTACGAACGTGCGGCAGCGGCGGCGCCGCGTGACGGCGACATCTACTTCCTGTCGCTCTACAAGCTCGGATGGTCGTACTACAACCAGGCGACGCAGACGGCGCAGGCGGAATACAGTAAGGCAGTCGATGTCTTCGGTCGTCTGATCGACGCCTACGACAAGCTGAGTCCCGAGCAGCAAGCGCGGCTTGGCCTGCGCACCGAGACGATCGAGTACATGGCGATCGCCTTTACGCAGGTGGGCGGGTCCGACGCAGCGAACCGATATTTCACCTCGCGCGGTGGGACCGACTACCGCTTGCCGGTGATGCGGCGCGTCGCGGTGAGTCTCGAGGAGCAGGGCGACTTCGCGCGCGCCGTCGACGCGTATCGATCGCTGATTGCGCAGGCCCCGACGGATACCGGCGCGCTCACGGCGCAACGGGCCATCGTCGACCTTTACCAGAACCGAATGCTCGAGCCCGAGCGCGCTCAGCAAGCGCGTCTCGAGCTCGTGACGAAGTTCGGACCGGGCACGGCGTGGGCGCAGGCGAATCCGTCGTCGCCCACGGACAGCACGACCGCCATTCGCGAGCTCACGCTGCGTCAGACGGCGCAATACTCGCTCGCCGAAGCGCAACAGCGCGGCGACCGGCAGCGGTACGCTGGCGCCGCGTCGCTCTACGAGCGCTATCTCCGTGAGTTCCCACAGTCGGACAGCGCGCAGGCCGTGAACGCCTACCTGGCCGAGGCCCTGTTCAACACCCGCGAGTACATGCGGGCGGGCGTCGAGTATTCTCGCACCGCGTACGGCTACGCGCGCGATTCTACGGGTCGCTTTGCGGAGCAGGCGGGACGAAACGCCATCGTCGCGTTCGACTCGGCGCTCGCGCGAAACCCGCGTGATGCCGCTGCGCAGGACTCGCTATTCACCGCGGTCGATCGCTTCGTGGCGCGGTTCCCGAATAGTGAGGTCGCGCGGACCGCGCTGGTGCAGAAAGGACGCCGTGCATCCGAGGCTCAACGCTGGGACGTGATGGCGGCGACGTTCCGGAGTTATGCGGAGCGCTACCCATCCGACCCGTTCGCGCCTAACGCACAAAAACTCGTCGGTGACGCGCTGTATCGGCAAGGGCAGTACGCCGAGGCACAGACGCAGTGGGAAACGGCCCAGGGCGTCGCTCGCCAGCGTGGTCGGACGGCGCTCGTCGACTCGATCGGGACGGTGCGCACGACGGCCGCCGCCAGCTTTGCCGACACGCTCGTCCGCAGCGGCAACTACGAGAAGGCGGCGGAGGACGTGTACGTCGCGTTCGCCGACAAGAACCCCGGCACTGCTCGGGCACCCGATGCTCTCCGCGACGCGATCGAGACGTACATGCTCGCCGATTCCGCGGCGCGCCGGCGCGGTGACGCTGCCGCGTCTCAGAAGGTGCGCGAACGCGCGATCGCGCTCTCGGAGCGTCTTACGAAGGAATACCCGCGCTATCAGTATCGAGCGCAGTATCAGGCGCTCCGCGCGCGATTGCTCGCCGAGAGCGGCAAGCGGGATGAGGGGATCGTTGCCTTGCAGTCGGTAATCGCAGACAACCCGACGTGGACGGGTCGCGCCGACGCCATGGTGCGTCTCGCCGCATCGCTGGACTCCATGGGTCGGAAGCGTGATGCGGCTGTGGCATACGAGGCGTTCGCGACCGCGTATCCGACCGACCGGCGAGCGGCCGACGCGCAATACAACGCGGCGCTTACGTTCATGGAAGTGCCCGACAGCGCCGCGGCGTCGCGCGCGTACGGGACCTTCGTGACCCGGTTCCCGAGAGACACACGTGTGGCGCAAGCACGCACGACGCGCTTCGCGCTCCTACGCGCGACCGGCGATTCGGCGGGTGCCGAGCGCGAATTGGGAACGTTATGCACGGCGAACCCGAGTGCTGAGCTGCGCTCGACGTGTGCCGCGCGCGTCGGCGCACAGGAGCTCCGGCTCGGCGTCGGGATATTCGCGGCGTATCAGGCCGAGCGCCTCGTGATTCCGTCGAAGGCACGGCTCAACGCCGCTGGTGTGCAGCGAGCGTCGGCGCGCAAGCAGCAGCTTCTCCGTCAGATGACCGATCACTTCACGCGAGCCATCGAATCCGGTTCGCCGCTCCACCTGTCCGCCGCGACGTTCTACGTCGGCCTCGCGCAGTGGGAGTACGGCAACTTCGTGAAAAACGTGCGGCTGCCCGGCGGGCTTACGGAGGAAGAGCGTACTACGGCGACCACCGGTGCGGACCGTCAGGCGGCTCAGCACTACGAAGCCGCGAGTAAAACATGGCAAGCGCTACTCGACAAGGCCGCGAAGGAGAAGATCGACAATGAGTGGGTGACGCGTGCGCGCGACGCGATCGCGGGCACCGTGCCGGCCACACCGCCACCACCCCCACCGGGAGACTCCGCGCAATGATCGGCATCGCGTCCACTGATGAGGCGCGCGTCGTGATGCGCGCGGCGCGATGGTTCGCCGTCGTGGGGGCGATCCTCGCCGTCTCTACAGCCACCGCGTACGCGCAGGCGGATCAACCGCCGGCACAGCGCAGGCAACAACCGCGGCGGCAGGAAACGATCGAGATTCGTGGGCAGGTTCCGACGCCGCAGGTCGTCACGGTGCGTCCACGTGAGGCACCGGCGTACAGTCGGCGCGTCCTCGTCCCCACGTTTCTCGATCGCGATTTCTGGCCATCGATCCTCCCGCCGCTCCAGATCGTGTCGGGCTCCGCCGCGGTGCGGTCGGACTCGATTCCTCGTGCCGCCGCCGATTCGGTGAGTCGCCCTCCCGCCGCGCCACCACGGCCACCGTCGGGCACGCCTCCTGCTCCTCCGCGGTGATCAGATCGCTTGAACGCTGCGTCGCTCCGTACCCCTGGATCTCCCGGAGAACTCCGAGATGAATACTGTGCTCGAGTGGTACCGCAACGGCGGTCCCGTCATGAACGCGATTCTCCTCGTCGCGATCATCGGCTTCGCCGTGTTCCTTGAGCGCTTCTACACGATCGTCATTCGCTCCAAGATCAACGGCCGCGCGTTTATCGAGCGTGTCATCCAGCTCGTTCGCGCCGGAAAGATCGACGATGCGATCAAGCTGTGTGCGCAATCGAAGGCCGCCCTGCCGGACATGGGCCTGTTGATTCTTCGCAGCCGAAGCCGTGACGAGTCCGACCTGCAGAACGTCGCCGACGCGGCGGCGCTCGCGGTGATGCCGCGTCTTACCCGACGGCTGCAGTATCTGCCCATGCTCGCCAACGTCGCGACGCTGCTCGGGCTGCTCGGCACGATCTTCGGTCTGCGTGAAGCGTTCGAATCCGTGTCGCTCGCGGCGGCGGCCGAACGGTCGGAGCGTCTCGCGTCCGGCATCGCGATCGCGCTCAATGCCACTGGGTTTGGGCTCCTCGTCGCGGTCCCGTTGTCCGTCGCGCACGCGTACCTCGTCAGCCAGGCTGAGACGATCATCGAGCAGATCGATGAGTTCTCGGTCCGGCTCATCAACGCCCTCATCGACCGGCCTGACGTGCGGCTCGGTCATCGTTAGGTCCGCGCAGTGGCGTCGGTCTATCTCCGATCGAAGCAGCGACGGATCGAGCGGAGGTCGCTCACGGATGCGGGGAACCTGAACCTCGTCCCGCTGGTCGACATTCTCACGTCGGTGGTGTTCTTCGGGCTCCTCACGTATCAGGGTGCGGCGCTCGCGGCGCTCACGTCGTTCGAACTGTCGCTGCCGCCGGTGGTAATCACGGCGGAGCAAGCGGCCGCATCGACTCCCGATCGCGAGGCGCTCAACCTGCTGCTCGCCGTTCGGCTCGACCGTGACAGGGTGCTCGTGGAGCACACGGGGGAGGGTGGGTTCCGGAAGGAGATCTCGGGTGTGAAAGGCGCATCACTGGATACCTTGCAGGCGGTGATGACGGAGATTCGGCGGCGCTATCCGCAAAACGCCGATGTCCTGGTCGTGCCGGCGGACGATGTCGCCTATGACGACGTGATTCACGTACTGGAGCGTCTCCGCGTGGCGGCGTACTCCGCCATCTCGCTCGGGAACCGAACACGCGCAACGCACATCGCGGCGATCGAAGGACGACAGGTTGGAGGTGCGCGATGAGCTCGCAGGTTACACCTCCGCCACCCGACCTGCCGACGAAGGCCGTCGCCGGAACGCGCAATCGCGCCCGTGCGGCGCGGCTCGCACGTCGTGCTGCGCAGTTCAACAAGTTTCGGCTCATCCAGCTGAACCTCGTGCCGCTCGTCGACACGTTCGTCTCCGTGGTGTTCTTCACGCTCACCACCGCGACGGTCGGGGAGCTCGCCCCGGTGATTGCCGGCGTGCAGCTACCCGAATCGCGCGTCGGACAGCCCGCGCTTCAGCAATTGACGTTAGGCATCGGCCCGCAAGTGACCGTGGCGGGACGGCCGGTGATGTCGACGATCGAAGCCGCACAAACCCGGTCGAACGATCCGGCCCAGCCGCTCGTGATCCCGCCACTGTACGCAGTGCTCCGTCAGAAGGCCGATTCCATTCGTGCCGCGCGGTCCACGCCGGCGACCGCGTCCGTCGACGCGCCGCTCGCGATTCAGGCCGACCGCACGATGCGCTACGACTTGCTCTCACGCGTCATGCAAACGGCGCGGCTGGCCGGCTTCCGCAACCTCACCCTGCAGGTGAACAGGGTGGTGGACGCTGGGCCACCGAGGTCTGGTTGAGATGACGGCGCCATCCTCGCCCCAGCCGGTGCACGATCCGGCGCCGGTGTCGCCCAACGGCCGCGATGCCGTGTTCACGCGGAAGCTCCATTATGAGCTCGCCGGGGAAGAAGGCCGCGCGTTGCTCGCGTCATATGGCATCTCGTTCGCGCTTGGGATCGCATGGCTCGTCTTCGTGTATTTCGGCCCGCGCACGCTGCCGATGCGTCTCCTATCGCTCGACGAGCAGCCGATCGCCGTGACGTTCGACGCGGTCGAGTCACCGCCGGAGCCCCTTCCGGAGGGTGAAACGGGCGAGGAGGTAAGTGTCCCCGCGCCAGGGCCGAAGGAGCGGCCCGCCGGCACCCGCCGCGACCGCACGCGGGAGAATGCGAACGCGAGCGCCGGAGCCATCGCCGACGCATTCGGTCCGACGACTGGGACCGGCAGCGGCGGACTGGTTGGTGATGTATCCAACGTCCTTCGGGGCGTGGACGTCGCCTCCGGTGCTGGCGGAACGGCGTCAGGCCCGCCCGGCGCCGGCGGCCGTGGGAAGGTCGTGCTCGGCGCGGGCGAAGGCGGCCTGGGCTCGCGGACCCCCGGGCGCGGTGGGATTGGCGTTGGGGGAGGGGGCGGCGGCATCGGTGGCGTCGGGCCGGGCGGCGGCACCGTATCGCGCGCGCCGGTTCGCATCTCCGCCCCGCGCCCGATCGACGTGCCCGCCGTCGGCGGTCCTCCCCGGGACGTCAACGAGCTCGGAACGTACGTTCGCGGACGTGAGTCGCAGCTGCGCTTCTGCTATAACGAGTACGGGTTGAAGGTGAATCCGGCGTTGGCGGGATCGGTGACCGCGTCGATCGCGCTCACCGGCAGCGGGAGCGTCTCGGACGTCGACATCACGAACCGCACCTTGGCGGGCACCGGGGCGAGCGAGACCGAACGCTGTATCGAGCAGAAGATTCGCGGGTGGCGCTTCCCGGCGTCCAACACAGGCGGGGGGACGTACTCGTTCTCGTTCAGCTTCACGCGTTAGGCCGCCCGAGCCGCCCCGATCGTGGTTGCGGAATTGGTTGGGGTGCTATTCTTCAGGGGTACACGCTCTCGAACCGGAACGTCGTGCTCCTCCCCCTCCTGATCGCTCTGCAGGGCATCCAGCTCCCGCCAGCCCCGCGAGGGTACGGTAGCTCGACCGCCGAGGTGGTCGTCGACGCGGCAGGCGTCCTCACGCCGGACGCCATTGATCGCATCAACCGCGTCGCCTTCGACGTCCATCAGAAGTCGGGCGGCGAGATGGCCGTCGTCACGCTGCCCGACATCGGGCTGCGCGCGCCGGTCGATGTGGCGCTCGGCATCGGACGTGCGTGGGGCGTCGGGGCGGCGGCCGCAATAGGGCAACGGACGCGAAACGCCGGCGTCGTGATCCTGGTGGTCCCAAAGGAAACGAGCACCTCGGGTCGTGGGCACTGCTTCGTGACCACAGGGCAGGGCACCGAGGGGTTCATTCTCGACGCCGAGGCGGCAGCGCTTTGTCGCGAGGCGGTGCCCTATTTTCAGCGACAGGACTACGCGGGTGGGGTGGAGTACCTCGCCCAGCGCGTAGGTGGGGAGTTCGCGCGCGAATTCGGCTTCACGCTCGACTCGGCGCTCGGGCCACGGGGCCAGCCGACGATGCCGGAAACGCAATTCCCATCGGGGCAACAACGTGAGCTCCCGTTCCAGTACGTCCTGCTCTTTTTCGTGGCGCTGTTCATTCTCAGCTCCATCGGTCGCCGGCGGCGAGGCTGTGGCGGCTGTATCCCGATCCCGATCGTGTTCCCGTCGGGTGGCCATTCCCGCGGAGGATGGGGTGGTGGTGGTTGGGGCGGTGGAGGTGGAGGTGGCGATTTCGGCGGCTTTGGTGGAGGCGGTGGATTCAGCGGCGGTGGCGGCGGCTCCGACTGGTAACGGCACATGAAGCTCGAAGAACT
>Ga0075421_100003305_pt1 | contig 19267 bp, 15 predicted proteins | sample SoiMetdeltSBSDD5_FD_75292 | JGI IMG/M metagenome (GOLD analysis project Ga0075421, IMG submission 75292) | Bulk soil microbial communities from a Populus tree surrounding site in Tennessee, USA - Soil MetaG P. deltoides SBSDD5 | ecosystem: Environmental > Terrestrial > Soil > Tree plantation... | reverse complement strand
GGACGCGGTACATCAGGACGAAGAGTTGTTTATCTGAAATCTGCCCTGAGCCACGGCCCGGTTGGAGTAGGCTCGCTCTTTTTGGATTCCCTCCTCACCTAATCGTCGACTTTGAGCCTTCCAAAAGTCGCCCTTCCAATATCCATAGTTTTGCTCAGTCTGGCTGCGGCGTCGTTCTGTTATCTGACCGGGATTCTGAATCTTCACTACGATGGCGTCGCTCACCTGAATATCGCGCGCCGGGTCTTCGATCATCCAGTTCCGCACTACAGCCATTTGGGAACGGTTTGGTTGCCGCTTCAGCATCTGCTGTTGCTGCCGTGGGTACAGAACGACTTCCTCTGGAGCCGGGGACTGGCCGGGACCCTGATCTCCGTTAGCGCTTTTTGGTTTGCCTGCTACTATCTGTTCCAGCTGAGTGCCTCCGCTTATCGCCCGGCGGCTGCCGTCGTGTCTGTGGCTGCCTTTGCAATCAATCCGAATATTCTCTACCTGCAAGCGACTCCTCTGGGCGAAATGCTCTATATCGCGTTGTTTCTGGGCGTGGCGTTTCATCTGCTACGGCTGGCGGAGCAGCCTGGCACGAGTGTGCTCCCTTGTGCTGCCTGCACGCTGCTGGCTTCGCTGGCGCGATACGACGGCTGGCTCCTGCCGGTCTGGGGAAGTTGCGTGCTGCTTTTGGTCGGTTTGAAACGACGGGAGCCCTGGCGAGTCCACTTGCCGCGCACAGCAACCTACCTCCTGGTGGCTTCTTTAGGAATCGTGGGATGGCTCGCTTATAACCAGATTGCTTTTGACGATCCATTCTCCTTTGCGCGTGGCGAGCACTCCACCCGGAGAAACATCACCCAGATTGTCGCGGAAGCGGGCTTGAGCCACTATCCGCCTTACAGGAACCTTTCAAACGCTGCCCTCTATTATGGTGAGGCAGCGCGCTTAGCAGCGGGCGCCCCTTTACTGGCCCTGGGTACCTTGGGATTCGTTTTCTTTGCCTGGTCTCACCGTCGCAGCCCGAGGTTCTGGGTCCTCGGTTTTGTTTTCCTCTTCCCGCCCGTGTTTTATGTTGCCAACATGCTGACGGGAACCGGCATTATCTATGTGCCGAGACTTCCACCTTACGGCATCCTGAACGTCCGCTATGCCGGACTCTTCTTGCCCGGCCTGTGCCTATTCGCGCCAGCGGGCATCCAGTACCTCTCTCAGGGGCTGCAACTGTTAGCCGGAGCGCTTTGGGCAAAGAGTGGGAGTGTGTTTCGTACAGGAAGGATCGAGCAGGGACTTAGCCTGCTGTTTGTTGCAGTACTGCTGGCGTTTTGGTTCCTTCGTGCTCCGCCTAGGGAATCCTTCGCCTTCTATCAGGAAGCGCGTGTGAACGGGTTCGAAAGAAAGCAGGCCGATTTCGCAGCCGCTGGCTTTCTCAAGGCAAACTATGACGGGAGGCCTATCCTGATGGATGTTGGTCAACATGGCATCATTCCACAGCGATGCCCGATCCCCCTAGTTCGAATCGTCAATGAGGCCACGTCTTGGCAAACCGCGCTAGCCAGACCCTCGCTCTTTGTCAGTTGGATCGTTGTCCAGGAAGGGGATGGAGTTTCCAGGTTCCCGGTGAACTGGAATGATGTCCAGGAACGTTTCGAAGTAGTTTTTCAAACCGAAGGTCCGTTCGAGAAGCCGCTCAGAATCTACCGGCAGAGACAGTAGGGATGTTCTTGTTGAAGTGCGCCTGTGACTCTGTGGCGTCACGTTTCGATGAAGCGTTGAAAGGCTTCCGACTTAAGCAAACGATCTCCCTGCTCTTGCCCGCGGCGGAAAGTGCGCATGATCACCGGATTATTATGGCAGAGGAAACTTGCCTCCACTGGGTGGTCGGGGTAGATGACTAACAACCGCTTTTCGTGCATGGCCTGCTGGATAGACGGGTGAGTGTTTAGCAGGCGAAGGCGGGAGCTTGTCTCCCACAGTCGGCCTCCAGGGTCACAGCACAAAATCAAGCTCTTGTCTGTTTGGGCCCATCGTGCCAACCTCTGGAAGAAACTTTTGTGTTGTGCCGGCACCTGACCTGCTGGTGGCATTGCTTGTTGACCCCAGCAGGTCCAGCCTTTCAGCACAGTTGCCTCGGTCTCGGTAGCCACGTCAGCGGCCGCGTACCCGCCAGCCGAGGCTCCCATGGAGACGGTTGGATAACCGCCATTTTGGCTGGTCCAGCGCATTAGTTGATGAATTACTCCGCCTTGCCAGGCGCCACGGCCAGCTCCGCCGGAGTCGAGAATCCAGGAGAAGGTTCGAGCAGGGGGCATAGGTCAGAAACACTCGGAAATCCAAAAGCAATCATCGATTCAGATGAGATTTTCAGATCTACAAGACAGCCTTATCCCCATGAGTGCACCATCGAAGACGTACATACAGACATGGCACCCATTCGTGTTGCGCTGAGTCCTACGCAACCCAGGGCTCCGTTGCGCCTCCGTCTCGCAATGCCTGGTTCGGTTGCCGCTCTGCCCCGCTATAGTCTCGGCAGTCAGAGCTCTGCGATCTGGCGCAGCATCTTGGAAGTCAGCATCCACTTGAGTTCAGCGGGCTGCTGAGGCGGGACTTCTGTGACCCCGACACAGAAGATGGCTCCCTTCTTGAAGGGAAGCGGGACTTTCGGATTCCTGAAGAGGAAGTAGGAGGCCAGGCATCCAATGCTCGGCTGATGCCCCGCCAGCAATACGGAATCTCTCTCTCGAAACTCCGCGAGCCTTTGCGCCACCGCTTCGGGACTGGCACTAGGCTCCAAGTCCTCCCAGAGGATGATGGCCTCGCGGAAGCTGAGCACCTCGGCCACGATGTCGGCACTCTGCCGGGCTCGGACGAGAGGGCTACTCACGATCCTATCGAAGGTCACTCCCAGTCTCTTCAGACCTTGTGCTGCCTTGCGCATCTTAAGCATGCCTTCAGGCGTCAAAACCCGTTCTTCATCCTGGAATTGGTTCTCTTGACCGAGCGGTGCAGCGATACCATGGCGCAAAAGGTAGATGTTCATCGGTTCCTCCGTTCTCCGGCGACTTCGTACCAGAAAATCCCTGTTCGGCCTGATTTGTTTCTTGCAGGGCTACGGTTGCCTCGGCCCATAGACTGGGACTGGCTGGCCCGTCTCGAGAGCGCCCAGATCGGGCGCTTTCCCTTCAAACTCATCATTAATGTTGGGAAGCCGGCATCCGGCGTCGACGGCAGCGCTCCCGAGCCGCAGTCGAAAGTCTACGTCGCGGCTTTCGTAGATGGCGTGAGGCCTGCGCGAGTCGGGCGGCCGAACGTTCGTGAAGACATCATAGTTCAGTTCCAGACCATGTTGCTCCTGGCCTGTAGCTCGACGAAAGTCAGCCAGCCTCAGAAACTCCTGGTACTCCTTTCCTTCCAGCGTGTAATCGCGGATCGACCCGGCTGCCGGAGACTTCCAGATGTATTGTGGCCGGCCACTCTGGTTTGGGCGATAACCATTGTAGTCCAGAGAGGTATACGCTGTGTAAGTCAGCTTGCCTAGCACCGGTTTCTCGGCGTGATCGGTTCCCATGATGAGGTTATTGCGATAGTGCATGTTGGAGTTACCGCGTGTGTTACTGTTTTCCGCAACGAAGGTATTGTGGTACACGACAACACCAGCCGGATTGGCTTCGCCGTTCTTGATCGCTCCGCCCATGGGCACGCTGTAAACAAGGTTCCGGCAAAAGTAGGCAGGTCCTCCGAACACAGGCTGGGCGCTCAATCCGTGCTGCGCGGCATTGAAGCCTCGATTCCGCAGCACGCGAATGTTGTGCACTCCTCCATCGGCTTCGATAAAGTCGTCCACCATCACGTGGATGTCGTTGTTGTAGATGTCGATAGCAACAGCCTTTTGCTGCTGGGCCTTGGGTGGCGTGCCATAAGTAGAGACGCAAATGCCGTCGTGGAAATAAGCCAGGTAGTTATGACAGATGACATGGCCCTGTCCATAGACCTTGATCCCGTAATATGACTTGAGTGGCGAGGGCTTGTACTTCCCGTAGTTAGCCCATCCGACGAGGCGATGCCGGTCGTCTCGGCCAACCAGCACGTTGTCTGCAATGTAGAAGTTGTTCGATCCCGCGTATTCCGTCGTGACTCCAATACCCACGTCTTCCATCCGGCAGTTTCGGACTACCAGGCCCGTGCTCCCGAGCACATCCTTCAGGCCGGCGTAGAATGCGATGTCCGTGTTGCGGATCGTGAGGCCTTCAAAGTAGTTGTAGTCGGCCGCCATCACATCGAAGAGCCGGAAGCAGCCGTTGCCGTCGAAAATCACTTCGCCATCTCCCGCTGCTTTGATCACGATGGGCTTTTCTGGCGTTCCATCCACGGTCAACACATAAGTTCCGTCAAAGGGGATTCCGTAAGGAGTCACATAGTCCAGGCGATCAGCCTTATACAGCCCCGCGTGAACCAAGATGGTGTCTCCGGCTTGCACGGGGCGCTCTCGCACCGCGTTCCAGTCGCCGGTTCCAGGGCCATAATAGGCTTCCTTCAGACCATTGAAGGCCGGCTGCTCTCGGGGACCCTGATAGTCGGGCGGATAGACATGCAGCACCCGTCCCCCGGTACGGCTCTTCGGGACGCCGCGCGTTGTCACGGTGGCCTCCTGAACCGCCTGCCCCCGGACACCGTCGGGGTCGGATAGGGTGAAACGGCACTGGTAAGTGGTTTCTTCTTCCAGATCCAGAATGCTGCCGGCAAACATGCGCGGCGTCCAGTATTCGAGATACTCACGGGCGCGCCAGACTTTCTCGTCGCCGATGCGTAGCAGAGGTAGGGCTTCTTTCCACTCGCTTTGACCCCCCTTGCGGTACTCGACGGCGACCTTGGCGTTGCGATTGTCATCTCCCTGAATGCTCCACTCAAAACCCAGATTCATCAGAGTGGGAGGTTCGACGATGAATTCTCCAGGAATCACGGCATTCTTGTCGGATTCCATACCGGGGGACACGGAACCCAAAAACAAGAGGACCGTCAACAGTGTTGTCAGGCGAGTCATGGCTGTCGAGTTCTCCATTTGGTTGATTGCGCTCCTTGAACTGCAAGTACATCAGCAATCGAGGTAGCTAAGTATGTTTCGGATTGGCGTTACCCGTCAAACACGTCACCAGATTGCTCAGAGTTCCGCCAGAGTCCTCCTTGGTAAAGCTCGACAAAGGGGAACTGCATTCGCGGAGCGAGTGCGACGGGTTCTTGTCTCCTCAACCCACGGACTCGCTGGACAATCCGCTGGACCTGCGGCTCCCGCCCCTCTTTTCCAAACGTTTTCAAGAGGAGCCTGTCGTGGCGCAGACGTGGCCCTGCAGCAGCTATTGAACTTGATGAGTAGCCATGCCCAAGTTTCCAATTGACGCTCCCAAAGCGAGTTCTGCACGCGCTGCGAAGCTTGGGCTTTGAGATAGTCCGGGAGCGCGAGCATATTTCCCTGCGGCGCCGAAACGCGGACGGCAGCACGACCGCGCTGACCATGCCGAATCATCCCACCATTAAGGGTTCCACTCTGCGGACACTCCAGCGGCAGGCGACATCAGCCGAGAAGACTTCCTGAATGCATATAGAGACGCCTGACTTTGATGCCACCCCAACAAGGAGGCGAAGGACAGGCTGAAGTCGGAGCACGCTTGATTGACTCAATCGTCTCACACTCAATCTGACAGTTCACCCCGCTTGGGCCCGCCAACTCATGTATGATGGCAGCCACCTGGAGCCTGAGGGCGCGCGAAGAATCCATGTGACCCTAAAGACCGGGCGCGCTGATGCTGCCTTGAGCGGTCCCAGAGCGCGGATGAGAATAATTCCTATCCCCTGGCCAAGCTCGCTCCCCTTGGCAACTGATTTTCACAGAGAGGCTTCATGAGATCATTACGTGGACAGGCAGTGATTGTCACCGGCGCGTCCGCCGGAATCGGAGAAGCCACAGCCCGCCGGCTGTTCGCGGAAGGTGCAAACCTCGTGCTGGCCGCGCGCCGCCAGGAACGGCTTCATCTGCTCAAGCAGGAATTGGAGTCGAATTCGCTAGGCGTCCGCCAGACCTCACCGTCGCCAAGCGTGTTGGCGGTGACGGCAGACATCACGCAGGAAGAAGACCGGAAGCGGCTCGTGCGGGAAACGATGGAAACACATGGACGGATAGACGGTCTGGTCAATAACGCAGGCTTCGGGCATCGCGGACCGGTTGAACTGGTGCCGGTTGAGAAGATCCGTCAGAACTTCGAAACCAACCTGTTCTCATTGATTGCGTTGACCCAGCTTGTCATTCCTGTCATGCGCGCACAGCGTGCGGGCCGTATCGTCAATGTGGGTTCCGTGGCTGGCAAAATTGCCCGTCCCTTCTCATCCATTTATGATGCGACCAAACATGCTTTGGAAGCGATAACCGACGGGCTGCGGGGAGAGATGTCCCTGTTCGGAGTTCAGGTCGTCCTTATCGAACCGGGCTACATTCTCACGGAATTCTTGCAGGTGGCCAATCAGGTTTCAAGTCCCGTCGTTGAAAACGCCGGACCCTACGCGCCGTTCCTGGCTGAATTCTCTCGCCTCAGTGATAAGGCCAGGGCAATCGCCGGACACCCAGATGAAATTGCCCAGCTCATTTTCAGGGCACTGGCTAACGAGCGACCTCGCTTTCGCTACGCCGCACCGCGCCACGCCCAGGTTTTCCTGGCAATGAAACGCTTCTTGCCTGAACGGCTCTTTGATTATTTTTCGCTGCGTCAAATGGGCCTGAAAGGGAGTTGACGAGTGAGGAATGTGAATTTCGGAATGTGGGATGGCGCAATGCGGAATGTGGGTTGCGGAATGAACCCTGCGGTTGCTGTTTTTTCAAACACCGAGAAGTGCTCAAGGCCGGATAGCGCCGACATCGCCGGTTCAGAACAAGGGATTCAGCTCGCCGTTCGACAATCCGCAATCGACATTCCACATTCCGCGATCGGCAGATCCTTTCTCGTCATTCGAACAGGTTCAGCAGATCGGTCGGGACAGCTGCAAGAAGGTCAGGGTGCTCGTCTAGCAGCTCTCGCGCCGGTGCCGGTCCCCAAAGGGCCGCAACGGTTCGTACTCCTGCGGCACGGCCTGCCTGCAAGTCGTGGCAGCTGTCACCCACGTAAACTGCCTGTTGCGCCGAGATCTGGAGTCGTTCCAAGGCCAGGTGGAGTGGTTCCGGATCTGGTTTATGGCGTTGTGTGTCTTCCATGAAGACGGCAGTATCCATAAGCTCTGAAAAGCCGCCCAGCTTCAGGCCTCGCGAAGCGAAGGCCTGACTCTTCGACGTCACAACTCCAGTCAGGTAGTGCCGTCGGCGCAACTCGGCGACTACCTGGGTCATCTCATCAAACGAGCGCGCCAGACTGTCGTGGTTCGCAGCATTGCAGGAGCGATATTCGAAGAGTAGCTGTTCTACCAGCTCCGCGGCGCGGGATTCCCCGATGGCTGCCGCATTGAGATCGGGCGTCGAGGCCAGCAGGTAACGCATCGCAACGGGCAAGGGGATGCCCATTGTAGCAATGAAAGCCTCACGTGGACGGGTGCGACCAAAGACTGAATGCCAGGAGTGGTTGAAGCAATGCAGAATCAGATCGGTCGTGTCAATCAGTGTGCCATCCAGGTCGAAGAGGATCGCCTTCACGGCTTTACTGTCACCTTGAGCCTTCAGTACATCTCGCATGGAAGGGTGGTTGTCATCTTGTGACGAACTGGGGCGGAGCCGCTGGAACTTTGTCACTTCGGTCGGTCTTGGACCGTCTGCCGCATTGCTGGCCCCAGGGTCGGGCGCAACCTTCCGGCAATCCGCTGTCGAGCATCGAAGACGCCGAACACGCCCAATCACTGAGCTCCCAGTGATCGCGACTCTTGGGGAACGATCCACAACAGCCGCTTTTCTGTTCCGCGAATCACTGTGACCGGCGACCGGACACCCAGCTGTTCCTCAGTCAACAGTCGGTGCAGGTCGTCAATCCCACCAATGGGTTGACTGGCATAGCCGACAATCAGGTCACCTTCTTGAAGACCTGCCTTCTGAGCCGGACTTTTCTCCTCCACGGAAACTATCAGAACAGCGCTTTCTACCGGCAACTGATGAAACCGCGCCAAGCGCCGGTGGAGCGGCACATTCTGCCCGGCCACGCCAATGTAGCTCCGGCGGATTCTCCCGTCGCGAATGAGGTGGCCGGCCACAAACTTAGCTGTGTTCGCGCCGATGGCGAAACAAATTCCTTGGGCAGGCAGGATAACGGCCGTGTTGATTCCAATGACCTCGCCTCGCGAGGTCACCAGGGGACCGCCCGAGTTGCCAGGATTCAGAGCGGCATCTGTCTGAATGATATTGTCCATCACGCGCCCTGAGCTGGAACGCAAGGACCGTCCCAGTGCGCTGACAACGCCGGCTGTGACGGTGCACTGGAAACCGTACGGATTTCCGATGGCAATGACTAATTGACCTACTCGGATTGCTTGGGAATCTCCTAGCGCCGCTGGCCACAAATTCGAGGCGTTGATCCGAACAACAGCCAGGTCGGTATCTGGATCGTCGCCCACTTTCTGGGCCTGAAATTTCCTACCGTCTGAGAGGATGGCCTCCACTTCATTGGCGTGATGGACGACATGACTGTTGGTGAGAATGAAGCCGTCGGGTGTGAAGATAAAACCTGAACCGTTGCCGGCCCTTTCGCCTCGTTCGCGAGACCACATCGCTCCATCGCCAACAGGCTGGCGAACGCTGATGTTCACTACCGATGGGCTAACCCGCTCGGCAGCGCTGATGACGGCCTGCGAGTAGGCATCCAGCAGCCGGAGATCCTCGCTGAGAGATGCCTCAGGCTCATGATTGTCCTGAATCCCTTCTCTCCTGTTCGAAACAAACTCAAGAAGTTGAGCCATGATGTTCTCTCCATGGTCAGGGAAACTACTCCTAAGACATATGGATGATTGATATAACATCGGTGGGACCAACTGGCAACCGAGTCGGGGAAGTCCTTCTTAGAATTCAGCCTTTAGCTTGTACGGACTTGAATAAGTACCAGCTAAGGCTTGAACTCTGAACCACTTTCGGGCGGCACACAGAGATGTAAGGCGTGGTTCGATAGGGCGGGGAAAGAAAGGCTTCCGCATGGCCGCGGTGTGAATTAGAACTGGCACTGCTGGGGAAAGGTCACGGCTTCAGCGTTGATAGCGTTCCTACCGGACTATTGACTGGCCTTGGCGGCAACCTGTTCCACCGACGAATAGTACCCGCGGCGGGAACTCACCGAATAGTCGCTGTCTGCGCGGCCATAGCGATCCGCCAGGCGCACATCAATCTTCCTGAAACTGCCGTCTTTCGATGGATTTGTCGAATTGTACCCAAGCGTGTAGCGAAGCTTGAGCCGCATGATGGCTGTTCCCAAAGCGGTATCCAATGAGCCAGTGACCGCTGCGTCGATCACTTCCCCGCCTGTTTCCTTGGCAATCTTGGACACAGAGCCATCGTCTTTGCCTATCAGCCCGCCTGCCCACGTCGGAATGCGCATCGTCACTGGCATGTATTCACCGACCGTCTTGACACTGTAGACGACGGTTTCCGACTCCATCGCCATGCGAACGACGTGGTTCTGGTTGGATCGCGGCTTTGTGCTGTTGACATTGTCCGAAACAAGGATCACCACCCGACGGCGGTCGCGAGCCACGGCGCTGAGGTAGTAGACCGAGTCAAACAGGGCATCGATGATGTTCGTTCCGCCTCCCGCCTGGATGGTGGCAATCCGGTTGGCAATCCGCTGGCGGTCGGTGGTTAGATCCTCCAGGCGCTGCACATCACCTGCAAACGTGAAAAGGCAGACCTGATCGCCACGCTTGAGCTGAGACAGGGCCCGATAGGCTGCGTGCCGCAGCTCATTCAGGTAGGGCGCGACACTGCCGCTCCGGTCAACCACGAGCGCGACGGCCAACGGGTATTCGTCCCGTGAGAAAGATTGAATGGTTTGCTCGGTACCGTTTTCGAAGAGGCGGAAGTCTTCCTTTCGAAGGGTTTCCATAGGCCGACCAGTACGGTCACGCACCGTGGCATCCACCGTCACCAACTGGACGTCAACCTTTAACTTGAAGCCATTAGCGTCGTCATCTTCGAACGTGGGAATTGAATCTCCCGGTGTCCCGGAAGGCGGTAGAGCCACAGGAGGCTCCGTTCCTTTGGTACTCGCCACAGTAATGGTTTCAGAAGGTTCAACATCCGAGGTCTCATCTTTGCCGAAGTCCGGGACAGGTTCGCTGTCGGCCGGGAACGTAGCCGGACCGGAGGTTGACGAGTTGCTGGGCGCCGAGATTGTCGACGACGGAACCGAGCGGGCCAATTGCGTTGCCCGCCGAGCGGCTGCTGCGGGAACACTTAATGCCCTATCGAACTTCAACTCGAACAACATATCTCGAGGCAGATCCAGGTCGGGACCGCGTTGAAGCAGCACGGCAGCTAGCCCAACCGCCGCTCCCGCCGCACCCCCATAAAGGGCGCCTCTTCCCCCTCCCAGACTGGCACCTAGGATCGCGCCTTGCATTCCTCCTTGCCCCACCGCCATCAGACTGCCGCCATTGCCGCCTTCCCCTTGCAGCTTCGGGTCGCCGTCTTTCGAGTGCTGAATCTGAGTGAACCCGGCGCGAATGATACTGGCTTCGAGTGCCAGAACCGTGCCATCTGGCAGCCGAACCTCTTCAAAGCGCAAACCAAGCTCCGCCCGCCCGCTGAGCCGGCCGGGCCGGCGCACCTTTGTGACCGTCGCCCGGACTTCACTTCCTCGTGGGATGGCGACTTGGCCTCCGGACACCACCTCGTCCGACGCCCGAAAATGCGCCCGGTCCCCTTCCCGAGTCGACCGCGTATGCAGGGGGGTCTCCAACTGAAGAATGAGTCTCTCACCCGGACCTACGGTGAGGTTATTGGTGGTCTGAGCCGGGTCGATCGCCGCTACCGATTGGTGCTGGGCAGAGACCGACTGCGCTCCAGCGGAAAAAACACGCACGCCCAACGTCGCCGTGATCATCGCGGCGGCAACGATCGTTCCTCTTTTCATGGCATTACCCCCAGGATTCTACGCCAATAGACAGTTACCGATTGAACACATGGATGCGCTAGGAAACCACTAAAGTTGCACTCGCTTGGGAGCAGTCGACAGTTTTTTTCTCTGAACCTCACTTGCGCTGAAAGACGTCCACCCGGCCGACCTTGGCGTTGCTTAGTCGCCAACCAAGTCAGTGACATGATCGCGTTCCCGATGGAGCAAGCTCGAAGCCAGATTTGGGCCCTTGTTAAGACCCAGCGCGAAAGGAATTCTGTGTTCTTCGGGCAACTTGCTTGCTCGTGAGTCCGGCAATCCTCGTTCGGAGCTGCTGGTCACGGTTCTGACAAGCAGTTGGAGAATCATCGCGAAATCGCTCCTCGTGCTTCTAGCAGCACCTCTTGGCTTTGGCTTGTCCAGGTTTAGGTCCGTTCGAGTAATCGGAAAAGCAGCCGCTGCTGTCAGCCAAATCAGGCGACAGGAGCCATGCCAGCTTGATGCTGGTTGGAAATCAAAAGTTAAGTTTAATCGGTATCGGTGGAAATGTAACCGCAAAAAAAACCAGGGCGGCGATGCCAAACATGAAGCGTCGAGGTCCTATGGGCAGTTGATCGTCCAGAGTGGACGGATGCTTCAGGCGGATCAGGAACAAGACCATAGCCAAAAAAACGATCCACTGAGAATGTCGACCCACTATTGTGAAGATCGCCAAGGCAGCAAAAACCGCCCGGTAAACCAAAACACTCTTCTTCTGAAAGAGGGCATACACAATGTGCCCACCATCCAGTTGGCCCATCGGGATCAGATTCAAGGCTGTCACGAAAAGCCCTGCCCAACCGGCGAATCCGATAGGATCGAGCAGCAGATCGTGGCCTTGAGGCAAGGGGCCATGAATCCAGCGGGCCAGGAGCGAGAACAGGATCGAGTCGCCGAGTGAGAAGACGTACTGAGGAAGCTGGGTCACCTCGATCACCTGAGATCTAGCAATGCCATACACCGTCACCGGCAACGCAATCACCACCCCCATTGCAGGCCCCATGATGCCGATGTCAAACAGAGCTCGGCGATTCGGAATGAAGCCTTGCATTTTGATCACGGCTCCAAAGGTCCCAAAGGGAGGCAGCGGAAAGGGAAGAAAATAAGGCAGACTGGCCCGCACCCTGTAGTAACGCGCTGTGAAGTAATGTCCCATTTCATGGAAAAACAGGATCGAGATCAAACAAAGCGAGTAAGTCCACCCTCCAACGAAACCCGTGCTTAACACGGTCAGCACGAAAAGAATCACTTGAATAGTGAGTCGGCGACGCGACTCCCGCGACGTCTCTTGGTAGTCCAGCACCGCCGGTTCGTTTCGGTTCCAGTTCAGTGGAGTAGGGTTGTCGTTCCACGGATTCGACAAGGAATCATGCCTCTTTTCTCAAACGAGCTTCCTAATGATCAAAGAAATACCTCTCGCTGGCTACACTAAACTCACAAGTCAACGATCCATGACAGCTACGATCCGCACCGGCCCGCCGGTGCCGTTCCGAATCTTCATGGGCAGGGCGATGACTGTAAATCCAGTTTCCGGGAGTTGATCCAGCTTCGCCACGTTTTCCAGGGCAGGGATGTTCTTGTCGCAGAGAGTCACGTGGGTTTCGAACCGCGTAGACTGGCCATAGTCGATGCTGGCGGTGTCGATGCCAATCGCCTTGATCGCCCGCTGCTCAACCAGCCACTTGGCGGCTTCGGGGTGAAGGCCGGGGAAGTGGAGCTTTGCTATGGCCTGAGATCCTTGCTCCTCTGTTCCTAAGTATTTCGCCCTCTCGGGCCAGAAACGGCCAAAGCCGGTGCGCAACAAGACAATAGCGTTGTCGAGTCGCAACTCCTGCCGCCTCTCCCATCCGAGAAAGTCTTCTACGCGAACCTGGTAATCGGGATTGCTGGCGCATTGGACGGCCACATCCACGATGGCTCCAGAGCCGATGAGCTGCTGAACTGGAATGGCATCGACCGTGTGTCGTGACTCGAAGAAATGAATCGGCGCGTCGATGTGCGTCCCGCCATGTTCAGCTGAGCAAAACCGGTTGGCTGAATAATAGTAGCCTTGTCCTGTGACCCCCGCTGGTCCTTTGTCCAGCATAAAGCCTTTCTCCGTCGGCCAGAAGATAGTCTGCTCGTCAAAAGCATAGCTCAGATCGACGATCCGGCCTTGAGGGAATTTGGGCTGAGCAGCTCTGCAGCCAAGAAAGAAGAGGACGGAGAAGCAACAAAGACTCCGAAACCCATGGGGCATGGTTGGCTCCTTCTGAAAATCGTTCTCGTTTTCTGCTCGATGAAAGCGGGGAGCGAGGGGGACAGCAAGGATCGATCCTTCGTGTTGCTTCTGATCAGCGGACATCTTCTCTGGGGCCTGTAGCGAGCAACCTCGCGCCGCCGAGGGGACGCCCCTTTGGCGACCTCCCCAGCACGCCCGCGGCCGTCGTTACTCGTCTCCCCACTTTTCTTTGGAGGCCTTCTGATCCTGACAACTTCCGAATCGACTCTCTAACTCAGTGTGGAGCAGCAGGGTCGCCGTTTGATCATTCCCATTGCGCGGCTCATCAGGTAGAATGGCCAATTGTTATCATGCCAGCAAGAGATCCTATAGGAACGGTCATGTCAGAGTCTACTCTACCTGTCGAAGTCGAGCAAAAAGCTCCTCCCGACCTAGAAAGCCCCGAATATTACATCAACCGCGAACTCAGCCTGCTGGAATTCCAGTATCGGGTCCTGGAAGAAGCTCAGGATGAACGCACGCCATTGCTAGAACGGGTGAAGTTCCTAGCAATTGTAGGTTCGAATCTCGATGAGTTCTTTATGGTTCGGGTCTCCGGCCTGAAACAGCAAGTTGCCGCCGGAGTGCATGATATCTCTCCGGATGGCCTGACACCTGCCGCTCAGTTGACTGCCGTAAGAACCAAGGCCGCGAAACTGATTAATCAGGCTCGAGAGTGTTTGCTGAACGATCTGCTCCCAGCACTGGCTCGGGCTGGTATCCATATATTGGACTATGACCAGCTGACCAATGCGCAGCGAGCCCAAACGAAGCGCTACTTTGAAGAGACGGTTTTTCCGGTGTTGACTCCCTTAGCTTTCGATCCCGGACGGCCTTTCCCACATATTTCGAACCTGAGTCTGAACTTGGCCATCTGGATTCGAGACGCGGCCGGCGAGAAGCACTTCGCCCGCGTTAAGGTTCCAGGAACACTGCCTCAGCTGCTGCCGTTGGAGCCTTCTACTGGTCAAGGAGCCAAGGACGAATCAGAGGCCTCGACTTTCTCTTTCGTTTGGCTCGACCAGGTGATCATGGCTAACCTCAAGGATCTATTCCCCGGGATGGAGGTCCTTGAGGCTCATCCTTTCCGAGTAACTCGCAATGCGGACATGGTGATCCAGGAACTGGAGGCGGACGACCTCCTGGAAACCATCGAAGAGAGCGTGCGGCAAAGACGTTTCGGCACGGTGGTGCGGCTGACGCTGAACCGCGGAATGCCGCAGGAGATACTCGAAATTCTGATGAGCAATCTCCAGGTTAGTCCTCAGGACGTCTACGCGATCGAAGGTCCCTTGGCCCTCAGCCGGCTGATGAGCCTCTACTCCGTCGGCCGCCACGATTTGAAGGCGCCTTCGTTCTTGCCAGCGATCGCAGCAGCACTCGATACCCGGTTCGAGGAAAGTGAGCTCTTCTCCAGTATCCGGCGGGAGCCCATTCTGTTGCACCATCCATTTGATTCGTTCAAGCCGGTGGTGGACTTCCTCCGGATTGCCGCCGTAGACCCTGATGTCCTGGCCATCAAGATGACGCTCTACCGCATTGGCCCGAACTCGCCGATTGTGCAAGCTCTACTGAAGGCAATGGAGCACGGCAAGCAGGTAGCCGTCTTAGTGGAGCTGAAGGCACGCTTTGACGAGGAAAGCAACATCCATTGGGCCCGGGCATTGGAACGCGAAGGGGTTCACGTGGTCTACGGATTGCTTGGCCTGAAAACACATTGCAAGATTGCGCTTGTGGTTCGCAAGGAGGGGAGTTGCCTTCGGCGCTATGTTCACCTTTCCACGGGCAACTACAATCCTGTAACTGCGCAGCTCTACACCGATCTTGGCTACTTCACCTGCGACGATGACATTGGGGCAGACGCCACGGACCTGTTCAATTACCTCACAGGTTACTCGGCGAAAACCAACTATCGGAAACTGCTGGTGGCGCCCATCAACCTGCGCGACCGGTTGAGGAGCCTGATCCAACGGGAAATTGAGCATCATAGGAACGGCCGGCGGGGGCATCTCATCTTTAAGATGAACTCACTGATGGACAAGTCCATTATCCGGTTGCTCTACCAGGCCTCGCAATTGGGGCTGAAAGTCGACTTGGTCGTTCGCGGTATTTGCTGTTTGAGACCCGGCCTACTAGATGTCAGCGAGAACATCCGCGTCGTGAGCATTGTCGGCCGTTTCCTGGAGCACAGCCGGATCTTCTACTTCCGCAACGGCGGCGACGAAGAGATCTATCTAGGGAGCGCTGATCTGATGCCACGCAACCTGAATCACCGTGTGGAAGTGCTTTTTCCCGTGGAGAGCCCGAAGCTCATCCAGTATTTGCGGGACGAGGTGTTGGCTACATACCTCAAAGACAACGTCCAAGCCCGTGTGATGCTGAGTGACGGCGGTTACTGCCGGATGGTGCCTCGGAATGAAGAACCTACGGTCTGCAGCCAGTCATGGTTGTTGAAACAACGAGGAGAACGATCACCAGCATGAGATTTGAAGGGCCTCTCAACCCTCCTTTGAACTAGCGCCCTAGTCCTTCGGCAGGATGACATGGTCCACGTCCCTGACGCCGTAACGATCCCCCAGTTTGCGGTAGTCTGTTGCCGCCCGGGCATTCCAGTCCCACACGACCTTGCCATCCTTCAGTGTCATCTCGCAGAAAAGGCGCTGGTTGCCCTCCACTCTTCCATTCGAAGCATCCGCATACCCGAACTTCCCGCTCATCAGGTTTAGGACGGCAATATCCGCGACGGCTCCGACAGAAAGGTGGCCCAACTCCGGGTGCTTGATATTCACCGCTGGATTGAGCGTCGATTCGCGGATGACCTCTATGAGGGGGATACCCAGCACCAGCATCTTCGACATAGTTGTGACGATATCCATCATCCCGGCGTTCATGCTTCCTGTATGCAGATCGGTGGAGATTGAATCGGGATAAAACCCCTGCTGTACGCTGGGTGCCGCATTGCGAAACACGAAACTACCGCCGCCGTGCCCGACGTCGAACTTAACGCCGCGCTTGCGCGCCTGTTCCAGATACTTGAGCAGCTTCCCGTTCTTGTCCACGTAGGGTACCGGCCCGCGAAACATGTGTGTCGCCATATCGCCTGGTCGCAGTTTTTCCGTGACCAGTTTGTAGAAGGGACGTTCCGGCAGGAAATAGCCAAAGTCCACCATCACCGGCAAATCGGCTGAGTTGCCGGCTTCTACTGCCCGCTCCACTGAGACCCACTCTGGGCCTTGATAGTGGGCAGTCTTGATGCCGACGACCACATCCTGGTGCTTCCTGGCCATATCGGCTGTAGCCTTTGGATCCATGTCGTGAATATTCTGCTCGGGCACATCCGTGGGCATCCCCAAGCCAACGATATTGAGGAGGGCGAAAACGCGCGTGGCTGCCCGATCGATGACATAGTGGCGGAAGTCCTCAAAATTGCGCCATCCCGAGCTGCCAGCGTCCACCATTGTCGTCACACCCGTTCTGAAGCTGAATCCGTCTGGCAGAACGCTGCTGTCGCCTGCCCAACTGCCGCGCAATCCCGTGGTGGCGTAAAGATGGCAATGGAGGTCGATCAGCCCGGGAACCACGTAGAGGCCCGCAACGTCAGCGACTTTTTGTGCCTGGGATACTGGAATGTCGGAGGCGACGGCCGCAATTTTTCCTTGCGCGATCGCAACGTCGCGCCTGCCGTCGATTCCGTTCAGCGGATCGATCACATGCCCGCTTTTCAGCAAAAGATCGTACTGGGCCTGCGCAGCGCTCCTGTAAACGGCCATCAGCAGCAGAGCAACACAGAACAGTATTGCCAGCCGGCAACCTGAGTTTCTCTTTGTCATGGAAGGTCCTCGTCTTATTGGAATAGTTGAGGCAGGAACCTGGAGCGAGTCATTGTACTCTCGGTTCCTGAATCGGTCATGTCGACATTTTGAGGCCCATCCATGCAGAGTCGACCTATATTGTTTTCTTCGCGCTCTTCGTGGTTCAATGCGTCGGTGTGTTCCAGCTCATCCAAGTTTGGATTCATCTATGTTGATCAAGAACCCAGCAGGCAATTACGCCTTTTTGAAAGGCATCAGTCCTTATTCAGCCGGAGCGGTCGCTGAGAAGGGCTACGCCATTGAGCATGTGCGGCTGCATGGCTTGCCTCCTTTGCGCCGAGGCTTTGAAGTTGTCGAGGGCTATTTGAAAAGCATCGGGCGACCTAAGACGGCTCTGTGCGGGATCGAGCTTCGCTCACCACGTCCCTTCAGCTTCCGCGGGTTCTCAGATTTCAATACTGGATATATCGAAATTCTGAAGAGTTGGGATCTGCTGCAAGACGGGCTTAATCCAGTGGCACGAACTAACGTTGCGCCAGAACTGAACTCCCCGGCTGAACCCAGTCTGTTCGGCTTCTCTTACACAGTGTCGGCGTCTGCAGGCCGGCCCACGTTCGTCGTGGCTGGCGCTGGGGAACTTCCTGAGGGATCTTTAGACCCTCACGACGTTGTCAGACGCGGCGAGACCTCGAAGGAGGCCTTGATCGAAAAGGCACGTTTTGTGATGGAGCTGATGGACTCGCGCCTAAAGGGCTTGGTCACGGACTGGTCCCATGTGACCGCCACCAACATTTACACCGTCCACGATTTCTCATCATGGCTGGTTACGGAGGTTCTAAGCCGGACACACTCCGCTCACCTGCAAGGTGTTACCTGGCATTTCTCACGCCCACCCATTGTCAGCATCGAATATGAGATGGATTTACGCGGCTGCCTGAAGGAAGTCGTGATTTAGGGTGTTTGGCCCGCCCGGCGAGCAGGTGCTGGCCTTACGCAAGTTCCGGTTTGCACCTTCAGGAAGGGAAAACCAGGCGGAGTCCGCGCTCAGGCTTGACGGCCTAAGGCCGAAGTGGTAGTTTTCCCCATCAAATTTGAACCCGGTTGAGGACTTGACCATGTCAAACGAAGCCTTGGGAATGATCGAAACGAAGGGATTTGTTGGCGCTGTTGAAGCTGCTGATGCCATGGTGAAGGCAGCCAATGTGACATTGGTAGGCAAGGAGTATATCGGCGCCGGCTTTGTGACGGTTTGCGTTCGAGGTGATGTGGGCGCTGTGAAGGCCGCTACGGATGCGGGCGCTGCAGCGGCCCGTCGCGTTGGCGAATTGGTTAGCGTGCACGTCATTCCCAGCCCGCACACCGAGGCCGAGAAAGTCATACCCGTAGCCAACCGGAAACCGAAGTGAGTCGCAGAGAATTAGTGTAGCGAAGAGAGCATTACTGGGAACTGAGAAAAAGGGGACAGCAAAGAGGACATAACTGACAGCTGATACCTGACAGGTCATAGCAGGCTGGTGTTGAGGGCACCCCACAGCCACGCATGCAACGCCCTTGCTGTGTCCCACTGTTCCATACCGCTCTTCCTAATTCCGTTCCCTCATTTGGGACTCACTTCGCCCTCATCCATTCTTTGCGCTGCCGTTCCGATTCCTCATGGACAAAGATCTGCAATCCATCCAGCAGGCACGCGAGTGTGTGGAAACCGCTTACGCCGCCTTTCAGCAGTTTTCCAGCTTCTCTCAGGAACGGATCGATGCCATCGTTCAAACGATGGCCGAAGCCGGGCTCAGAGCCGCAGAACCTCTGGCGCGAATGGCCGTGGACGAAACGGGCTATGGCCGGTACGAAGACAAGATCCTGAAGAACAAGTTTGGATCGCAGTTCGTCTATGACGCCATCAAAGATCTGAAAACAGTCGGCATTCTCCGTGAAGACCGGCAAAGTGGTGTCATCGAAATCGCTGCCCCGGTCGGTGTCATCGCCGCAATCATTCCTTCGACCAATCCCACCTCAACTGCTATCAACAAAATCCTGATCTCCCTTAAATCCCGAAACGGCATTGTCCTGAGTCCACATCCGGCAGCGGTCAACTGCATTAAGGAGAC
>Ga0075421_100003304_pt1 | contig 19274 bp, 16 predicted proteins | sample SoiMetdeltSBSDD5_FD_75292 | JGI IMG/M metagenome (GOLD analysis project Ga0075421, IMG submission 75292) | Bulk soil microbial communities from a Populus tree surrounding site in Tennessee, USA - Soil MetaG P. deltoides SBSDD5 | ecosystem: Environmental > Terrestrial > Soil > Tree plantation... | reverse complement strand
TCGCGAGCCTGCAGCCGCTGCTGCCGGTGCTCGAGGCGATCGTGCAGACTGGCAAGCCGCTGCTCATCGTCGCCGAGGAGGTGGAGGGCGAGGCCCTGGCTACCCTCGTTGTCAACAAGTTGCGTGGCGGCCTGAAGGTGGCTGCCGTGAAAGCACCGGGCTTCGGCGACCGCCGCAAGGCGATGCTGGAAGACATCGGCGTCCTCACCAACGGCCAGACGATCTCCGAGGATCTCGGCATCAAGCTCGAGAACGTCACCCTGCAGATGCTCGGCAAGGCCAAGCGCGTGTCCATCACCAAGGAGCACACCACCATTATCGATGGCGCCGGCAAGAAGAAGGACATCGAGACGCGTGTAAGCCAGATCAAGGCGCAGATCGAGGAAACCACCTCCGACTACGACAAGGAGAAGCTGCAGGAGCGCCTGGCGAAACTCGCCGGCGGAGTTGCGGTGATCAAGGTCGGCGGAGCCACCGAGGTCGAGGTGAAGGAGCGCAAGGACCGCGTCGACGACGCGCTCAACGCAACCCGTGCAGCCGTTGAAGAAGGCATCGTTCCCGGTGGCGGCGTGATGCTGCTGCGGGCCACCAAGGCGATTACCGTCAAGGGCGAGAACGACGACCAGGATGCCGGCATCAACATCGTCCGCAAGGCCCTGCAAGCGCCGATCCGCCAGATCGCGGAGAATGCCGGCGTTGAAGGCTCCATCGTCGTCGGCAAGGTCATGGACGAGCGATCAGGCTCGTTCGGCTACGACGCACAGGCCGATGAGTATGGCGACATGATCGAGAAGGGCATCATCGATCCGGCCAAGGTGGTGCGCATTGCACTGCAGGACGCCGCCTCGATCGCCGGCCTGATGATCACGACGGAAGCCGGCGTCGCCGACGCACCGAAGAGAGAGTCCGGTCACGCAGACCATGGTCACGGCGGTGGCATGGGCGGGATGAGCGGGATGTAGCGAACGCCCCCTGCCTTCTGGCCGGGAAAGGTCCAGGGCGTCCACAAAACATCGGGTGGCGAGCGTATCTGCGCTCGCCACTCCGCGGTGCCGCGCTGGGCCGCGCGGCGTCGCTGCCCGCGGAGGTCTTCAATCGATATTGGCTCAGCTCTAATCGATATTGGCTCAGCTCTCCCGTGCCACCGCACGGATGCTTGCGGCGCAATAATCTTGGTGCGGCAGTCTCACCTAATGGGAATTGCAATCCACAGCTTCGACTACGGCGCAGGCGCCGAGCTGTTCACCAACGAATCCGGATCCAAGTGGTCGCGACGCGGGCCAGTCCGATACCAGCGTTTTGCGAAAGCGGCCGGCGCTATTCAGTTCGCCATCGAAAGCCTGCCCGGAGACTCCCTGGCCAGTGCCTGGCTCGAGGTCGGCGACGACCGATTCAACGCCTCCGACATCCGCCGGCTCTATGACGACGAAGCATATCCGCTCGATCGTCAGGAGCTGCACCGCCCACAAGCGCCCATCGTCCGGCTCGCCATCACGAAGCCATGAAGCCGATCTGGCGAAGGCGCGCAAACAGGAGAAAGATGGGCGCCCCGAGCGTCGTCAAGTAGTCACCTTGAATCCGGTCGAACAGCTGAAGGCCCGCGCCGTCGAGCTGATAGGCTCCTGCCGATTGGAAGGCTTGCGGACCGGTAGCAGCAAGGTAGCGACCCACGAATTGAGGCGAGAACGCCCTCATCGTGAGCTGAGCCGTCTCTACGTGGGTCCAGGTGATGTTGCCGTCCTCAGCTAGCGCGACCGCCGAGTGAAGCTCATGCGTCTTGCCACAGAGCTCGAACAATCTGTCGCGGGCAGCATCAAAGGTCGTCGGCCTTTCTAATACCTTTCCGTTGAGCGAAACGACTTGATGGGCGCCAATGATAAGCGCTCCAGGAGCGCGCGCATGTGCCTCTTCGATCCTTGTTCGCGCAAGCAGCTCAGCTATATCGGCGGGATCAATCTCCCCGAGTGTCTCGAGCAGCGCTTGATTTGGTGTGTTCTCCTCGAGGTTCGGCGACAAGGCACGAAGCGCAAGCCCGGACGCCTCGAGTAGCCGTCGCAGGCTGCCCATCTCGGATGCGAGAACCAGATCTCTTCTAATCGGTCCCTCAATCAGACTGGCACCATCATCAATCATGGTTGCGCACTTTCACGTCACGCTCGGGAGGGATGGCATAGTCGGCCAGCTGCGCTCTTGTCGTCGTCCTTGTGCGTATGAAGGAACCGGGCGATCTGCTCCTTCAGCGTCGTAACCTTACGTGGTTCGACATCGACAACGGCATGTTCGAAGAGCTCGCGCTGAATATGTGTCGGTAGGTCGTTCCACCGCAAGAGCACTGCCGCCCCGAGGCATTGAATGATACGCTTTTCTTGCTCGGACAACGGTACACGTGTGTCGCCACTTTCTATCTGTACCGACCCAAGGGCGCCGCCTTCAGTCTCCCATGTGGCAAGGGCGGTGGGTTTAGCGCTGCTTGCACTCCGGCTCTTTCGTTTTCTGGCTGTCATGTATGTTGCCCTACCCTAGAGGGAGATTGACGTCCGGCAGCCCACTTGGGCCAATCCCGGTTGCCGCAAGAGTTGCTGTGTGCGGAAGCCGCGTCAAGCTCACATCGCGGCAGTATTGGTCAAGCCCGGTTGCCGACTGAAATCTCGGGAGTGGAACGCACCACGCCAGCCAACAGCAACGGTCCAGCTTCGTACTAAATCTCGGCGCGCTGAGCCGATAGCCGAACAATGGCTCCGCGCGGCGTAGGCTCGGGAGTTTAGGTCGTTGGTATGAACGAAGGCCGTGATCGGGAAAGCTGATAGAATTGTCGGCGGCCGCGTGACCGGCCTCCGACACCCCGTCGACGCGGGGGGCGCGCGCGAACGGAAACCAGGATGAACCCTCCGCCTGATCAAAGGAAACCGGTGATAGAGCCGAGCCCTAATGGCACTGCCCCGGCAGATCCTACGCTTCGCGCGCTGCGCTTGCGCATTCGACAGCAGGAGATCCTTGCGGAACTGGGAGTTCTGGCGCTCCAGGGGCCATCATTGGGTCAGCTCCTCGACCAGACCGCGCGCCTTACGGCAGAGGGGATGGAGGCTGAGTTTTGCAAGGTGTTAGAGTTTCTCCCGAGCGAGAGCCGTTTACTGGTGCGTGCCGGCGTCGGCTGGGATGCCGGGGTCGTCGGCTCGGCCAAAAGTCGAGGCCGACCTGGCGTCGCCCGGCGGTTTTGCGCTGCGTACGGGCAAGCCCGTGATTTCCAATCATCTCGAGAACGAGGAGCGGTTCAAGACACCGGAGCTGCTCATCCGGCATGGCATTCGGCGGGCGATGAACGTGATCCTGCAAGGCGACCGCGCGCCGTTCGGCGTGCTGGAGGTAGATGCCACGTCGGAAGGCGATTTTGCCGAGAGCGACATCGCCTTCCTGCAGGGTGCCGCCAACATCCTGGGCATGGCGATCGAGCGGGAGCGCCGCGAGCGCAGTCTCAAGGCGGCGCTTGAACGCCAGAAAGTGCTGCTCCGGGAAATCCATCACCGCGTCAAGAATAGCCTGCAGCTGGTCTCGAGCATGCTCAATCTCCAGGCCGGTAGTGACACCGACCCCGCGCTCCAGCGGCAGCTGCAGGAAGCATCCAGCCGAGTCCTGGCTATCGCCCGTGCGCACGAGCGCCTCTACAAGAACGACGACGTCGAAACGCTGGATCTCGGCGGTTACCTGCGCGACGTGTGCGAGGACCTCAGCCTCTTGATTTCCGGAGGCACCGTGGAGTTTGCCGCAGCCGATGGCATCCGCGTTGCAACGGATCGTGCTGTCCCCCTTGGGCTGGTCACCATCGAGCTGATCACAAACGCCGCGAAGTACGCCTATCCGGGCGAGCACAAGGGCAGAATCGACGTCGCCCTCTCCAAACAGGATGAGAAGCACCTCATCCTAACCGTGGGTGACGAGGGCGTCGGGCTGCCGCCGGAGTTCGACGTGCACAAGGCGAGGGGGCTCGGCATGCGCATTGTGCGCGCGTTCGCCGAGCAGCTCAGCGCGGAGCTCCAGGTCCGAGCCCGAAGTCCTGGTTGCGAGTTCAAGCTGGTCGCCCCGATTGAGCACAGCGCCTAACGCGCACCGTCCCTCCGATTTCGAATGACGTTAGATCCTCCCCAACTTCCAGGGGCCAGTGTAGGTCTGCGCAGTAAGCTCCGCACACGGGTTGTAATTCGACAAGAAGCCTTGAAGAGATCTTGAGGCAGCTGCGATGCCTTCATATCTCCGGTGGTTGAACAGAACGCGGGTGTACTCGCCGCCCAAGGCATTGCATCACCCACGTGCTGTCCAACACAGACACATCGCGAGGCTCCTAAGGTCGCCCGCACGAATTCAGCGACCCTTCTTGCGTACACCGCTCTTGAGGCCGGCGACGCCCTGCGCAGGCGCGAAGGGAAGGACTTGAGCTGATGGTTTTGGCTTGTCGGCCTTCGGTTTTCTCTTCTCGCGGTTGCTTCTTTGCTGTTTCGTTGCCACGTCAAATCTCCCTTCGAGGTAAAAGATGCCGGCCCCTATTTGATTGAATCCCCACCCTTGGCCGCAGAAGGCGGGCGAAGTCCTCCAGCACCTTGGCGATCAGCAATTTTCTGCGCGGGTCCTGAGCGATTGCTGTCGACGCAAAGAGACCGAGCAGATAACTGGCCTTCTCAGCAGCCTCGATCCATGTTGCGGCTGGAGCCGCGACGAGCTGTGCCTCTAGCTCCTCTTGCCGATCCCGAAGGGACTTCTCGTTCGCCTCAACCTCCTCCATCAAGCGGCGAATCTCGGTTGCCTTTTGAGCAGCCATGCCTCGATGGTGATCGAGCGTGATGGGTCGGTCCGTCATGATCGCCTCCACGCGACCCGCTTTCCTGTGACAAAGGGCCCTGCTCTCGGCCGGCGCCTCCCGCCAGCGCAGGATCCCCTGGGGCGTCGAACCGATCCTCGCCCACCTCGACCGCGGTCCTACGTCGGCGCCGATTTCAGAATGACGTTGACGAGTACAATCATGGCGGTGCGTCGGTATGAAGCGGCACCAAATGCAGTCGCGGACCGGGCCTCGGAAAGTCCCTAAGGGCGATGAGGCGCCGCCTCAGTCATCCGGTACGACACCATGTCGGCCCCGGTTGATGGCTCGCAGCGCGCTACACTGATGAGGGCAACGCCCGCCAACGCAGCGCATATCAGCAATCTCGCGGCAGAGAAACCGATCACCCTAGGAATGCCATAGACCTTCTCAGCCAACGGCACGACGGGACTGCTACGTCGGGGCAGGAGCTCGATCAAGCGATGCGCAATCCTCCACGAATCTGCTGGTGTCCATCGACCGTCAGGCAACCGCACGATCAGCCCGGCCAATCTCTGCGTGGCGGAATCCCTGGGCAGTTCGGACAATTCGGCTGCCTCCATCCAAGGATCGAGGTTCAGTCGCGCTAGCGCTGAGAGCACGCTGAGCAGCATTTCATTGCTCTCCATGCCGATCGGCGCGTGGAGAAAGTCATCGTACTCGGGTCTAAAGAGGGAAATGGAAGTAGCAGGGGTCACGATGATCACCAATGGTGCGCTGGCACTTGTGAGGGTTAGCGGTCCCCACGTACCGTTGGAAACCGACCGGGCTGGGCGTTGGCTTCGTCGCATGAGCAAACGGCGCGACCTTGTCAAGAAGGCGGTCCCGCTTCGCGGGGAAAAGGCAGGCCACTGAAGTTAGGGCCAGGAGCACGCAGACGCATTGCAGACCCCATGCGGCCCGATGCATGAGCACACGGGAAGGGTGCACTTGCAAGGTACGGAAAATGCCTATCGCGATGGCCTTTGCGGAATTGGCCGGAAGGCAGGGAGAGCACGGGAAGCATTCACGGTATGCAGCGGGTGCACATGTTTTGGAGATAGTCCTTCTCCAACAGAATACTCTAGCCGCCCTTTCAGCACTGTTTCCAGTTTCTGCTATAAGGACGGAGACTTTAAGTCATTGACCGCGCAATGTCCGTGATAGGATACCCTTGCGCCACACAGGCGTTCCCTTGCGCGAGGGCCTTCGCGACTCGGGCAGGGTGAGCGGCTATCTGAAGGTTGATCCCATGTGCATCGTTCGCCGTGGCGGGCGCACGTCAACGACGAATTCCAATCTGCGAACGAGGAGCTGGAAAATGTCGAACGATGACCTGCAGTCGCTCAACAAGGAACTCACGGCCCTCAACGACCAGCTCCGGGCGGCGGTCGACCGGCAGCGCGCCGCGTGCAGGAACCTTCGGAACATCCTCGACAGTACTGAGATGCCGACACTCGTCCTGGATGCCGACCTGAATATCCGCTTCTTCACGCCGGCCGGGAAGTCGCTGTCCACGGTGGTCGCCTCCGATGTCGGCCGGCCGCTTGCCGACCTCTCGCGCCGGTTCGAAGACGACGACCTCCTGCCGGACGCCCGCGCGGTGCTGGAGAGTCACACACCAGTCAGGCGCGAGGTAAGAGGGGGCGACGGCGGCTGGCTCATTCGCGCTACGCTTCCCTATCGAAGCAACGGCGTCGAAGGATTGGTGATTACGTTTGTCGACATCTCTGAGGCTAAGAACCGTTGAACGTGAGGTTGGCGTCGCTAAGGTCTGCCGACGGAGTGCTTGTCGGCGTTTCCTAACTTCAGAGACTTGTTGCGACTTCGCGAGGCCCGACAACAGGCGCCCCGCACGCGACGAGCCTGAACCGCTCGTTCAGCTCGCCGGTATGGCAACGCAGATGCCACCAGCACTTTTCGGAGCGATTTCGCTGTCGCACGCTCGCCGGGCGGTCCTTTTGCAGCGAGTTCACAATGGGCGATGCCAAGCTTCTATGCCTGTTCCAGGATCGGGATAGCGACCTTACCACGGCGATTGGCGCCCCTGCTCAATGCCGCCACTTCTTGCGTGCGGAGGCGGCGCGCGATCGGACTGTGGACGGGCGTGACGGGCCCCCGTCGGGTGATGCTCGACCTCGGAATGGCATCGCTCTCTTCGACAGAGCGGGGCATGCGTCAAGAGAGATTACCCATGCGCAGGGTCCAGACATGCCGCGAGGTCGCTCGCCACCTCGCCTCCGGAGCGGCTTCCCGGAACCGGCCATCCTTCCGGGCGATCGCAAGCTGCCGGTCCAGCAGGGCCCCGAAGGTGATGCTGTCATGGTCGACGAGGCCCATGACAGCATCGTGATCCGCGGCATAGTTGCTTGGCTATGCCACGGCGCGGACGTTCGGTTACAGGCATGCCCTGTAGCGTCGCCACCAGTACGACCTTCCCGTCGCAACAGCACGACGGCGTAGCCACTCGCAATCAGAGGTGTAGCCATAGCTGGGGCCGACGAAAAAGTCGAAATCCGTACCTTCCCGGCCACGGCGATCTCTCCCGCCCGAACGAAACGCAGTGCCGCGACCACGGTTGCCCCTGCTTACGTTACCTCGCCCTGAGCGGATACCGCCGTTGCCTTTACCAGCATGCCCGCCGCGCTCAGCTCGCACGTTCACTAGAGGGCCCTCGCCGTCGCCGACAGTATTGCCATTTGGCGAGAATGCCGCCGCTGGTCCAAAGCCTATGCCGATAGCCAGCGCGGACGCGGCCAGCGTAGCCATTAGAGAATATCGCATCGGGTATACTCCTGGTTCGTGTGGGCTGGCCGGAAGTGAGGGCACCAAGTCAGCATGACCTGAGGCTCCGGCGTGCAGCCTGTTGGGGGACGAGGCGCCGGGGTTGGAGGGTGGTAAGCCAGCGCTTCCCATATTGCCGGCCGACCGGGGGGAACAGCGAGGGCCGCTCCTCACACAAGCTCACACACCAACCCTTCGCGCCAGACTCGGAGAGTACCCATGAAAGGCCGCCTGCCGGCGCTCGGCGGTATGCGGTGCAAGCAACGACGCGTCGGCACGGCAAACTGGCAACCAGAACCATAAGCCTACTGATAGCTGCGCATATGAAAGTGCGTTTTGAAAGTCCTGCACGCTCGGGGCGTTGGATGATGCGGCCGATCCGGCTCGTCGAAGCGAACGGCAGTCGTGGACAACGCCTCCGACGAGCTTTGCTGCACGAAAATGCTGAGCATGGCGGCCGCGCCGATTGCGAGGATGATCGCGATGACCGACCCGGACCTCACTTCCTCGATCCACCATGCGGTATAAGGGCGAGGAACTCGCGAAGCCGAATTTCCTGATAGCCCCGCAAGTGCCAGGGCTCGGCGAGCATGCCTTCGATCATGCTCCTCGCCTCGTACCAATGTCTGCCCAGGCACGCGCGCAGAAAAAGCTCACGCGCGGCTGTACCAGGCGCAGTGCGCCGCGATGACGTCGGCGATCACCGGCGCGAGGTCGTAGACTTCTCGCATGCAGCGGCCTCAACCTTTCTGAACTCTCGCCGTCACTGGCGACGAAGCCAGTCGTCGATGTCCTACCCCACCTGATCCTTGGCGTAGCCGTAGCGAGCCCGATTTTTCTTTCGAGCTGCTCGCGACTGCCGTTGATCTGGGCGAGTCGTCGGCAGTGAGCTTGCCCCGCTGCTCCTTCTCCTTGCCGGTCAGCTGCTTCCAGCTCCCTTCGATGCGATCCAATTCATTGTCGTTGCTCCATGGTTTGTCAGGACGAGCGGACGAGCGGCGTTGATCGTGACGGTCCGCAATTTTTGCGGCCGCAGATCGCTGGATCAGGGCGAGTGGATGTTCGAGGCTAGCGGACAGCGGCCGCGGAGGGAGCCTCGGAAACTACGCATGCTCGAACCGCGGCGCTGCGCTTCTTAGGCGGCGGTCATCTCACGCTTGCCGACTGAGCACTATCCGAGTCTGTCCCCGCTGCCGGGCAGCCCCTATCTTCAGGCTGCGGCACGCACGTGCCCGAACTGGTCGGCGTCCTCGATGCGTCCACGTACGATGAGCCAGTTTCTCGGAGTTGAAAGATGGCCAGCGCGAATTGCAGGATTGCGGCAGAGCTCATCAGCGACTATGCCGCCGACGGGCTCGACGCCGCGGATGTGCAGGCCATGAAGGAAGCGATCAATCGCGACAAAGGCGTTGCGTGTCAATCGGCGCAGGATCCGATCGGCGTGCAATCGAGACCCCTCTCGTTGTCGGCGTAGTGCGCGTCGAAGGTCGGAGCCGGAGCGTAGCGCGGCAGCGGAACGCTTCGACGTGGGGGTCAGTTTTGGGTGCCGATGGGCGCGTCAGGCGCGGGCCGATCCACACAACAATGGCTAGGACCTCGTGAAGCAAACACAGCCCGCCCGCATTGAAGATGCGCGCGACTGGACGCCACTGCTGCATCGGTACCGGGAGCCGGATCACCTTCGCAGCATGCTGGAGATCCTCATCACGGCGGTGCCGTTCATTGTGCTGTGGGTCTTGATGTGGGCAAGTCTCAGTTTGAGCTATTGGCTCAGCCTGGTCATCGCCGTGCCGGCAGCAGGCTTTCTCGTGCGGCTGTTCATGATCCAGCACGACTGCGGCCACGGCACGTTCTTCCGCCATCGGTGGGTAAACAATTGGTTGGGGCGCGCCATTGGTGTGCTGACCCTGACACCCTACGACCATTGGCGACGCAGCCACGCCATCCATCATGCGAGCTCTGGCAATCTCGAGCGTCGCGGCATCGGCGACATCAACACGCTGACCGTGCGTGAGTACCTCCGATTGTCCCGTTGGCGGCGCCTCGGATATCGTCTCTACCGCAATCCCATTGTGATGTTTGGTATTGGTCCGGCTTTCCTTTTCCTCGTGCAGCATCGGCTGCCGATTGGCGAGATGCACTCGGGGTGGCGACCATGGCTGACGACCATGGCCACCAATGCGGCGACTGCGCTGCTTGTCGTCACGGCAATGTGGCTCCACGTGCACCATCTGTGCAGTCGCATTCCGTACTATCGACTGCCGTCTGTGCTGCGCGACCACCCGGAACTCAGGAATGCCGGCCGGCTTACGCTCGTCCAGAGCTTTGCGTGCGTACGGCTCGCGCTTTGGGATGAGACGCGGCGGCGATTGATTTCCTTTCGCGAATTGCGCACTTACTTGCGCATGCCGGTCTAAGACGCCTGAGAGAATCTGCGCCCCGTTGGTCGGGCAGAGGGCGGCCGGATAAACCGCCGGTCTGCTGCGTTGACATGTCTAGCTTGTGAAGCCTCAAGAGGTTGTTCCTGGTCAATTCGATGCGGCTGATATGTGGCTTCTTAACGAGGCTAGGTGGGGCCTGTGCCAATTGTAGCGACGGAGAAAGGGTAGGAGCGCCTAGCGGCGCTGATCTGAGTGCTCGAAGGCTGTGGCGTAGGCCCATTGCAAGGGCGTCGAGCTCGGACCGGGGATCTGTACCTACAAATGCACGAAGCGTCTGCGCTGTTCAACCCGAGTATCGTGCGGCACCCCGACCAGTCCGGCGCAGCCGCGGGAGGGTGCCGATTCATGTTGAGCCTCCGAGCCGTCGGCGAAGGGCACATCTCCTCCTTGACCTTCAGGCCCATCGCCGCGGATGGGGGCGTCACCATCGACCCGACAGCGCGCCTGGCGTCCGGGCCCAAAGATACGCGCCGGACGGCAGGGCCCCGATGGCGACGATGTCGAGGTGAGCTTCAGCCCGGACGAGGACCTGAGAGAGCGCGTCATCTTTCCGATCACCGCCGCCCAGGCCAACGGCATCGCGGAGGCCCGGTTCGTCGAGCTCGAGGACGAAGGGCCTACAGCGCAGAGCGATAAGGTCAGAGCTGCTCGCAACCGCCGACTTCCGATCCTTTCGCATGACGCCAGTGTCGTCTTGCGCCTGTGCGCCCCCGATCGCCGCCGCGCCGACGAGCGCCATGGCTGCAGCGGCGCCTATCAATAGATATCTCATCGGGATACTCCTGTTGCTAAGAGGCTTGTGCCGCCAAGAGCCGGAAAGTGCCCAGGCCGTGGCGTTTGCCACGCACCGATACCTCGACGGTGGAGCCAGTGCGATGGCAAGCACCCTCGGTGAGCACCTTTCGCGCGTATTCCGAGCGCTGCGGCGGGCGAGCCGCGCTCCTACCGGGGAAGCACGAAGCGAGCCGCTCTGGTCAAGGCTAGCTCGGCCCGGTCGGTCCGGCTGTGTTGACGCACAAGTTGAGTAGATTCCGGGCCTGTGCACACCGCCTGCTGCGGCCTACGCATTGCATGAAACGAACCCGCGAGGGTTCACGAGTCCGCAGGAGAGCTTCATGGACACGACGACACTTCTTCTGGTCATAGTCATCGCGCTGCTGGTTCTTGGAGGCGGTGGTTACTTTGGCCGGCGGCGGCGCTGGTTCTAGACCACCGGTCGGTCCTTCCATCGCATCGGTCTTGCTCGTGGCTTCGGTGTGTGCGGCTCATGCCATCCAACGGCCGAAGCACGGACCCGGCGGTCACAATGTTCTCGATACGGACGAGCGCGCTTTCTGCAAGCGCCTCGTGGGCTCGCTGCGTGGCGCCCTGAGGCTTTTGTCACTTCGTTGAAACCCTAGGAGCAATACATGAAAGCCACCATCATCCCGGCACTGGCTGCAGCTCTGATAGTCGCTTCCGCCGCCGCTGCCGCACAGACGAGTCCCCCGGCGACCCAAAAGACAGATGCCCCGTTCGTGACGGTGCAACCGGAGGGTCAATGGCTGGCAAGTCGGTTCATCGGCCAGGTCGTGACCAATCACGCCGGCGAAGCCATCGGTGACATCAACGATCTTCTGTTCGACAGGAGCGGCCGCATATCGACGGCGGTGATCGGGGTGGGCGGCTTCCTCGGCATGGGCGAGAAGAGCGTCGCCATTCCGTTCGACTCGCTCTCGTTCTCGACAGACGCCAAAGGCAAACGGGTTGTTACAATTGAGCTGTCCAAGGAACGCCTCGAGGCGGCACCAAGCTTCAAGGCGACCGAGAAGTCGTTCTACATCCGCGCCAAGGAGAAGGCGGGTGAAATCGGACAGAAAACCGGCACCAAGGCCGGCGAGCTGAGAGACAAGGCCGTAAAGAAGATCGAGGACATGCGGGGCGAGCGGTCCGAGAGCAAGTAGAAGCGGTTGTCGGGACAAACGGGTCGGAGAGCCGCGATCAGCATGTTGTTCTTCGCGGGCCCTTCGATCCGCTCTTGCTGAACGGGCAAGGACCGTTGCCCGCTCCCACCCGTCAGTATGCAACGGCAAACTAAAGGGAGCGGCCACCTCCAACAATGAGTCTACCAGATCTGCGGGGCACACCTGCTCGCCGCCATCGGGCCGAGCGTCGATCGCACCCCTCCTGCCGGACGAGGATGCAGCCGCGCAAGCGCCAGTCGGCCGGGCGGCGGGCGTAGCGGCGGTAGTGGCTGGGCGCGCTTCTGTAGCGCCGGCCAGGCGTGTACCGCTGCTCCCGCCAACATGGGATAATGTCTCCTTCTGCGCCGCCTGCTGAGAAGCGACGCGGTCAATCTGTGTTGGTGATTACCACGTCCTCGTCGAATTCAAGTTGCGAGATCATTAAGCGGAGGAGGGCGGAGCGGCCAGGCTCGGAATCTACGCACCGGGCCGTAAGCCAATCCGCCGGCAGCCCTGCACACCTTCGCGTGAGCTTTCAGTCCGCTTGTCGTCGACAAAGATCTCGATGTCGGATCTCGGTGGCCATGGGCATCGGCAAACGGCCGGGCGCCCGCGCAGTCCAAGGCGCGCGGCGGATCGCGCAGGGACACGCCGGCCGGTAGCAGGAAGATGGCACGTCTCCGAGCCCTTTTCGCGCCGCGCCGCGCTTGCCCGATCCTCGGGCCCATGCTTCGTTCGGGTCGAACGCGGGGAGCGGCGGGGTTGCCAGGCGCGGTCAGCTTGGTCGCTTCAGCGAGAGCGCGGTGCCGCGCGACCGCTACCTCGTCCCAGGGGTTGCCGCGACAGGTGCAGTCGGCGACGTATTTGATCCGGTGCAGGAACGCCGTGGGCAGGCTGGCATAGGGGTGACCGTGGAGGTCGACCATGGCATCGACGCCCTGGCCAGGGTTGCGATGCACGAAGAGCCGCGACTTGGTGGGGCAGCTCTGCTCGCATCGCTGCGCATCGGCGGCGAACCGCCAAGGCAGGGTCGAGTAGCTGATGGGAAAGTAGAACCCGTCGCAGAGCCGGACGCAGAGAGTCCGATACGTCCCACCCTTGGACCGGTTGTAGTGATGGCGGCGAGGCCGTTTCGGCTCTGGCTCGATGTGCCGGCGCGGGCTCTCGAAGATCCGATCGAACCATTCGCCGTCGACAGGCCTCTCCCTCCCGGCGGTCCGATGCAGAATGGGAGCTGCCGGGTCGCTCCTGGCAACCGCGGGCGGCGGTTGCGTCTGGGATTGCGTTGCCCACGCGAACGTGACAGCTGCAGCTGCGAGGGTGATGCCACCAAGTAAGCGGAGCATTGTGCGCGGGTCCACGGATGAGATCGGCAGCAACGCAACAGCAATGCCGGATTGCTCCCGGTTGCCTCGTGCATGCGCAGCTCCGAGTACGCCCGATGGCTCTCGTGCTGTCGAGGTCCGGGAAATCCCTACTTTCGCGCGAGCATTGCTCGCCCGATCACCCGTCCTTCCTCGTCCGTTGGCGCCGCTGCGCGGAGATATGCTCGAGTTCTCCCGCACGGATGCTTCCATGATTGGCCTTTGAGTATCTTCCGAGTTTGGTCAGCCGCCGGCTCTCGGGCTCCCATGGCGATGACCCTCCGGACCTCCCCCTCCCGGTTGGGCCCCTTGGGAGGTGCTGCCTTCCTCCCCCCGGTGCAGCGCCAGTGCCTCGTCTCGAGGCATCCAACCCATGGTCAGCGACCTCGGGTCATTCGGTCCGAGGTCGCTTCTTGCCGTGCAAGAGCAAAGCGCCGTCGCCGAGACCCAACTGAGGCATCGAGGCAATATCGAAGGAGGGGTTCATCCGATGCAATGCGGCCTTCCTTCTCGGGCGGAAGCGGCCAGTCACCTCAACGGGGTTTCAAGCGATGCTCAGAGTCGCGCCCATCGGGGTGGCGTGATATGGTGAATTCGGCCCGCGCGTGCTCTCCTCACGAGAGCCTGGGCTCACGAAAGCCAGGATGATGACAGGACGCAGTGTGCGACAGGCCGGCGAGGCCCGGCCGCAGCCTTGCGGTCAGTCGCCGAAGCCCGCGAGCATCGATTTCCCCGTTGTTGCACTGGGGGCCTCGGCGGGCGGTCTCGACACCTTCAAGAAGCTCCTCGACGCCATGCCGGCCGCCAATGGCATGGCGTTCGTGCTGATTCAGCATCTCGATCCGAAGCACCAGAGCCTGATGGTCGAGCTGCTGACCGGCCACACGCCTATGAACGTCGTTCAGGCGACAGATCGGATGCCGCTCGAACGCGACCACGTCTATCTCATTCCTCCGGGCGCCTATCTGTCCATCAGGGACGGCGTCCTGCGGCTGTCCAAGCCGCTGGAGCGACATGGCGCGCGCATGCCCTTCGACCACTTCCTGCGCTCGCTGGCCGAGGACCGCGGCGAGCGCGCCATCTGCGCGATCCTCTCGGGAACCGGCACCGACGGCAGCCTCGGATTGAAGGCCGTGAAAGAGAAGGGCGGGCTCGTCATCGTGCAGGACCCGCAGGAGGCGGCGTTCGACGGCATGCCGCGCAGCGCCATCGGCACCGGCGGCGCGGACCTGGTCTTGCCGGTGGAACAGATTGCCCAGGCGCTCGTTAAGTATAGTTGCCAGAGATACGTCAAGGACGGGGGGAAGGGCTTGCAGGCTCCGGACGACAATGTCCCGGCAGCGTTCGCAGACATCATCGAGCTCCTGGCGGTGAGCAGCCCGCACGATTTCTCGCTCTACAAGCGGGGAACGCTGCAGCGCCGGATCGAGCGGCGCATGGCCATGGCCGGCCTGGAGAGCAGCGCGGACTATCTGCAGGTCCTGCGCAAGGATGAGGGCGAGCGTGAGCTGCTCGCCAAGGACATCCTCATCAATGTGACCCACTTCTTCCGCGATCCGGCCGCCTTCGACGAGCTGGCAGAGAAGGTCATTCCGGAACTCGTGCAGCGGCAGCCCCTGGACCGGCGTCTGCGCGTCTGGGTGCCCGGCTGCAGCACCGGCGAGGAGGCCTATTCCATCACCATGCTCCTCCTGGAGCAGATCGCGGTCGCGCAACGCAACGTCAAGCTGCAAGTGTTCGCCTCCGACATCGACGCGGACTGCGTGGCGTTCGCCCGCAACGGCGTCTACCCGGGCTCGATCGAAGCCGACGTGGCGCCGGCGCGGCTCGCCCGCTTCTTCACCAGGGAGGGCGACAACTATCACGTCGTACGCGAGCTGCGCGAGGCGGTCGTGTTCACGCGCCAGAGCCTGCTCGCCGACGCGCCGTTCTCCCGCCTCGATCTCATCTCCTGCCGCAACGTGCTCATCTACCTGAGCCCGGAGGCGCAGCAGAAAATCCTGTCGCTCTTCCATTTCGCGCTGCGCCCGCAAGGTGTGCTCTTTCTCGGCTCCGCCGAGTCGGCCGCCAGCGTCTCGGTGCACTTCGAGCCGGTCAGCAAGAAGCATCGGATCTACCGGCATATAGGGACCAGCCGGCCGGGCGAGGTCGAGTTCCCGCTCGGGGCCCGTGACGCAGGTCGCCTGCCCGTCAAGGCGCTGGCGCAGCAAACGGCCCAGCGACGCCCGCGGTTCATCGAGCTTTCGCAGCGGGCGCTGCTCGAGGCCTACGCTCCGGCCTCCGTCCTGGTCAGCGACAAGCACGAAGGCCTCTATTTCTTCGGACCGGTGGATCGCTATCTGAAGGTCGCCGCGGGCGAGGTCACCCGCGACGTGCTCGCCATGGCGCGCGAGGGCTTGCGCGCGAAGCTCAGGTCGGCGCTCCAGCGCGCCAGGGAGGAGCACGCGCCGGTCACCCTCGCCGGGGCGCAGCTGAAGCGCAATGGGTCCCCGGTCTGCGTCGCCATCACGGCCCGGCCGGTCGAGAGCGCCGGCGAGGCACTGTTCCTGGTCAGCTTCGTCGAGGGGCCCGCAGTGGAGGCCGCACCCACCGGACTTGTCGAGGCGCCGGCCGATGTGTCGCGGGTCGCCCAGCTCGAGCAGGAGCTCGAGGCCACCCGCGCGGACCTGCAGAGCGCCATTCGCGACCTGGAGATCGCCAACGAGGAGCAGAAGGCGATCAACGAGGAGGCCATGTCGGTCAACGAGGAGTTCCAATCCACGAACGAGGAGCTGGAAACCTCGAAGGAGGAGTTGCAGTCGCTCAACGAGGAGCTCACGGCCCTCAACAGCCAGCTGCAGGAGACGGTCGAGCAGCAGCGCGCCACGGCGAGCGACCTCCAGAACATCCTCAACAGCACCGACGTGGCAACATTGTTCCTGGATGCCGACCTCAACATCCGCTTCTTCACCCCGGCTGCCAAGGCGCTGTTCAACGCCATCGCCTCCGATGTCGGCCGGCCGCTGGCCGACCTGACGCGGCGGGTCGAGGATGCCGATCTCCTGAGGGATGCCCGGGCCGTACTGGCGACGCACGCGCCGGTCCGGCGCGAGGTCAGAGCCGACGACGGCGGCTGGTTCATGCGCGGGATGCTGCCCTACCAGAGCGACGAAAGGGGCATCGAGGGGTTGGTGATCACGTTTGCCGACATCTCCGAGATGAAGGCCGCCGAGCGCGAGATCGAGGCGGCGCGCACCTATCTCGACAGCATCATCGCCACGATCCGCCAGCCGCTGGTGGTCCTGGACGAGGAGCTGCGCGTGGTCTCGGCGTCGAGCTCGTTCTATCGGGTCTTCTCGATCGCGCCCGAGCACGCCATCGGGCGATCCCTGCCTGCCGCCGGGGCGCATCTCGATGTGCCGGCGCTGAGCGACTTCCTGGCCGCCATCCAGGCCCGTGGCGCCACCATCGACGACCATGAGGTCGAGCTGGAGCTGCCAGGCCTGGGACGGCGGGCGTTCCTGATGAGCGCGCGGGTACTCCGGGAGGTGCCTTCGGCGCAGCGGAAGATCCTGGTGGCGATCGATGACGTCACCGAGACCAGGCGCGAGGGCAAGGCGCTGCAGGCCGCCAAGTCGGAGGCCGAGCGCGCCAACACCGCCAAGTCGCGCTTTCTCGCCGCCGCCAGCCACGACCTGAGGCATCCCCTGCAGACCATCACCCTGCTCCAGGGCATGTTGGAGAAGCGCGTTCACGATGAGGCAACGCTCAAGCTTGTGCGCAGGCTCGACGAAACGGTGAGCACGATGTCGGGCATGCTCGACAAGCTGCTCGACATCAACCAGCTCGAAGCGGGCATCGTGAGCCCGGTCATCACGGATTTTCCCATCAAGCGCCTGCTCGACGAGCTGAGGACCGAGTTCGCTTATCACGCCTCGAGCAATGATCTCGACTGGCGCGTGATCCCGAGCAACCTGACGGTACGCAGCGATCCCCGCCTGCTCGGGCAGATCATCCGCAATCTGCTGTCGAACGCGGTGAAATATACCAGCGAGGGCAAGATCCTGCTCGGCTGCCGGCGCCGCGGCGACAAGGTCCGCATCGAGGTCAGGGACACCGGCCCCGGCATTCCGGAGCTGGAGCTGCAGGCAATCTTCGAGGAGTTCCATCAGCTCGACAATCCCGCGCGCGAGCGGAGCAAGGGCCTCGGCCTGGGGCTCGCCATCGTGCTGCGCCTTGCTGACCTGCTCGGCCATAACGTCGACGTCCGCTCGCGCGTGGGCGTGGGCTCGACCTTCGCCGTCGAGGTGCCGCTGGGGCGCGCCGAGGTCGCGGACGCCCCGGAGCAGGCACAGGAGGGCGAAACGCAGGAGAGCGCATCGGCCGGCGGTAGCATCCTGGTCGTCGAGGACGATCCGGCGGTGCGCGAGCTGCTGCAGCAGCTTCTCGATGACGAGGGTCATCGCACCCTGGTCGCTGCCGATGGGCACAGGGCACTGGAGCTGGCCGCGCAGGGGGCCATTCCGGGCCTCGTCATCGCCGACTACAATCTGCCGAACGGGCTGAACGGGCTCGAGGCCATCGCCAGCCTGAGGAAGCAGCTCCGGCAGGACATCCCGGCCATGGTCCTGACCGGCGATATCTCGACCGGCACCCTGCGCGAGATCGCCGGCCGCGGCTGCGTGCATCTCAACAAGCCGGTGCGAGCCAAGGAGCTGACGCGCCACATCCAGCGCCTTCTCGCCAAGCCGCAGTCTGCGGCGCCGGGAGGTGCGCCTCTGCTTGCGGAAGGCGAGGCCACCGTATTCGTGGTCGACGACAACCGCGCGGTGCGGGAGGCGATGCGCGATCTGCTGCGCGCCAACGGGTATGCCGTGCGGGCTTTCGCCGATGGGGAGGCGTTCTTCGCAGCGTTTCGCCCGAGCCACGAAGGATGCGTCCTGGTCGATGCGCTGATGCCCGGCATGAGCGGCGTCGAGCTGATCGAGCGCCTCAAGGCCGCGGGCCACGATCTGCCGGCCATCGTCATCACCGGCAACGGTGCCGTGCCAATGGCGGTCCAGGCGATGAAGGCCGGCGCCGTGGATTTCATCGAGAAGCCGGTCGGCCACGAGGAGCTGCTCACCAGCGTCAGGCGCGCGCTCGATCTGATGCGCGATACTGCCAAGGCCTCCACGTGGCGGGAGATCGCTGCGAAGCGGGTGGCAAGCCTGACGGCGCGCCAGCACCAGATCCTGGACCTCGTCCTCGCCGGCCATCCCAGCAAGAATATCGCCGCGGACCTGGGCATCAGCCAGCGCACGGTCGACAACCACCGCGCGGCCATCATGCGGAAGACCGGCTCGAAATCCCTGCCTGCGCTGGTCCGCACGGCGCTCGCCGCGGACGGGCCAGACCAGCGCTGACCATCGCTCTCCCTCGGCAGCCGGCGCACTTCCTGGTTCAATCCGTGCTGAGCAGTTTCCGAGTCTGGCGTCCTCGCCGTCCTGCAAGTAACCATCCTGCTCAGCGTCTCGTCGCCAATCGGCCCCCGTTTGGGCTCAAACACAGGAGAATACTCATGGCAGTTGAACCCCTATTGATCTTGCTCGCCATCGGCGCGGTCGCCGGCTTCCTGGCCGGGATCATCATCGATGGCTACGGATTTGGCCTCGTCGGCAACATCGTGGTCGGCGTCATCGGCTCCTTTCTCGGAGGATGGCTGCTGCCGCAACTTGGACTGTTCCCGGGCGGCAACCTCGTCGGGCAGATCGCCTCGGCCACCGCCGGCGCGGTCGTCCTGCTCGTCCTCATCAGCTTCGTGCGCAGGCGGGCTGCCTGAGCCCGCACGGATCGAAGCCGCTCTGGTATGCGCACGCGCATCGCAGCGGAACCCGGGCCGTGACGGAACTCGTCACGGCTTCTTTCCATCTCCTCGGGAGCCGCGCCGACGCCC
>Ga0075421_100003301_pt1 | contig 19280 bp, 17 predicted proteins | sample SoiMetdeltSBSDD5_FD_75292 | JGI IMG/M metagenome (GOLD analysis project Ga0075421, IMG submission 75292) | Bulk soil microbial communities from a Populus tree surrounding site in Tennessee, USA - Soil MetaG P. deltoides SBSDD5 | ecosystem: Environmental > Terrestrial > Soil > Tree plantation... | reverse complement strand
CGCTCACAGCAGACTTGTGCAGGCGGCAAACGTAAAGTGGGCGAGCACGTGCCGCTTGCCATTTGCTATGCTGCCCCATCGCAGCGGCGGTCGACGCTCGCTGGCTGCCTGCGGCGCGAGGGAGGGACCCGATGTACGTTCATCCGGCCTTTAAGGTCGACGACGGCGAGGCGCTTGCCATGCTGCGCGATCGCGCCTTCGGCCTATTGGTGGTGACGACGCCCGCTGCGCCGGTCGCCGTGCATGTGCCGTTCCTGGTCGATGAGCAGGCCGACAGCAGCCTGCGGGTGGCACTGCACGTTGCCCGCGCCAACGCCCTGCACAGCCACATTGGCCAAGGCAGCAAGGCGCTGCTGGTCTGCGCGGGCCCCGACGCCTACATCAGTCCGGACTGGTACGGCGTGCCCAACCAGGTGCCGACTTGGACCTACACGTCCGTGCATCTGGCGGGCACGGTTAGGCTGATGCCCGAGCGCGGCCTGCTCGCCCACGTCGACCGGCTTTCGGCCTATTTCGAGAACAGGTTGCTGCCCAAGCAGCCCTGGAGCAGCGCCAAGATGGACGAAGCGCGCCGGGCCGCCATGTTGAAGGCCATCGTCGGCATCGAGATGGAGGTCGAAAGCATCGCCGCGCAGAACAAGCTCATCCAGCACAAGGGACAGACCGAACATTGCGGCGCCATCGCGCATTTGCGACAACATGGGCAAGCAGGCTCGATGCGCATTGCCGAGCTGATGCAGGAGGTGGCCCGCCGCAAATTCGGGGCGGAGTTCCCTAAGCAATCGGTGAAGCAAGCGCGTCATGACTGACGTTGCGGGAGACAATCCATGCCTCGAGTGATTACCGTCGGCGCAGCCCAGCTCGGGCCCATCCAGCGCTCGGACAGCCGGCCCGCAGTCATCCGGCGCATGATCGACCTGCTGCGCCAGGCTGCAGAGCACAAGTGCAACCTGGTCGTGTTTCCCGAGCTCACCCTTACCACCTTCTTTCCGCGCTGGTGGATGACGGACCAGGAGGAGATCGACAGCTTCTTTGAGCGCGAGATGCCGGGCAACGAGACGGCGCCGCTGTTCAACGAGGCGCAGCGCTTGGGGCTCGGCATCAGTTTTGGCTTTGCCGAGATCGAGCGGCGTGGCAGTGCGGTGCACCGCTTCAACACCTCGATCCTGGTGGACGCGGCCGGCAGGACGGCCGGCAAGTATCGCAAGATTCATCTGCCGGGCCACGCGGACAACGAGCCCTGGCGCGCCTTCCAGCACCTGGAGAAGCGCTACTTCGAGGTTGGCGACCTGGGCTTCGGGGTCTGGAAAACGATGGGCGGCAACTTCGGCATGTGCATCTGCAATGACCGTCGCTGGCCCGAGACCTACCGCGTGATGGGCTTACAGAACGTCGAGATGGTCGTGCTTGGCTACAATACGCCACGCCATAACCCGCCGGCGCCCGATCATGACGCGCTGAGCGACTTCCACAACCATCTGTCCATGCAGGGCGGTGCCTACGCCAATGCCACCTGGGTGGTGGGCGTGGCCAAGGCCGGCCGGGAGGAGGGCTGCGAGCTGATCGGCGGCTCGTGCATCATCGCACCGACGGGCCAAGTCGTGGCGCAGGCCCTAACGCAGGGCGACGAGCTGGTGGTGGCCCGCTGCGACCTCGACTTGGCCAAGAGCTACAAGGCGACCACCTTCGCCTTTGCCAAACATCGCCGGCCCGAGCACTACCGCCTGATCGTGGAGCGCACGGGAGCAGAAGATCCGCGCTAGGCCCGTACGGCCATCTGAGCCGCGCCCTGTTCCTTATTAACGCCTGGGGGCCTGGCGCTCGGTCCTGGCTATGGCGCTCAGCACCATTGCGAATGACACAAAAGCTAGGCCGCGACGGTGGCGGTAAGCGGATTTTGCGCGGCGGGCAGATCGTGCAGGTGGCAGGCGGCGAGGTGGCCGTTGACGGTCGGCCGCAGCGCTGGCTCCTCGGTCCGGCAGCGGTCGAAGACGTAGGGGCAGCGCGTGTGGAAGCGGCATCCGCGCGGTGGATTGATCGGGCTCGGCACATCGCCCTGCAGGATGATGCGCTTGCGCGCCGCGCCCGGCTCGGGAACCGGCACCGCCGATAGCAGCGCCTGCGTGTAGGGGTGTTTGGGGGCGGCGAAGATTTGCCGCTTGGCTCCGACCTCCACGATCTTGCCGAGATACATGACCGCCACCCGGTGCGTCATGTGCTCGACGATGGCCAGGTCGTGGCTGATGAACAGCAGCGCCAGGCCCAGCTCCTTCTGCAGGTCCTGCAGCAGGTTGACGATCTGCGCCTTCACCGAGACGTCGAGCGCCGAGACCGCCTCGTCGCACACGATCAGGTCCGGTTCGGCGGCGAGCGCGCGGGCGATGCCGACACGCTGGCGCTGGCCGCCCGAGAACTCGTGCGGCCAGCGGTGCACGGCATCGCGCGGCAGGCGCACCGCATCCATCAGGCGCGCGATGCGCGCGTCCCGGTCGGCCCGAGACTTGGCGAGGCCGAAGTTGCGCATCGGCTCGGCCAGGATATCGCGCACGCGCATGCGCGGGTTGAGGCTGGAGAAGGGATCCTGGAACACCACCTGCACGCGCCGCCGCAGCGGACGCAACGCGCTTGTGGCAAGATCGTCGATGCGCCGGCCATCGAGAACGACCTGGCCGCCGGTGATGTCGGTCAGGCGCAGGATGCAACGCCCAACCGTCGACTTGCCGCAGCCGGACTCGCCGACCAGCGCCAGCGTCTCGCCCTTCTCGATGCTGAACGACACGCCGTCGACGGCATAGACCGTGGCGGCGCCGGCGCCGAACAGCCCCGCATGCAGACGGAAGTGCTTTTTGAGATCATTGACCTGCAGCAGCGGCGCGCTCATGCGGCAAGCGCCTCCTTGGGCGCGTAGTGGCAGGCCGCCAGGTGACCGGGAGCCTTCAATTCGAGCGCCGGGGCCGCCTGCCGGCACAGGTCGGTCGCCTGCGCGCAGCGGCCCGCGAACACGCAGCCGACGATGCGCTGCTTCAGGCTCGGCACCAGACCCGGGATCTCCGACAAACGTCCGGATTGACCGGCCAGCGAGGAGCCGAGCTTCGGCACCGCCCCCAGCAGGCCCTGCGTATAGGGATGCCGCGGATTGGCAAACAGCTGCGTGGCCGGCGCCTCCTCCACCTTGCGGCCCGCGTACATGACGACGACATGCTCCGCCACCTCGGCCACCACGCCGAGGTCGTGCGTGATGAGCATGATGGCGGCGCCGACGCGACGCTTGAGATCGCGCATGAGGTCAAGGATCTGCGCCTGCACGGTGACGTCGAGGGCCGTGGTCGGCTCATCGGCGATCAGCAGCTTGGGATTGCAGGCGAGAGCCATGGCGATCATGACGCGCTGGCGCATGCCGCCCGACATCTGATGCGGGTACTCGTCGACGCGCCGCTGCGGTTCGGGAATGCCGACCATCGCCAGCATCTCGACGGCCCGCTTCTGCGCGGCCGCTCCGTCGAGCTTCTGGTGCAGCCTAAGCGGTTCGCGAATCTGGCGGCCCACCGTCAGCACCGGATTGAGCGACGTCATCGGCTCCTGGAAGATCATCGAGATGTCGTTGCCGCGTATGGCGCGCATGTCCGCCGTCGACAGGCTGAGCAGGTCGCGGCCGCCAAATGTGATGCGGCCGCCAATCTTGCCGGGCGGCTCGGGGATCAGCCGCAGCACCGACATGGCGGTGACGGACTTGCCGCATCCCGACTCGCCGACGATGGCCAGCGTTTGTCCCGCCTCGATCTTGAGCGACAGGCCGTCGACGGCCCGGTTGACGCCGTCCGGCGTGCGGAAGTGGGTCTGCAGGTTCTCGATCTCGAGCAGGGCCATGTTTGCTGCCTCGAGCCTAGAGCCGTTTGACCATGCGCGGGTCGAGCGCATCGCGCAGCCCGTCACCCAGTAGGTTCACCGCCAGCACGGTCACCGAAAGGAATATCGCCGGGAAGAAGATGATGTAGGGCTTCACCTGCCACAGCGTGCGGCCATCGGCCATGATGTTGCCCCACGACGGGATGATGGGCGGCGTGCCGGCGCCGATGAACGACAGGATCGATTCAATGATCATGGCGCTGCCGCAGATGTAGGTGGCCTGCACGGACAGCGGCGCCACCGTGTTGGGCAGGATGTGGGCGAGGATGATGCGCGGCGTGGAGGTGCCGGAGGCAATGGCTGCCTCCACGAACGGCTGCTCGCGCAAAGACAGCACCACCCCGCGCACGAGCCGGGCAACGCGCGGGAACTCGGCGATGGTGATGGCCATGATGACGTTCTCAACGCTGGCCCGCGTCAGCGCCATCAGCGCGATGGCGAGCAGGATCGGCGGCACCGACATGACGCCGTCCATGCAGCGCATGACGACGCCGTCGAGCTTGCGCACGTAGCCCGAGACGAGGCCGATCAACAGGCCGGAGAGCGAGGCGAGGATGGCGACCGAGAAGCCGACCAGCAGCGAGATGCGTGCGCCGAACAGCACGCGCGAGTACACGTCGCGGCCATAGGCGTCGGACCCGAACCAGAACTCGGCGCTCGGCTCTCGCGTACGCTTGGCCGGAGCCAGCGCCGTCGGATCGGTGGTGCCGAGCCAGGGTGCGAAGATGGCAATCAGCAGCATGATGACGAGCAGGGCGAGCCCGATCGACAGCGTCGGATGGCGCCACACGAAGCCGCGCACGCCGCGCCGCTCGCGCAGGGGCGGGATGATGTCGGGCAGTGCTGGAGCGATGGCAAAGCCCGCCGGCGTATGTGGCGCCTGTTCGTTCAATAGCGGATCCTCGGATCGAGCAGCGTGTAGACCAGGTCCACAGCCAGGTTCACGAGCACATAGACGAACGAGAACATCAGCACGATGCCCTGGATGACCGGATAGTCACGCCGCACGATGGCGTCGATGGTCAGCCGGCCAAGGCCCGGTATGGCAAACACGCTCTCGGTGACCACGGCGCCGCCGATCAGCAGGGCGACGCCGATGCCGATCACGGTGACGATCGGCACGGCCGCATTCTTGAGTGCGTGCAGGAACAGGATGGCGTTCTCGCCCAGGCCCTTGGCGCGCGCCGTGCGCACGTAGTCCTGCGACAGCACCTCGAGCATGGTGGCGCGTGTGATGCGGGCGATGAGGGCGATATAGACGAAACCCAGCGCAACCGCGGGCAGGATCAGGTTCTCAAACCAGGGCCACAGCCCTCTGGATATGGGCGTGTAGCCCTGCACGGGCAGCCAATCGAGCTCGAGCGCGAACACGTAGGCCAGCACGTAGCCGACTACGAACACCGGCACCGAGAAGCCCGCCACCGCGAACGCCATGAAGCCGCGATCGAGCCAGCTGCCAGCGCGCCAGGCGGCGATGACGCCGATCGGCACGGCGACGATCACCGCCAGGATCAGCGTCACCACCATCAAGGACAGCGTGGGCTCCAGACGCTGGCCGATCAGTTCGGTCACCGGCAAGTTGGTGAACATCGACTTGCCGAGATCGCCGCGTGCCACCTGCATGGTCCACTCGGCGAAGCGCACCAGGAACGGCCGATCGAGCCCCAGCCCCGTGCGGATGCGCTCGATGTCCTCGATGGACGCCTGGTCGCCGGCGATGACCACCGCCGGATCGCCCGGCGCGATGTAGAGCAGGCTGAAGACGAACAAGGCGACGAACGCCATGACGGGGATGGTCGCCAGCACACGCCGGACGATGTAGCCGAGCATCGACTTTCCTCTAGCTCTCTGCCAGCACCAGTGCCGGCAGAGAGGGTGTCTCACCTAGCGTCTTTAGTCTCGCACATGCCGTGTTGGCCGGCATTTGCGAGCCATCGCACTAGGTTTTCTTGGCGCCCCAGAACCAGGGCAGCGGCCCATCGCTGACGCCTTCGAGGTTCGAGCGCCAGGCCTGATAGCCGTAGTAGAAGCCGGTCGGAATGTAGGTGACGTGCTCCATGCTCGCCTTGTTGACGCGAGACATGATGGCCTTCTCCTCGTCGAGCGACTTGGCATCATACCAGGCGGAGATGTCCTTCTCGATCTCGGCATTCTCCGGCCAGCCGAACCAGGCCTTGTCGCCGTTGGCGCGCAGGGCGATGTAGCCGACCGGGCTCGCGCAGTCGGCGCCCGCGTGCCAGGTGTGGAACATGCCCCAACCGCCTTGTCCTGGAGGGTTCTTGGAGGCGCGCCGCTGGCCGACCGTGCCCCAGTCGGTGGCGACGAAGTCGACCGTCATGCCGATCTTCTTGAGCAGGTCGGCGGTGATCTCGCCCATCGCCTTGAGGGCCGGCTGGTCCTGTGCCACCAGGCAGGTGACGGGCTGGCCCGAGTAGCCGGCTTCGGCCAGCAGCTTCTTGGCCTTGTCGTAGTCGCGCTTGCCCTTCAGGGCGTCGCCGCCGACCTCAGTGTAGAGGGCGGTGCCCGGCGTCAGGAAGCCCGGTATCGTCTTCCACAGCTTGTCGTCGGTGCCGACAACCGCGCGCATGTAATCTTCCTGGCTCAACGCGGCCTGCACGGCCTGGCGCACCTTCACATTGTTGAAGGGCGGGTGCATGTGATTGAGGCGGAAGGAGCCGATGTTGCCGAGCGGGTCGGCGATGTCGACCTTGATGTTGCGGTTGCGCTTCAGGACCGGCACGAGATCGGTGACCGGCGTCTCCCACCAGTCGACCTCGCCGTTCTGCAGCGCGGCCGAGGCGGTGGCCGGGTCGGGCATGATCACCCACTCGATGCGGTCGAAGTTCATCACCTTGCCGCCGGACCACCACTCGGCGGCTTCGTTGCGCGGCTTGTAATCGGTAAACTTCTCGAAGGCGGCCAGCGCGCCGGGCTTCCAGTCGGCGCGCACGAACTTCATCGGGCCGGAGCCGACATACTCCTCGATCTGCTTGAAGGGATCGGTCTTGGCAATGCGCTCCGGCATGATGAAGCAGGCCGGGGTGCCGACCTTGCCGAGCGCCAGCAGCATTTTCGGATAGGGCTTGGAGAGCACCCACTTGAAGGTCTTGTCGTCGACCGCGGTGAGCTCCTGCTGGATGGCCTTCAGCATCAGGCCCATGGCGTCGCGGTTCGACCAGCGGGCGATGCTGGCCACCGCGTCTTTGGCACGCACCGGCTCGCCGTCGTGGAACTTGAGGCCGTCACGCAGCTTGAAGGTCCAGGTCAAACCGTCAGCTGACACCTCTTCGCTGTCGACCATCTGGCGCTTGGCTTGCAGCTTGCTGTCCATGCCGTACAGCGTGTCCCAGACGAGCTGGGAGGCGTTGCGCACGACGTACTGCGTGCCCCAGATGGGATCGAAGTTGGCGAGGTTGGCTTGCGGTACAAAGCGCAGCGTCTTGGCCGATCCCTGCGAGATCGCTGGTGCGGGGAATGCACCGAGCGCCGCCAGGCTGCCTGTGCTCGCCAATGTCTTGAGGAAAGTTCTGCGGTGCATTCGCTGTGCCTCCATGTTGCGGGACCGGCCGTCTAGCGCCGTTGCATTCTGCCAAAGATTTAGGCAGCCTGACAACACGCTCGGGCGAGCGGTGGCCATGCCCAGCGCAAACCAACTCGCGTCGCCCACACGACAGCAAGCGTCATGCCATCTCTACCGCACTGCAGCGCAAACGGAGGGATGCGCCATCCGCGCCACAGGGGCGCGCGCCCGGCCGGCCGCAGCCGGGCCAAACGGGCCGCTGGCCTGCGCTGGCGCGACCCCGCGCCACTTGACGCCAGCGCCGTTCTGCAACCATTGTCGATGCCCCTCCTCGCTGAACGTTCCTCGGCCGCAACCGGTGTAGGCGATCCATGGCGTATGACCTCATTCTTCGCGGCGGCCGGGTGATCGACCCGTCCCAGAAGCTCGATGCCGTTAGCGATGTTGCCTTCGCTGGCGGCAAGGTAGCTCGGGTCGGCCAGAAGCTGGAGGCCGGCCCCCAGACCGATGTTCGTGATGTGGCCGGGCTGATCGTGACGCCGGGGCTGATCGATCTGCACACGCATGTCTACTGGGGCGGCACTTCGCTCGGTATCGATGCCGAGCAGTTCTGCCGAACCTCGGGTGTGACCACGGCCATCGACACGGGCAGCGCCGGTCCCGGCAACTTTGCCGGCTTCCGCAAGCACGTGATCGACCCCTCAAAGGTGCGCATCCTGGCCTACCTGCACGTGTCGCACGCCGGCATCTACGCCTTCTCCGACCGGGTGATGGTGGGCGAGAGCGAGGAGCTGCGCCTGATGGACCCGGTCACCGCGGTGGAGGTGGCCAACGCCAACCGCGACGTGGTGGTCGGCATCAAGGTGCGCGTGGGGCGCCATGCGTCCGGCACCTCGGGCACCATCCCGCTCGATATCGCCCTGCAGGTGGGCGAGGAAGCGGGCATGCCGCTGATGTGCCACATCGACTTCCCGCCACCGAGCTACGAGGAAGTGCTGGAGCGCCTGCGGCCGGGCGATGTGCTCACGCATGCGTTCCGGCCGTTCCCCAACTCGCCGGCGACGCAGCAGGGCACCGTCAAGCGCGAGGTGCTCGAGGCGCGCAAGCGCGGCGTCAAGTTCGACATCGGCCACGGCAAGGGCTCGTTCGCCTTCAAGACGGCGCGGGCGATGCTGGCCAACGGCTTCATGCCCGACACCATCTCCTCCGACGTGCACCAGCTGTGCATCAACGGCCCGGCCTTCGACCAGGTTACGACGCTGTCGAAGTTCCTGTGTCTGGGCATGCCGCTCGACGAGGTGATCGCGGCCTCGACGGTCAACGCGGCGATGGCGCTGAAGCGGCCGGAGCTCGGCAGCCTGAAGCCCGGCAGCGTCGGCGACGCCACGCTCCTGTCCATCAAGCAGGGGCAGTTCGATTACGTCGATGTGGTGGGCGAACACCTGAGCGGCGACCGCAAGATCGCATCGCAAGGCGTGGTCGTTGCCGGCCGCTGGTTCCATCCGGCCTGAGCGCCGCCAACGTGCTCTAACTCATACCGGCGCCGCGCCCGTCCGCCAGGGCGCTGGCGGGCGAGCCAGACCTCAGGCGCCGAGGTAGGCGCTCTTGACGTGCGGGTTGTCGAGCAGCTCGGCGCCCGTTCCGGCGAGCGTAACGCGGCCCTGCTCGAGCACATAGGCGCGGTCGGACAGCTCCAGCGCCGCAAAGGCGTTCTGCTCCACCATCACCACCGTCACGCCCTGCTTGCGAATGTCCTTGATGATATCGAACGTGCGCTCGACCAGGTTGGGGGCGAGGCCGAGCGAGGGTTCGTCGAACAGGACGAGCTTGGGCCGGCTCATCAGCGCGCGTGAGATGGCGAGCATCTGCTGCTCGCCGCCCGACAGCGTGCCGGCCGCCTGGCTGCGCCGCTCGGCCAGGATCGGGAAGCGATCGAACAGGCGCGCCATGTCGCTGGCGATGCCGTCGGCGTCGCTGCGCAGGTAGCAGCCCATCTCCAGGTTCTCGGCGACCGTCATGTAGGGAAACACGCGCCGACCCTCGGGACAGTGGGCGATGCCGGCCTGCAGGATGGCCCGTGCGCCGGCGTGCGTGATGTCCTCGCCGCGAAAGGTGATGCGGCCCGCGACGGGCGCCAGAACGCCGGACATGGCCTTCAGCGTGGTGGTCTTGCCGGCACCATTGGCGCCGATCAGCGACACGAGCTCGCCCTCGTTGACCTCAATCGACAGCTCGCGCACGGCTGCCACTTTGCCGTAGCGGCAGGTGAGGCCTTCAACCGTGAGCACGGACGTACCTCTCCCCCAGGTAGGCCTTGATCACCTCGGGATTGCGCTGGATCTCGGCCGGCGCGCCGCTGGCGATGATGCGGCCCTGGTTCAAGCAGATGACGCGGTCGGATACGCCCATCACCATCTTCATGTCGTGCTCGACGAGCAGCACCGTGATGCCGAGGCCGCGGATGCGAGCCAGCATCTTCATGAAGCTCGCCGTCTCGGCCGGGTTCATGCCCGACACCGGCTCATCGAGCAGCAGCAGCTTCGGCTTGGCGGCGAGTGCGACGGCGACCTCCAGCAGGCGCAGCTCGCCGTACGGCAAGGCCGAGGCCGCCTGCTCGGCGCGCGCCTCGAGGCCAAGCACCTGCAGGGTCTGGCGGGCGGCATGTTCGAGTTCGCGTTCCTCGCGGGCAACCGAGGGCAGGCCCAGCAGGATGGCGATCGGCTTCTGGCGCGAGCGCAGGTGCAGGCCGATCATGACGTTGTCGAACACGGTCAGTCCCGTGAACACGCTGGTCTTCTGGAAGGTGCGCACCACGCCAAGCTCGGCGATCGCATTGGGCGTGCGGCCGATCAGCGACGTGCCGAGATAGGCGATGCGTCCGCCGGCCGGCTCGACATAGCCGGTGATGGCATTGAAGGCCGAGGTCTTGCCGGCGCCGTTGGGACCGATCAGCGACAGCACCTCGCCGTCGCGCACCTCGAAGCTCATGGCCTCGACGGCGAGCAGACCGCCGAAGCGGATCGACAGGTCCGTGACGGTCAGGACGGCCGTCATGTGGCGGGCTCAGCTGCAGCGCGGCCGCGCGCCGGCGGATCAGATGCGGTTTGGCGCCCGTTCCACCAGTTGCGCACCGCCGGCACGATGCCTTGCGGCAGGAAGTAGACCACCAGGATCATCAACACGCCGTAGATCACCCACTGCACCTCGGGTTTGATCTGGGCGGCGCGCAGGATTTCCGGGAGCAGGCCGAACATGACGCCGCCGACGATGGGGCCGGCCAGCGTGCCCTTACCGCCGGTCACCACCATGATGACCATGGTCACCGTGTAGATGAACAGGAACACGTCAGGGTCGACGATGCGCACATAGTGCGCGTAGATGGCACCGGCCGCGCCGGCCATGGCGGCGGACACGACGGTGGCCAGCACCAGGAAGCGCGTGACGTCGACACCGACCGAGGTGGCGAGCGGCTCGTTCTCGCGCAGCGCGATCATGGCGCGGCCGGCCCGCGACTGCACCAGGCGGCGGATCAGGACGTAGCAGACGATGCCGACCACCAGCACCAGGTAGTAGTTGGCGGGCTTGCGCAGGAACGAGATTTCGAATGCGCCGGGCACGCCGAGGCGAAGATAGGGGATGTTGTTGAGAGCCATCGGCCCCTGCGTCAGCTCCACCCAGTTGAGCGCGACCAGGCGGATCACCTCGGCGAAGCTGACCGTGACGATGACGAAGTAGGCGCCGCGCACCTTGAAGGAGATGCGGCCGATCACCCAGCCGCATAGCCCGGCCATGACGATGCCGCACAGCATGCCGAGCCAGACCGGCTTGGCAGCCAGTGACACCATGGTGTTGGGCAGCACGTGCACCTCAAAGCCGAGCGAGACCAGGCTCGAGGTGTAGGCGCCGATGCCGAAAAAGGCGACGTGGCCGAGGCTTAGCTGCCCGGTGTAGCCGAGCAGCAAGTTGAGGCTCATGGCCGCGATCATGAAGATGCCGGTGATGATCAGCACGTGCAGGACGTACAGATCCGTCATCCACAGCGGCACGGACAACAAAAAGGCCAGCCAGGCGTAGGTTGCAAGCCGCATCAGCCGATGCGCTCCTTCTGCGCGAACAGGCCGGTCGGCTTAATGAGAAGGATGGCAATGATGAGCAGGAAGCCCATGGCGTCGCGGTAGCCCGAGGATACGTAGCCGGCGCCCAGCTCCTCCATGAAGGCCAGGATGAAGCCGCCGATGGTGGCGCCCGGGATGCTGCCCAAGCCGCCGAGGATGACGATGGCGAAGGCCTTGAGCGAGGCCAGATCGCCCATGGTCGGGTAAACCACGAACACGGGTCCGAGCAGCGCGCCGGCTGCGGCGGCGAGGCCCGAGCCGATGGCGAACGTGGCCGTGTGGATGGTGTCGATCTTCACGCCCATCAGGGCCGCCGTCTCGCGGTCCTGGAAGGTGGCGCGCATGGCCTTGCCGAGCTTGGTGCGGTTGATCATGGCGTAGGAGCCGGCGATCAGGGCGAGCGCTACGACGAACACGAACAGCCGGTTCCAGGACACCGACACTGCACCCAGCACGAGCGGGGAGGAGGGGAACGGCGTGTCGATCGACTTGGCCACGCCGCTCCACACAAACTGCTCGGAGTTCTGCATGGCGATCCAGGCGCCGATCATCACCAGCATGGTGGTGTCGATGTCGGCGCCGCGCAGGCGGCGCAGCAGCACGATCTCGATGATGCCGCCGAGCACGACGCCGAGCAGGACGGCGAGCGGCAGGGCGAGGTAAAAGTTGGCGCCCAGCACCATCACCCACATGTACATCATGTAGGCGCCGAAGGCGTAGAGCTCGCCGTGGGTGAAGTTGACCACCCGCATGATGCCGAAGATCAGCGTCAGGCCGATGCCGAGCAGCGCGTAGGTGCCGCCGAGGATCAGCGCATTGAGGGCGTGCTGGAGGAGCTGGTCCATTGCTAGCGGCAAGGCTTGCCGGCCCCTGGAGGGGCAAGGGCGAGGCGTCCACGGCTTGGCTCGGCCAGCGCGGACCCATCGGATGGCACTACGGCCGAGCCAAGCCGCTGCACGCGTCGGGAGGGGGTGAAATTGTTGGCGTCGACAGTCCCCCCGACCTGACGCGCCCAACGAGTTAGCACCGCTGTTGTCCCTTGTGGCTCCGGACGATGCTGCGGCCGGTGCTAACGCGTGGCGCGTCGTCCTCCCCCTTCAAGGGGGAGGACGTGCACCGCTACTGGCGGGTGACCTTGCCGCCGTCGATCTTGACCAGATAGACGCTCGGCACGTTCTGGGCGCTCTCCTTGCCGGCCGGGCCCTGCTTGATGAAGGCGATGTCGCCATTGATGCCTTTCACCTTCACATCCCACAGGGCCTTGGTGACGGCCTCCGGCTCGGCCTTGCCGGCCGCCTTGATGGCCTCGACGATCACGTGCAGGCCGTCCCAGCCGCGGAAGCCTTCGGTAAGGCCGCCGACGTTGTGACCCTTGCCGTTCCAGAGCGTCACGAACTTCTTGGCGATGTCCGGGTTCTTGACGGCCTCGGGGAACCAGGGCGTGAAGAACACCAGGTGGTAGGAGCCGTTCGCCGCCTCGCCCGCTTGCGCGATCAGCTGGTCGGGCGAGTTGGAGCCGCCGGTGGTGATGATGCGCGCCGTCAGCTGCTGGTCCTTGGCCTGCTTCAGGATCAGGGTGATCTGCTCGACGGCCGTGGTGACGAACAGCGTGTCGGAACCGGACGCCTTGATCTTGGCGAGCTGCGCGGAGAAGTCGGTGGCCTTCGGGTCCATCGTCTCCATGACGCCGACCGTGACGCCTTCCTTCTTGGCCATCTCGGAGAACTCCTTGGAGGCGCCGAGGCCGAAGTCGTTGTTGGTGGCGAGGAAGTCCGCCTTCTTGATGCCGAGCGTCTTGACCAGCGGCGTGAAGGCCTTGGCCTCCATCTCCGAGGTCGGGCTGATGCGGAAGATGTAGGGATTGCCGGACGTGGTGATCTTGCCGGACGAAGACGTCTCGACCAGCATCGGCACCTTGTATTCCTCGAGCTTCGGCATCACGGCCAGCGTCAGCGTCGAGCTCCAGGCGCCCAGCATGACCGGCACCTTGTCCTTGACGATCAGCTTCTCGGCGGTGGCCACCGCTTCGGTGGGGTTGGACTTGTTGTCCTCGAGGATCACCTCGATCTTCTTACCGAGCACGCCGCCGGCTTTGTTGATCTCCTCCTCGGCGATCTTGACGCCCTGCGCCACGTAGTTGCCGGAAGCGGCGAACGCGCCGGTCAGCGGCTGCGTCACTCCGATCTTGATGGTGTCCTGCGCTGCGGCGCCTGCGGCCAGCAGCGTTGTCCCGAGCGCGACGGCGAGCACGGTGCTGAGAACGCGAGATGACATGCGAAACTCCCTTCAGTGAGACGTGCGAGTAGTCGGAATTTCCTTCCCCAAGCCTGATCTGGTGGCCCCATGTGGTGGCGCCCATGCGGTGGCCCCCATGTGGTGGCCTGTTGTGGTGGCCTGTTGTGGTGGCCTGTTGTGGTGGCCTGTTGCGGTGGCCCGATGTGTGGACGGTGATCTTGTCCCAAGGTTAGTAACACCATCAAAGTTGAGGATAGGCGACGCGCCGCCCGCTGACAAGTTGACGTGCAGCAGAACTGCCGGCCTGCTCCGTTGTCTGCATTTTAGGCGCTATGCCATTTTCCTTTGCAGTTTGGGGATGATGTCCTTGGCGATGGCTTCGACCTGCTCGGGCTCGTATTTGTACGGCACGAAGATGATGCGATCGATGCCGGTGGCGATGTGCTTCTCGAGCTGCTCGACGCACTCCTCGGCAGTCCCCATGATGGCGCTGTCCATGGTCGACTCCGACCAGGAGGCGTAGTCCCATTCGGTCTGCAGCCAGTGCTTCATCGGCGCCTCGACCTTGGCGCGCGGGCCGACGCAGATCGGCAGCTGGTTGGTGGAGATCAGCTCGTCGGGGTTGCGGCCGGCCGCCTCGGCAAAGCCGCGCACCTTGGCCCATACGCGGGCGAAGCTGTCAGCCGTGTAGTAATAGGTCAGCCAGCCGTCGCCCTTGGTGGCGGCGCGCTTGAGGACGGCATCGACATAGCCGCCGATCAGCAGCGGCGGACGCGGCTTCTGCACGGGCTTGGGAAACAGCACGGCGCCGCGCAGCTTGTAGGGCGGGTAGTCGCCGTCGACTTTGTCCTCGGTCCAGAGCCGGTTGATGATCTCCAGGCTCTGCTCCATGATCTTGCCGCGCTGCGTGAACTCCACGCCCATCGAGTCGAACTCGCGCTTGTACCAGCCGACCGCGGCACCGACCAGCAGGCGGCCGTTGGAGATGTGGTCGAGGGTGGCGAGTTCCTTGGCCAGGATCACGGGATTGCGCATCGGCATGACCAGGATGCCGGTGCCGACCTTGATTTTGGTGGTGCGCGCGGCGATGGCGGTCAGGATGGTCAGTGCTTCGTGGATCGGGAAGTTGGGATCGACGCCCAGCAGGATATGATCCCACGCCCACACCGACTCGTAGCCGAGCTCCTCCATGCGAACGCCGTACTCGATCAGCCCCTGCGCGGAGGGCATCTCGGGATACTTGGTGAAGTTGCGCATGGCGATGCCAAACACCGTCTGCTTCTTCTTGGCGGGCATGTGCAGGTCCTTTCGGTCTTCTTCCTCTCGCCACCAAGACGTGCGCAGAGGGGGACTTTTTCTAAGCCGTGAAGCGGCGGTCGGGGTCGAGGCGGCGCAGGGTGGCCAGTTCGTCCTTGCGGGGCGGCTCGATGGCCTCGAGGTTGTCGGCAAACAGCAGCTTGAAGCCGGTGTTGTCTTGCACCTGCTCGCGCGTGACGCCGGCCTGCAGGGCCAGCACCTGCATCTCGCGGGTCGCCTCGTCGAAGCCCAGCAGGGCAAGGTCGGTCACCACGCGCCACAGGCCGCCCTGCGGCAGGCCGGCTTGCGCGCGCGACTTGCCGCCCCTGATCCAGCCCGGCGAGGTAATAAAGTCGACATCGGCCACGAAGCGACGCTTCTCGTGCTTCATGGCCACGATCATGTTGGTGAGCGAGGAGATGTCGTTGCCGCCGCCGGTACCGGGCAGGCGCGTCTTGGGATTGTTCGGGTCGCCGATGAACGATGAATTGAGGTTGCCGAAGCGGTCGATCTGCGCGCCGCCCATGAAGCCGATGTCGACGTAGCCGCGCTGCAAAAGCAGCAGCACGTCGGTGATCGGCAGCACCATGTTGGCGTAGCGGGTGCAGCGCTGCTCGTTGGTGGATGGAGGCAGCTCGCCCGGCACGATGCGTGGGCCGATCGTGCCGCCTTCGAACAGGATGGTCAGGTGCGGCGCGAACTGTTGTTGCGCGAGCGTGGCCGCCAGCAGCGGCACGCCGATGCCGGCGAATACGATCTGCCCGTCCTTGAGCAGGCGCGCGGCCATCACGCACAGCAGCTCGGAGGCCGTGTAGGTGGCGTCGTTGGCTTGATGCTTAGTCATTGTGAACACTCCTGCCGCGGCGGCACGCGTCGAGCACGGCATCCATGCCGAGCTCGGACAGATAGTCCGGCCAGGATTTGGGGCCGTAGAAGTAGCGGTCGAGATACTTCTTGGAGCCCTCGATGGGATCCTTGGTGGTGACGTGCGCGTAGTCGTCGAGGTGCGAGAAGAACGGCTCGTAGACGCCGTAGCATTCGTGGGGCGCGCAGCCCATCGGCGCCTCGACCACGGCTTCCACCGTGAAGAACGGGATGCGCGTCTGATCGGGCGTGCGGCGGATCTGCTCGTTGGAGACGATGCGCTCGGTGGTCATGATGACCCGCTTGGCCGCCATGGCAAGGTCGAGGTCCATGAACTGCAGGCCATCGAGCTGGGCGTTGCCGAAGGCATCGCAGCGCTGCACGTGGATCAGCGCCCAGTCCGGGTTGAGGGCCGGCAGCAACGCCAGCTCCTCGCCCGTGAACGGGCAGGTCATGGTCTTGAGTTTCTCGCCCAGCTGCTCGCCGACGCCCGAGCCCAGCATGGTGCGTGACGGCATGAAGGGAATGCCCATGGCGCCGGCGCGATAGCGCAGACCCATCGACATGTGGCTCCACTCCTCGAATACGGCCAGCTTCTTCTCGGTGTAGTGGCGCATCACCTTGGACACGCCCCAGATCAGGCCCTGGCTGAACCAGCTGGTGACGACATGGTTGGCAGCGCCGCTGGCGAGCAGCAGGTCCGTCTCCGAAGAGGCGATGGAACGGGAGACGGTGAGCTTTTGTTTGCGCGCGCGGATCAGCGCCCAGATCATGGCGGTCGGCGTGCGTGACAGGTGGCAGCCGCCGAGCGCCACGTGATCGCCGTCGCTGATGAGCTTGGCCGCTTGCTCGAGCGACATTACCTTCTCGCGCAGGCCGCGGTCGCGGGCCAGCGTCTCCTGGCGCAGTTGCGGATAGGGGGTGACAAGATCGTTGTCGCTCATTCGTCTCTCACGTTTGCCATCGCGCCTGCTTCAAGGCGAAGAAGGAAGGGCGCAGCCGGGGGTTGCCCATTCTCGCATCAAGCTGCCGCCTCCATGCCGCTGTCGCGGTTGAAGGCGGTGATCATCTCGTCCCATTGCGGCACCAGGGCATGCAGGCCCTGCCAGAAGTCCTGCGACTTGCGGCGCTGGAAATCTTGGAGCGCAATGCCCTGCTGCTCGACCCAGGTGAAGTAGCCGAGATTGAAAATGCGCTCGCGTTCGCGCTGCGTGGCTTCCAGCACATGCTCGGTGTCGGCGCCGCACAGGTGGCGCCCCACCAGCTCGGCCGCCAGCTCGCCCGTCATGTCGCCCAGGTTGTGGCGGCGCTGCAGATAGTGGGCGAGCTCGCTGCGGTACATCTCGTGGCCGTCGGTGGCCACGGTGATGATGACGTCGTCGGCGCCGAGCCCCCCATGCTTGGCCATCTTGATGGCGCCCAGGATGTTGGCGATCGACGACAGGCCGAAGTGCGCAAAGGCGTTGGCAACCGCGTCGGGTAGGCCAAGGCGACGCGCCAGGTAGGCGCGCCCGACCTCGGTATTGAACACGGCGTTGAGGCCATCGGTCGCCTGGTCCGATATGCCGATCACGAGGTCGGTGTTCATGACGTTGTGGATCAGCGGCACGTGCTTGTCGCCGATGCCCTGGATGTTGTGCTCGCCGTAGCCGTTGTTGAGCAGGGTCGGGCACTCGACGGCTTCCACGACGGCGATCTTGGCGCCGTGCTGGGCCTTCAGGTAGTCGCCGGCGGCCAGCGTGCCGGCCGAGCCGCTGGCCGAGACGAAGCCGGCGAGCCGTGCGCCCTTCGCCGACTTCTGCAGGGCGAGGAAGATCGCTTCGAGCGCCGGGCCGGTGCAGCGCCAGTGCCCCAGGTAGTTGCCGAACTCGCTGAACTGGTTGACGATCTCGTTGGCGGGATCGCGCGCCAGCTCGGCGCAGGTGTCGTAGATCTCCTTGACGTTGGATTCGGTGCCGGGCGTGCGCACGATGTCCTCCGGCGCCGTCACCCATTGGCCGAGCCAGTCGAAGCGCTCGCGGCTCATGCCCTCGGGCAGCACGGCAACGCCGCGACAGCCGAGAATGCGCGAGATGGCAACGCCGCCGCGGCAGTAGTTGCCGGTCGAGGGCCACACGGCGCGCTGTCGCTTGGGGTCGAAGCGGCCGGCGGCGAGGCGCGGCGCCAGGCAGGCATAGGCGGCCAGCACCTTGTGCGCGCGGATCATGGGAAACAGGGCGCCGATCGCCACCACGATGCGCGCCTGCACGCCGGTCAGCGCCTCCGGCAGCTCGACATGCACGGGCACGGCTGCCATGCCGGTGCGGGCGTGATCGTTGAACCAGTGGACGCGATACAGATTGTGTGGCTGGGGATCGTCGGGGCCGACCGTGCCGAGCTTGGCGCGGATGTCGGCTGGCAGGCGATGCGGCTCGGCCAGCTCCGCGAAGGTGGGCAGGCGCACGCCCATGTCGCGCAACAGCGCCATCGCCCGCTTGCGGACCGCTGTGTCCTCGACCTTGGCCGGAAAGGCGAAGGGGCCCATGCCTACGAACGTCCTCGAAAGTTTGGTTGCCGTGTCGCGGCCCCGGGGGTGCAGCTGTTTCTATTGTTCTATTGTTAGTACCAGTATCGCAGGTCTTTGCCGGCCGGCAACCGGGATTTGGGCGTCATCGATCGCGGTCCGGTGAATGCCCCGTATTTTCTGCGGTATTAGGGCCGGTATCGGTCGCCGCAAGGCTCGTACCTGCCGTCGCACTCAGGTCCGTCTTGGCCGTCGCATTCGGGCTCGTCTTTGCTGTCGCATTAGGGCCTGCCTTTGTAAGAAATGCGTAGCGGTCGCAGGCTGCAAGGCGCGCCAGGTCCGGCGGCTGATCGATGTCGGCGGCCAGGCCGGGCAGGCGCAGCACACAAAAATCCAGGCCCAGCGCAACGGCCTGCGCCACGTGCCGCACGAAGCTGCCCTCGCCGAATTCGGGCCGCATGGCTTCGGGCGGCGCCAGCAGCACGGCGTTGGTGCCTTCGCCGTCCTCCGACGGCACGATCACCACCTGCGGCTTGGCGCCGGCAGGCGCGCAGGCCAGGATGGACGCGATTTCGGCGTGCGTTGCCAGCGGCACGTCGGCGGGGATCACCAGCGCACGCGCCGCTCCCGTATGGCCGGCATGGGCGAGGCCACGGCGGACGGCGGCGTTGAGGTCGCCATGGCCGTCCTCGGCAACAACGTCGGCGCCATGGCTGGTGGCGAGCGAAGCGACCTCGGGCTCAGGCGTGACCACCAGGACGCGAGCGATGCTCGGCACGTCACGCAACAGCGCCAGCACGTCGTTGAGCATGGCCAGAACCAGCCGGCGCCGCTCGCATGG
>Ga0075421_100003300_pt1 | contig 19282 bp, 15 predicted proteins | sample SoiMetdeltSBSDD5_FD_75292 | JGI IMG/M metagenome (GOLD analysis project Ga0075421, IMG submission 75292) | Bulk soil microbial communities from a Populus tree surrounding site in Tennessee, USA - Soil MetaG P. deltoides SBSDD5 | ecosystem: Environmental > Terrestrial > Soil > Tree plantation... | reverse complement strand
CGCCTGCTATCAACACTTGGAGGGCCGGGTGTCCGGATTTGAACGCCGTGTCCCGCGTCCGAGCAGCGGGACAAGAGACCAAGTGGGGAAGCCGTTGTAGCGTAGCGAGTTCACGCGTCCCGGCGCGGGCACGATTCGTTCGATGCCTCGTCCGTCACGCCGGTTCTCATTGCGGCGTTGCATCCGCGACAGCACGATGAATCAGGACTCCGACCCCGAGCCAAATCCTGATGCCTGGTCGGCCCATTCGCCGGTGGCTGGCGACGATTGCGCGGGACGTTCGGTACGGCCTTCGATCGCTCCGCCGCACGGGGCTCGCCACGGCCGTCATGGTGACCTCCATCGCGCTCGGCATCGCGGTCACCACCGCCGTGTTCACGCTCGCCGATGTCATGCTCCTCCGCCCGCTCCCGTACCGCGCGGCCGAGCGGTTGGTGGTGCCGTTTGAAACCGTGGTGAGGCGTGAGGGGGCGCGCCGCGACACCATTCCGTGGAGCGTCGCGCGCTACGAGGTGCTTCGCCGCTCCATCCAGGGATTCGAGGACGCGGGATTCGCCACGTGGGTCGATGGTATCATCCGCCCCGGCATCGAGGACAAGCCCGTCCGCATCGAAGCGGTCACTCCGAGCCTGCTCACGACGCTGTCGGTCGGCGCACAGCGAGGCCGCGTCTTCAGAGGCGACGAGGACGCTGCGGATGCCCCGGCAACGGTCGCCATGATCTCCGACCGCCTCTGGCGGAGCGAGTACGGCGGCGACCTGTCGATCGTCGGGAGTCCGGTAATGATCAACGGCGTGCAGGTCAGCGTCATCGGCATCATGCCCGAGGGCTTCAACGGCTTCAGTGTCGGCGCCGACGTCTGGCTGCCACTCCACATGATGGCACGCATCGACCCTACGCCACGTTGGACCGAGCGCCTCGCCGCGCAAGCCGGCACCGTGATCGCCCGCATGACCCCCGGGATCACCATCCCGCTCGTCACGCGACAGCTCGAAGCGGCGTTTCCGATTCTGAATAGCGTGGTCGGCGAACGCTTCATCGCGCCTGACGCGGAGCGTGGCATCGGCGCGATGACGCTGGCGGAGGCTCGCCGCCACCCGCTCGTCAAGCCGATGCTTCAGCTCATGGGCGCAGCGGTTCTCGGTCTCATGCTGACCGTGTGCGCCAACATCGCGTCGATTCTGCTCGCCCGGGGGCACGCGAGGCGGAACGAAATGGGCGTGCGCATCGCGCTGGGGGCGTCGGGCGGACGCGTCGGGCGCCAGGTCCTGACGGAAAGCGCCCTGCTCGGCGCACTCGGCTTGCCGTTAGGCATCGCACTCGGTGTCCTGTGTGCCAAGGGGCTGGCGAGCGTGCGCCCCGTGCTGCCGCAGCACTGGGTGCTGCTCCGCGGGACGGATCTGCTCGCCGGGGCATCGCTCACGCCGAACCTGCGCATCCTGGTGTTCTCATCCGCGCTCGCGGCGCTCGCGACCCTGCTCTTCGGCACCGGGCCCGCGGTCGCCGCGTCGCGCGTGGACCCCGTGAAGCTCATGACGTCGGCCGGTGACTCGCACACGGCCGCGCCCGTGCGCGGCCGACAGTTCCTCGTGATGGCGCAGGTGGCCCTCGCGACGATCCTGCTCGTCACCGCGGGCCTGATGACCCGAAGCCTCCGGGCGATGCTCGCCACCGATCTCGGTTTTCAGCCGCAGGGTGTCGTCACGTTCCGGCTCACGTCGATCGACACGTCAGCGTCGGCGCGTATTCGCCGCAAGGAGATGCTCACGCAGCTGGCGAGTATGCCGAGAGTTCGGGGTGTGTCGACGGCCTCGTGCGTGCCATTCGACATCGCGTGCATGGTGTCTGTCGGCGTTCGTGCCGTTGGTAACGCCGATCCCACGGCTCGCCCGGTGGACGTCGAGCTTCACTCCACGTCGTCGGACTACTTCAAGACGATGGGGATCACGATCACCGCGGGGCGCCCGCTCTTCGCAGAAGACACGACGGTCGCTCGGCAAGGGGTCGTCATCAGTGAAGCAGCGGCGAGACGTCTCTTCGGGTCGGTGTCGCCGATCGGAAGGGAAGTGGCGTTCACGCAAGGGGATGGCGCTGCGATGGAGGTCGTCGGCGTCGCGCGCGACGTCCGCTTCAAGTCGGTCGATGCGGCGGCGTCACCCGCGATCTACCTCCTCAAAGGTGAGAACCGAGGCGCACCGCGCTACACCGCGACGCTGCTCGTTCGTACCAGTGCTGCCCCGGGCGTCGCGATCTCCGCCATCACAGGCGCGATCCGCGAGAGTAGCGCACCGGCGGGCGTCTCCGAGGCCCGACCGCTTACCAGCGTCGTGAGCGCGGAAACGTCGAGCACGCGGTTCATTGCCGTGGTGCTGCTTGGCTTCGCCGTGAGTGCGGCGCTGATCGCCGGCCTCGGCGTCTACGGCGTGATTGCCTACATCATCGCGCAGCGCGGCCGCGAGTTCGGTGTCCGGCTCGTCCTTGGTGCTGACGAGAGTCAGCTGCTTCGCGCGGTTCTCGGTCGGGGCGCGGCGCTCGTCGGCGGCGGGGTGGTGGTCGGAATCGTCGTCGCTTTGGGCGCGTCGCGTGTCGTCGCCGCCCTGCTCTACGGCGTCGAGTCGTTCGACGCAGCGACCTACGCGGTCGTGGCCGCGCTGGTCGTGGCCATCGGCTTGACGGCCACCTTCCTCCCCGCCCGCCGAATCGGACGCATCGAGCCGGCGGATGCGCTGCGCGCCTAACGGGCGTGCGTGGCGCAGGCCCAACCGCGGACGAGTCTCATGCCCCATGTCGTTCTGCTCGGTGATTCGATATTCGACAACAGCGCTTACACGTGCGGCGGGCCGGACGTCGTCACGCAGCTCCGCGAGATCCTCCCGGCGCCTTGGCGCGCGACGCTCGCGGCGGTCGACGGCGCGACGACGCAGGACTTCGACCCACAGCGTCGCGTGCTCACGAGCGACGTGACGCACGCGGTGCTGAGCCTCGGCGGCAACGACGCCCTTGGCCATGCGGACCTCCTCGATACGCGCGTGCGGTCGAGCGCCGAGGTGCTGGAGCGGTTCGCGGTCGCGGCGGGCGCCTTCGAGGCGCGGTACCGTCGCGCGGTCTCGGCGGTGCTGTCGCAGCGCGTCGAGCTCACGCTGTGCACGATTTACAACGGCAACTTCCCTGACGCTGACTTCCAGCGGCTGGCGTCGACCGCGCTCGCGGTCTTCAATGACGCGATTCTCCGCGTCGCGTTCGAGCGGAAGTTGACTGTGATCGACCTGCGGTTCATCTGCAATGTACCGGCCGACTACGCGAACCCCATCGAGCCGTCATCACATGGCGGCGCTAAGATCGCGCGGGCGATCGTCCGTGCGCTGGAGCTCGGTCCGCCGCCGAAGCCTGTCGCGAGGGTCGTTGCCGATGCCTAACCGCTCGAGCGTCGCGCGTGGAGCTCGGTAGCGATCTCGGCGCACAAGCCGCGCAACCGGTCGATGGCGGGCACCGGCGCGTCCGGATCCGTCGGCTCCGTGTTCCGCACCAGGCAGAGCTGAGCCCAGAGACCACGCATCAGATGGAACAGATGCGCGCGCCGGTGTGTGAGCGCTTCACCGCCGGCATGCATGCGCCGTACGAGCTCCAATTGATGCACGACGAGGTCACGCAACTCGCGCCGGTCGGTGTTCTCCGCGTCCGGCGATTGCAGCGCGGCGAGCTGCGACTCGAGTCGATCGACTTCCGAGGCGCTCGCATCGCGGCGGATCGCCCCGATGTCGCGGTCGCACTGCTCGATCGCCTCGGCGAGCTCGCCGGAGAGTCGTGCCGCGTCAGCGCCCACGTCACGCACGCCGCTCGAAAGTGTCGCGACAAGCTCGCCGATCGCGCGCCGGTGATCGGTGGGCGACTGCGCATCGGGAGGCCTGACGATGCCCACGGGCGTGCGGAGCAGCCGCGCGACGTGTGGCACGGTCCAGGCTGGTGATGGCATCGTCGCGCCGAACAGGACGCGGGTGCCTTCGGAGAGGGAGAGGCCGCTCCGGCGCGTCCACCACAGCGCGGCGGCCACAACCCCCGCGGTGCCTAACACCAGTGCGACTTCGCCCGCGACGAAGAGGTCGTGCCGCACGCCGCCCGACAGCGGCCCGCCATTGGTTACGAGCCATTGGCGCGTCAGCACCACGCCCGGCAGCGCGAGGAGAAAGACGCTCAGCACGATCCTAACGAGACGTGCCTGCCAGGGCAGTCGGGGCCAGAGATCGCTCGGACGACGGAGCGGACGCGGCCACCACATGCCCCACCATTCAGGCGGCCACGACGCGATCCGCGCGAGCTCGACTGGCCCGAGCCCGTGCCGACCAACGTTCCAGACGTGCAGCAGCAATCCCACCGGAACGAGGATCGCAACGAGCAGGAGCAACGCCCGGTCTCCCGGTGAGCTGACGGCAAGGAGCGCGAGCATCGTCCACGCACCCGCCCAGAGCAGGGCGTACGGTCCGAAGCTGGGCAGGTCGCGCACCGGTTCCGGGAGCGCCGCCGCTGGCGCACCGCTCGTCCGGGCGAGCGCTTCGCGGAGCTCGGCCGCGTTCGACCAGCGCGCCGTGCGATCCCGCGCGAGGCACCGCATCACGACCGACGCCAGATCGTCCGACGCAGATGGCGCGACGGTTTGAAGCGGAGCGGGGTCGTGTGCGAGTCGCCAGTACACGAGGTCTTCGGAGCTGACTCCCGCGAACGGCTCTCGCCCCGCAAGCATGGTGTACCCCACCACGCCGAGCGAGTAGATGTCACTCCGCTCATCCACGTCGGCGGAGCCGAGCCCTTGCTCGGGCGACATGTATCGAGGCGAGCCCCACACGGCGCCGGTCAGCGTGAGGCCGTCGGCCGCATCCTTGAGCTTCGAGATACCGAAATCGGCGAGGATCGTTCGCCCCGAATCATCATCCAGGAGGATGTTCCCCGGCTTGATGTCCCGGTGGATCACGCCATGCCGGTGGGCCCAGTCGAGTGCGTCGGCCAGCTCGATGAGAATGCGACGGACATCGACCGCGGGCAGCGCACTCTCGAGTCGCAGGCGCTCGGCGAGCGACTGGCCGCGGACGTAGCCCATGACAAAGTACCAGATGCCGTCGATTTCGCCGAAGCCGTGCAGCGGCAGGATGCCAGGATGCGATAGCTGGGCGGCGATGCGTGCCTCGCGGCGAAATCGCTCCCGACTTTCTGGAGCCTCGGCCAGATCGGGGCGAAGGACTTTCACCGCCACGAGCCGCTCCAGCGCGCGGTCGCGGGCGAGATAGACGGCGCCCATTCCACCGTGACCGAGCGACCTAACGATCTCGTATTGCGGTCCGAGGGCGCGCTCGATGGCGGCGCGCAGGGTGCGGTCGCCATCGGCCACGAACTGCTCGCGCGCGACGGCGACAGCCGAGCGCGCGGCGGGGACGCTGTCGGTGCCATCGGCCGCAGCGAGCAGCGAGTCCACTTCGCGGCGAAGCTCGCGATCCGCACCGCACGCGCAGGTGAGGTATTGCTCGCGGTCGTCGGCCGGACTCTCGAGCGCGCCGGCCACGACGGCTTTGACCTCGGCCCAGCGCTCTGGCGTCACGAGGTGCCGAGCTCGCGGCGCAACCAGGCGCGCGCCACGGCCCACTCGCGCTTGACCGTCGCGGCCGACACCCCGAGTGCTTCGGCCGTGTCCTCGATGGTCAGGCCGCCGAAATAGCGCAGCTCGACGACACGTGCCTGATCCGGGTCGATCGCCGCCAGCCGTTCCAGGGCCTCATTGAGGACGAGCACGTCCACGCCTTGCTCGTCGGATGCGTTAGGCGCTGCGTCCCCATGCCCAAGGGTGAGCTGGGCCACCCCGCCGCCTCGCTTCGCCGCGTGACGACCGCGTGCGTGATCGACGAGAATGCGCCGCATGAGCTGCGCCGCCACGCCGAAGAAGTGGGCGCGATTGCGCCACTGCACGCGACGCTGGTCGATCAGCCGGAGGTACGCCTCGCTGACGAGTGCCGTCGCCTGGAGGGTGTGCTCGGGGTTCTCGCGCCTCATCGCGCGCGCGGCCTGGCGGTGGAGCTCGTCGTACACCGCGGACATCAGCTCTTCGCCCGCGGAGGGGTCGCCCGTGCTCCAGCCAAGCAGGAGCTGAGTGACATCGGGGTGAGCGTGTTCCGCTGAACGCGATCCGTCGGACGTCATGGATACACTGCGGTCGGCACTGCGTCGTGGCGGGTCGGTCCGACGTCCTGGCGCCGGCCGAAAGTCGACGATACCGGGCGTCCGAAGCCCCGTCAAGCGCAACGGGAGAGGCTCGCGTGAGCCAAACGGAGATTGGCGTCCGCGTTTGGAATGGGCGCAGCAACCAGGCGGACGTTCGAGTCCACCGGCCGCGCTCCCAGAACCCGGAGCTGCCATGTCGCGACCATTCATTCACGCGCTTGTCGCAGCCGGCGTGGTCGCTGGTTGGCCGCCAGCTCGGCTCTCTGCCCAGCGCGGGGCCGATGTGCGGGCCGTCAGAACCGCCGGCGTGGGTACCGAAACGTTCGTGCTCATCAGCGGACTGGTCGGTGGTGTCGCGGGCTTTCGAAGGCTCGAAGCCCACCTCGTCGAGCAAGACCGTCGCGTCATCGTCATCGATCCCTACTTGCTCTCGATCGATTCCGCGGCCGTCAGCTTCGCTGCCCTCGCCCGACCACACGAAGAAGCACCCGCCGAGCTCACGAGCATTCTCCTCGGCGCGCGGTCGCAGGTCGTCGCGAGTCGGATGGGAGTCGTGCAATGACATGGGACGCGATCGTCATCGGTAGCGGATTCGGTGGCGCTATGGCCGCGCATGCGCTCGTGACCGCGGGCAGGCGCGTCCTGATGCTCGAGCGCGGCGGGTGGGTGGCACGCGGACCCCAGAACTGGGACACGAATGGTGTGGGCCTGGCGACGCCGCATTACTCGACCGAATCGGCGTACGAGGTGACGTCGGGAACTCGACGGTACCGAACCGGTTCGTGGAATTGCGTCGGTGGGCAATCCGTGTTCTACGGCGCTGCCTCGTTCCGATTCCGCGAGTGCGACTTTGGTCCGGCGCCCGCGGTCGTCGGCGACTCGGGCGCCGCCTGGCCGTTCGCATACGATGTCATGGAGCCGTACTACGGGCAGGCCGAGGAGCTGCTCGGCGTCGCGGGAGAATCCGGCCGCGACCCGACGGAGCCGCGGCGCACGACGCCGTACCCGCAGCGGCCGGCGCCGCTCTCGCGCCCCGCGCAGCTCATCGCCGATGCCGCGACGCGCCTCGGGTTGAACCCGTTCCGGATCCCGCTGGCCATCTCGTACGTTGCCGGCGACGGTCGGCGCAGCTGCATACGGTGCGGGACCTGCGATGGGTATGCGTGCGCGGCGGAAGCCAAGAACGATGTCGCGACCGCGATCATCCCGACGCTCGTGGCGAACGGGATGGTGCTGCGACCCAACACGGTGTGCGTTCGCCTCGTGCGAGACGGATCGCGCGTGCGGGCGGTCGAGTGCGTCGACCGGATTACCGGCGAGCGGTCCCAGCTGACGGCTTCGACGTTCGTGCTCGCGGCGGGCGCGCTCGCGACGCCGCACCTCCTTCTCGCATCGCAGCTCGCCGAGCGGAACCCGGCTGGTCGGTCGGTTGGCCGTTACCTCATGCGCCATCGGAACGCCATTGTGTTAGGCGTGTACGCGCGCCAACCGAATCCAGAGCGCGCGTTCGACAAGCAGGTGGCGATCCACGATTTCTATTTCGGCGCCCCCGAATGGGACACGTCACTCGGTCCCCTCGGCGGGATCCAGCAGCTGACGCCATCGGTGGGCCTCGTCCGAGCGCAACTACCCGCCGTCGTGCGAGAGCCGGCCGCCACGCTCGTGTCACACGCGACCGGGCTACTCGTGATTGCCGAGGACCAACCGCGGGCGGAGAACCATGTCACGCTCGACGCATCGGCCCTCGATCGTTTCGGTTTGCCGCAGCTTCGTGTGTACCACACCCACACCGCGCGGGACGACGCGGCCGCTGCCGTGCTCATCACTCACGCAAAGCGGATTCTCCGCGAGGCGGGCGCGCGGCTGACGTACGTCCACCCGATCGAGACGTTCTCGCACGCACTCGGCACGGTCCGTATGGGGATCGATCCGCGGACCGCCCCGCTCGACGCGCACGGACGGTACCGCGGGCTCGACAACCTCTACGTCGCCGACGCGAGCGCGCTCCCACGCTCGGCCGGCGTCAACCCGAGCCTAACGATCGCGGCCAATGCGCTACGCATCGGAGCCGGCATTGGCGCTGTCGCCGCACCGGGAACCGTGCGGAATCGTCGCGTGTTGCCCGTCCACTCCCACCCTGCACCCGCTCTCGCCTCATGACTCACGCCTCGTTGCAGTCGCTCGTCGTTGCGGGCGTTGTCGGCCTGTTGTCCGGCACACACACCGCGATCTGGGGGATGTACAAGGATGCGATTCACGAAGGGTTCACCGCGGGAAGGTTCGCGCGAAGCCTGATCGTTGGCGCCACCGTGGCGCTGGCGATTCAGCTGGCGCTCGCACTCCCGCTTCCGAGCCCGGCGGGGCTGATCGTGCTCTTCGGGCTTGCGTACGCAGCCGAACGGGGGATCGTCGAAGTGTGGAAGACGTTCGTGCGTGAGGAAGATCAGTCGAAGTACACGATCCCGATGCAGTTCAGCGTGCACGGCGTGCCAGTCCGCCATCGCGGCGTTCGCCTTCTGGCCGGTGCGGCCTACATCGGCATGGTGGCGCTGTGCCTGTTCGCCGTCGTGCGTGTCGAACCCGGTCCGCTCGGCGAGCCAACCACGATGCGGAGCGCAGTTGCCGGCCTTCTGATTGGCGGCATCATCGCATTCGGCGGCGCATGGAAGGACGCGCCGACGGAGGGATTCGACGCCGTGAAGTTCTTCCGCAGCCCGTGCCTGACGGGCGCCTTCGCCATGCTGCTCGCGCAGGTGGCTGGCAATTACCTGGAGGTGGTCGTGGCCGCGATCGGCTACGAGCGGGCGGCCGCCGAGACCTACAAGACCTTCTTCTTTCCGTCGAAGCCGCGCGGCAAGTTTGCCGGGAAGCCGATTCTGTTTCCCGAGATGCTCCGACGGCGGCGGTACTTCGTCCCGGCGTATGTCGCGATCTGGGTGCTCGTCGTCGCCACCGGGGGCGCAGCGCTGGCTCACGTCGGCGATCGACAGTTGCCCGTGCTGCCGGCCCACGCGGGAGCGCGACCATGAGCGATCGAACCACGCCGGTCGGGATCCTGATCATCGGATGCGGCGCCGCGGCGCGACTGCACAGCCATACGCTGCGACGGGTCGGCGGCGTCGAACTGTTCTACGCGAGCCGCGATCGTAACCGGGCGGAGAGCTACTGCCGACGGTACGGAGGGCGCGGCGCATTCGGATCATACGATGCTGGGCTTGCCGAGGGAGGCGTCGACGTGGCGCTCATCGCGACCCCGACCGTGACGCATCGTGAGCTCGCGCTGCAATCACTCCAGGCCGGGAAGCACGTCATCGTCGAAAAGCCAGCGTTCATGCGAGCGGCGGACGCCGATGCCGTCCGCGAGGCGTCGACAGCGTCAGGTCGTCGCGTGTTCGTCGCAGAGAACTATGTGTACAAGCCGGTGGCAGAACATCTCCGGCGGGTGATTCGAGCGGGCGATCTCGGCGACGTGCGCTTCGTCAGCCTCAACGCGACGAAGCGGCAACGAGCGGACGGATGGCGCGCCGATCCCGACGTGAGTGGCGGCGGCGCGTTGTTCGAGGGCGGCATCCACTGGATCAGCTTTGCGTCGAACCTGGGCCTCGACGTCGAGCAGGTGCAGGCGTACCGCGCTGGTCCAACCGCCGGCCCGGATCGGAGCACTCTCGTGGTCGTTCGCTACACGAACGGCGCCGTAGGTACGCTGGCGCACTCGTGGGAGCTTCCCGCCCCGTTCGGCGGACTCCGACTGTCGAAGGTGCAGGGGACGTTAGGCGCGGTGACGTTCGAGTCGAACGGGCTCGTCGCCGTCACGAGCGGCCGGAGCCGATCGTTCACGCTGATGGCGCTCCGTGATCCGTTCGGGTATCGCGCGATGTTCGCTGACTTCCTGCACGCGCTCCGGACCGGCGAAGCCCCGCGCTTCGCCCTGGCAATGGCGCAGCGCGACCTGCGGCTGCTGGAGCAGGCGGAGCGGTGCATGGCCGCGGAAGCAGCTGCAGCCGGCTACGAGATCGCCTCCGGCTCCATGATGCGCTCCACGACCCTTCCGTCAACGACGCTCACGTAGTAGACCTTTGCCGCCGGACGCGTGTGCACCACCCGCTTCACGTCGTTGTCCTCGAAGTAGATCCCCGCGTCGTTGTCGCAGGCGTAGCCCGGCTTCATCTCTCCCGAGCCAATGAGCTTCTGGTAGAGCGGGCGCCGCCCCGGCTCGGCGTCGTAGTGCGGCGAGTGGCTCCCCTTCAGGAAGCCGAGGCATTTCACGATCGTGAGCTCCTTCGGCCGCGAGTCCGTCGTGCCCTCCTCGAACCAGCATAACGAGCCCGCGCTCGCCCCGCCTAACACGATGCCGCGGTCCCATGCCTCCTTGAGCACGACGTCGATCCCCTGTGCCTTCCAGATCGCCTGTTGATTCAGCGTGTTTCCGCCGGAGCAGACAATGCCATCGACCGACAGGAGGACCTCGTCCCACCCCTTCGACTGGCGCGTGCTGGCGATGAAGCTGTTCTGCACCGACGCCTCGACGTTGAGTGGCGCACAGTTCTGGAACCACGTGATGGTCCCGGCCGGACTGTCAGCCGACGCGGTGGGCAGGTAGAGGAGCTTCGGCCGCGCCTTGCCGGTGAGCTGCGCCATGTAGCGGATGAAGGGCGTGTTGAAGCCGCCGCCGGCGATGAGGATCTTGCGAGTGGCGGCGCCTGTCGGGGTTGCGGATGTGGCGTGCGCGGCGGAGAGTGGGATGTGACCCGCGCCAAGCGCGACGGAGCCGACCGCGGAGCGAACGACGAATTCTCTTCGTTTCATGACGCACCTCGGGCCGGGAGACTCGCTACCGATGGCAGTTGGCTGACGCAATGCTTGATATCTGGGGTAGAATCTATCTCGATCATTGGCGCGGCGAGTCGCAGCCGCACGTCTATCATCGAGATGATGGCCACAGCGACACTGCGTCGGCGGACGATTACTTCGTCGCGCCGCGGGGAATCGCCGACCGTACGCTGCTCGGCGAGCTCTCCGGACGCGTCCTCGACCTCGGCTGCGGTCCTGGCAGCTACACCCTCTTCCTCGAGTCGCGAGGCAACGACGTCGTCGCCGTGGATGCTTCCCCGGGGGCGATCGCGGTGTGCCGCGAGCGAGGGTGCCGCGACGCTCGCATCATGACGATCGACGAGGTCGATGAATCCCTCGGCCACTTCGACGCCATCGTCTGCATGGGGAATACCTTCGGCATCGGATCGTCACCGACGCATCTCCTCGGGCGGCTCGAGCGAATGCGGCGACGCCTTTCTCCAGGCGGACGGCTCCTGATCGCGCTGCTCGACCCGCTGTCGACCACTGATCCGAACCATCTCGCGTACCACGAGCGCAACCGGGCCGCCGGGCGGCCGCCGGGTCTCGCGCGCGTGCGGTTCGAGTACCGGGGCGAGGTGGGCGACTGGTGGGATCTCTGGATGCCGACGGAATCGGAGGTGCATGACGCCGTGAACGCCGCGGGGTGGATGGTTCGCGGTGTGATTCCCGAGCGCACGAGCCGACTCTGGGATCTCGCCCCGCTCACGCGCGAATGATATCGTCGCTCCAATGTCCCGTCCGATGCATCGAGCCCTGACGTACGCGCGCGTCGCGACAGCCGCTGTGATTGCCACCTCGGTCTCCACCGCGTGTACGACCACCCCAGCGCCCCCGCCGACGGCCGAGACGGCGGAGCTCGCGATAAACCGGCCAACGGTGATCGCCTACTTCATCGTGCCTGAAGGTGCCGTGGACACGATGCCGGACCTGGCCGTCTCCACCGACGACTGGAACTACGCCATGGCCACGTTAGGTGATAGCGTCGAGGCGGCTGGCTTCGCCTTCGCAATGATCATCAAGCCGACCGTCCGCCTCGTCTCCGAGCGATCGACAACGCGGACGCTGACGCTCGGTGCCCCGCTCACGGCCGGGTACGCGTTCGTCAAACCGGGCGAGCCGCCGTGCGTCCGGCGCAGCCCATTCGACCCCGACTCCGTGCTCGTGGTGGCGCGCGCGTTGTTCGCCGGCCGCACGGTGCCCGACGGCGTCTGCGCGGTCGCGCGCTGACCCATTGGAGCGACTAGTGGACTGAGTGGGAGGTGTTGATAGCTGGCTATCAACACCCGGCAACCACTCCACTAACTCGCGACTGACACGACGTACACCGTCACGATGAGCGCAGCCGCGGCCGTCACCGCGTAGATCGCGGCGATACCCACTTCCTTCGCCAGTGTCCGCGCGAGGGAACCCCCGTAGGTATTGCGGAACGCCAGCGTCGCGTAGACCGGGGCCGACGCCATCGCGAGCGTCCCCACCGCGATGGCCGCGCTCGCGATCTGCGTGAACTTCACGAGCTCGACGAGCGCGAAGGCGAGGAAGAAAAACGCGTGGAGGTGGATCGCGAAATACAGGTGCTCCGGATATTTCCTGCCCCGGTAGAACAGCGCCACAATGGCCGCGAAGACCGGCAGCAGGACGAACAGCATGCGGGGAAATGCCCGCAGGATCCCTGCCTTGAACCCGGCCGGATCCTCCACGGCCCGCCGCAGAAACGGCTGCATCAACGGTGGCGCCGAGGCGATCTCCTCGAGCACGACCGCACGCTGCTCGGGCGTCAGCGGCTGTTGCTTCTCGATCGCTTCGCCCGCCGCCTCCGCGACGCGCTCGGCCCGCGAGGGCGTCGAGTCAACAGGCGCCGTGCTGCTGACACGAACTCCCATGAATACCGTCTTGCCGGACTCGAGCCTAACGTCAGGTGCTGCTGCGGCGAGGAGAAAGTAGACGAGGCTCGCCATGAGATAGAGCCGGAGCGGCGAGATGTATCGGGCTCGCCGTCCCTCGAGAAACTCGCGCGTCAACATGCCCGGCCGGCGAACGAGCGCGCGCACCGTCGTCGCGAAGCGGCCGTCCCAACCGGAGAGCTCCCAGAAGGCGTCGATGGCGAGCTCCCGCACGCTCGGATACGGTGGGATGTCGCGCTGTCCACACTCGGCGCAAAACGGCCCCACGAGCGGTGTGCCGCAATTGAGGCACGCCGAGCGCTCCACGACGGGCTCCTGGGGTAGTGGCGAGGGTTGTAGCGCCTGCGACAAACGGCTCCGGGGTCGTGGAACGTGGGGAGACGCTACCATCTGACGATCTACGACTATACGACCAGTACTGGCACCGGGGAACCTGCCGGGCGTATCGTCTCCCTGTCGGGCGCCGTATCCAACGAGCCCGGCGTCGACTGCGCCCGCCCTCACGGCTCTCTCGCGGAGGTTCTATGCGGAGTTGGTTCGCAGCATGTGTCGCCCTCTCCCTGTCAACCGTCGTCGGAACTGGCCTGTCCGCCCAGGTCGGTAGCATCCGTGGCAAGGTCGTCGACTCGACCGGCGCGCCGATCGGGGGCGCCCTCATCGCGGTAGAACGCACGGCGGTGCGAACTCAAACGTCATCGGCTGGCAACTACATACTCCTCGGCGTCCCGGCCGGTCCGCGGACCATCCGCGCCCAGATCATCGGGTACGCGCCGATCACCATGGAGGTGACGGTCAGGGCCAACGAAGCCGTCACGCAGGATATCACGCTGAGGCGATCCGCCGTCCAGCTTGCGGGCGTCGATGTCATCGTCGGGACGCGAGCGTCGCACAAAGCCGCGGACGAGATCGCGGTGCCCGTCGACATCATTCCGGCCGAAGTGATCACCCAGCAGGGGACGATGGAGCTGTCTGCGATTCTGCAGAACGTTTCGCCGTCGGTGAACTTCCCACGACAGAGCGTCACGGACGCCGACGACATCGTACGGCCCTTCACGATGCGCGGGCTCTCGCCCGATCACACGCTTGTGCTCGTGAACGGCGTCCGCCGGCATCGCACCGCACTCGTGCACACATTCGCCTTCGGGATGCCGGCCGGCTCCACCGGGGTGGACCTGAACGCGATGCCCGCGAGCGCGATTGGCCGGATGGAAGTTCTGCGGGATGGCGCGGCGGCGCAGTACGGATCCGACGCGATCGCCGGCGTCGTCAATCTCGTCATCAAGGACGGCGAATTCGCGCCGTTCATCAACGCGGACTTCGGCCGCTACGTGGTGAAGGACTTCCCGGATGACGGTGAGACGTTCAACGTGAACGCGGGCTGGGGCTTCAAGCTGGGCCGGGGCTCGTTAGGCCTGTTCGGTGAGTACCGGAACCGGCAGCCGACGAACCGCGCCTGGCCCGAGGCGGCCGACCAGATCGTCGAAGGCGATGCTGACGAGGTGGACGAGAACGGCAACATCATCAGTAAGAACAACGCGGTCGAGCAGCCGAACCACCACCTCGGTGACGGGCTCGCGAACGACCTGCTCACCTTCGCGAACCTGCGCATCCCGGTGAACGCGTCGGGGACGAGCGAGTTCTACGGGTTCGGCGGGTACACGTACCGCATCGGCACGGGGAACGGCTTCTACCGGCAGGGACTGTCCGACCGCAACTGGCCCGAGATTTACCCGCAAGGGTTCCTCCCGGAGTTCCGCCCGACGGTCGTGGACTGGTCGGCGGCCACCGGGATTCGCGGCGTGGCGAGCAACTGGAACTACGATGCCGGCCTGTCGTACGGGCGCAACGTGTTCGACTACCAGCTGCGCAACACCCTGAACGCGTCGCTCGGCCCATGCCTCGACACGCCGTGCGCGCCCGGGCTCGACGGCATTTTTGGCAACGCGGATGACCCGGGCATCCCGAACAGCACGAAGTTCTTCGCCGGGGGACTCCGCGCTGAGGAGGCCGCGGTGAACCTCAACATCTCGCGTCCACTGACCATCGGGTTGCCTAACGCGCTCAACGTGGCGCTCGGTGCCACGTTCCGGCAGGAGACGTTCCAGCTCGTCGCCGGTGAGACGGGGTCATGGGTTCAGGGTGGTCACCTGAACCAGTACGGTGACCCGGCCCCGCCGGGGTCTCAGGTGTTCAGCGGCTTCCTCCCGACCACCGAAGCGGACGAGTCGCGCACCAACGTCGGGGCGTATCTCGACCTCGAGACCGATCTCACCCGTCAGCTCCTCGTGAACGCCGCCGCGCGGTTCGAGGATTACAGCGACTTCGGATCGAAGGTCAGCACGAAGCTCGCGCTTCGGTTCCAGCCCGCGACGCAGTTCGTGCTCCGCGCGGCGATCAACACCGGGTTCCGCGCGCCGGCGCTCGCCCAGAGCTTCTACGGCAGCCGGATCACGAACTTCCGGCTGGATCCCGCGACGGGACGCCAGGCGCCGTTCGAGGTCGGCATCTTCCCGGTGGACAACCCGGTCGCCGTCGCGTTAGGTGCGAAGCCGCTCAAGGCGGAGAGCTCCGTCAACCTGAGCGGTGGGTTCGCCTGGAGCCCCACCGACGACGTCAACGTCACGGTGGATGGCTATCTGATCGACCTCAACGATCGCATTCTCCTGACCGGTTTCATCGGTGGCGACGAGATCGAAGCGATCCTCGAGGCGCAGAACCTGCCCATCACGTCGGCGCAGTATTTCACGAACATCATCGACACGCGAACGAAGGGCGTCGATCTCACCGCCAATTACCGCGCGATCATCGGCTCCATGAGCGCGCTGACGCTGAGCGCGGGCGTGAACTACACGACTAACAAGATCGCCGACCAGCGGGATCTGCCGCCCGAGCTCGAGGGTACGGGGGCGGAGCTGGTGGATCAGTTCGCGCGGATCCAGATCGAGAAGGAGCGGCCCGACTGGCGCGGCACGGTGACGGCGGATTACGCGCGCGGGCAGACGAACGTCCTGCTGCGGTCGGCGTATTACGGCAAGTTCTTCTCGGCGCCCGGGCTCTGCGAGACGTGCGAGCAGGAGTTCGGCGGCAAGGTCCTGTTCGATCTCGAGGCGGGCCGCCGGTTCGGGGCGAGCCGCTTCGCGTTAGGTGTGCGGAATCTGTTCGATACCTACCCCGACAAGAACTCGCTCGACAACGGCTATGGGATCTTCCCGTGGGCGGGCGCGTCGCCGTTCGGGTACAACGGGCGTTTCGTTTACACTCGACTCGAACTGACGCTCGGTACTCGGTAGGACAGCTCTCTATCGGGACGCCAAGGGGAAACACTGAACCGCGGAGGACGCAAAGGACGCAAAGGACGGCCTAACGGGACATCGGGTCTCGCAACAAGTGAGAAATGAGGGGAGCGGCCGGTCGGGACGCTACCGGTTCACGACTAAGGACTCCCGACTATCGGCTTGCTCCTGTTGCGTCCCGGGCGGCCGTTCCCCTGAGTTCCTACCCCTGGCGCGCTGCCGCTGACCGGTAGGGTTTCCGTTGCGTCCTTTGCGTCCCCTGCGGTTCAATGTTTTGCAGCAACGCTGCGATAGCTACGACTCGCCGCCTAACCCGAAGCCTGTATGCATCACGTTGCCCTCGTCCCGCTCGCAGCCGCATTGTCCGTTACGGCGGCGAGTGTGTCCGCACAACAGGGCGCTCGTCCGACATCGGGCCTCCAGCGACTGTTGGACGCGGAGCTCGCGCGGTTTCCAGCGAAGGCGGGCGTGTGGGTGAAGCACCTGACGACCGGAGAGGAAGCCGGAGTGCGCGCCGACGAGATGTTCAACAGCGCGAGCGTGATCAAGATTCCGGTGTTGGTCCTCGCCTTTCAGATGGCGGACAAGGGCGCACTGGCGCTCTCACAACGGATCACGATCACCCAGGCCGACGTGCGCGGTGGGTCCGGCATCTTTCGCTATCACGACGCCGGGCTCCAGCCGACGCTCCGCGACGTCCTGCTGCAGATGATCATCACGAGCGACAACACGGCCACGGACCTCGCGATCGGCAAGGTGGGCGGGGTGGATGCCGTGAACGCGTGGTTGCGCGCCCAGGGGTACGCGGAGTCGCTCAAGTTGAACATGACGACGGGTGACCTGTTCGCGAAGTACGGTGCGCTCCCGCAGGGGGTCGACCGCAACGAGAAGACGAACGGCGACCGTGCGTACTGGCTTGGCGAGATGACGCCACGCGGAACCGGGCGCATGCTGGAGGCGATCCAGCGATGCAGCGACACGACGTCCACGTCCGCTCCCCTCGCGGCGCGGGCCTCGTGCGCCGACATGATGCGCATGATGCGCGCCCAGCAGTCCGGTGCGCGGCGCCTGCCTCACTTCCTGACAGTGCCAGTTGCACACAAGACGGGCGACTTCCCGCCGGTGTTGGCGAACGATGTAGGGATCGTGTTTGCGCGAAGCGGCCCGATCGTGATCTCGTTCTTCACGAACGCCATCACCGGGCCGTACGGAGAGGCCGAGGACCGCATGGGGCGCGTCGCACAGCTCATCGTCGAGTACTTCGACGGGGCGCGGTAACCGGGGCGGGCTACCTCAGCTTGGCGGCAGCGCTCGCGGTTCCGTACCGATCGATGGCGGTCACGACTACGCGGCTCGGCCGACCTACTCCGATTGAGGCCACGATGACGCGCCGCTGCGACCCCGGCAGAACCCACGTCTTCCATGTATCGCCCGTCAGGGCCTGCACCGTCCACCACATCACGCGCCGCTGGTCCCCGGGCGTGAGCGTCACGACGTGCTCGCCGGTCGCGGTGTCCGGTCGAATGCGCGCCCGAGGCTGCGCGGGTCGTGTCTTGCTCAGCCACGGCGACGCAGGCACGAGCGCCGGCTCAGCGTAGAGCTCGGCCCGGAGCCGATCCGCGAGCGCGGCCGCGCTCGTGGGGGCGGGCGGCTGTGTGGCGACACCGACCAGCACGGAGTCACGCCGCACGCCGTTCGCGCTCATGAGCGCCCGCATGCTGAAATGAATGTCACCGCCGGCATTCGCCTCGCGCGTTAGGCGCACCTGATCCAGCAGCTCGTTCGGCGGCCACACCGTGCCGGCCGCTCGGCTCGCGTTGTGTCCCGGCCAGACGTGCCGCTGCTTGAGGTTCTCCCCCATCCACCAGCGGAGCAGCGTGGGGTAGCTCTGCGGCGTCTGCGCGATCGGCCAGTAGAGCTGCGGGACGAAGTAGTCCACCCACCCTTCGTGCAGCCACTTCCGCGCGTCGGCGTAGAGCTTGTCGTACGCGTCGAAGCCGGCGATCTCCGGTGGCGTCCCCGGGCGCCAGATGCCGAACGGGCTGATGCCCACCTTCACCCACGGCTTGAGCGCCTTCGTGCGGCGATAGATGTCGCGAATGAGGATGTTCACGTTCTCGCGACGCCAGTCGTTCAGGGCGAGCTTTCCGCCGCCACGCGTGTAACGGGCGTAGCTCGCGGAGTCGGGGAAGGGAATCGGCGCGCTGTCGGGACCGACTTCCGGGTACGGGTAGAAGTAGTCGTCGATGTGAATGCCGTCGACGTCGTACCGCCGCACGACATCCAGCATCACGCGAAGCGTCTGCGCGCGCACCGCGGGTTCACCGGGGTCCATCCAGCGATACCGCCCGTAATCGCGAACGAGGTCCGGCCGAGTGATGCCGAGATGCGTGCGGGCGGGCTCGCTCCGCGCGCTGGGGTGTCGCGCGCGATACGGGTTGAACCAGGCGTGCAGCTCGAGCCCGCGTTTGTGCGCCTCCTCGACCGCGAATGTCAACGGATCGTAGTACGGCTCCGGAGGGCGTCCCTCGACGCCGGTGAGGTACGCCGACCACGGTTCGTAGGGCGAGTCGTAAAGTGCGTCAGCCGCGGGGCGCACCTGCAGCACGACGGCGTTCAGGTTGAGCGCCACACAACGGTTGAGGATCGCGATGAGCTCGGCCTGCTGCTCCCATGTGGACAGCGCGGGCTTCGACGGCCAGTCGATGTTCGCGACGCTCGCGACCCAGGCGCCCCGGAACTCGCGCTGGACGGGCGGGGGATCGGCCTGTGCCCCCGCGGAAGGAGCCGACCACGGAATACCAGCTGCCGCGAGCACGAGGCGGGCAGCGAAGACAGAAAGGCGCACGGAGGAGATGAGGCTGAAGTCGCCGGAGAAGGTAGCGCTGCCGAAACCCGCTGTCAGGCCAGTTACGCAAAGCGACCGAGAAGCGCCACCGCAGACGCAACGGTTGGCGGGACAGCGCTCGGCCCGGACGCTTTAGCGGTCAGTGCTCAGTCGTCAGGTGAACAGTTGTCAGTGGCCAGTGC
>Ga0075421_100003299_pt1 | contig 19282 bp, 16 predicted proteins | sample SoiMetdeltSBSDD5_FD_75292 | JGI IMG/M metagenome (GOLD analysis project Ga0075421, IMG submission 75292) | Bulk soil microbial communities from a Populus tree surrounding site in Tennessee, USA - Soil MetaG P. deltoides SBSDD5 | ecosystem: Environmental > Terrestrial > Soil > Tree plantation... | reverse complement strand
GAGGATCACGCGGTCCTCGCTTACGCGCGCCGTCGCGTAGAAACCGGTGTCCACGTCGCGCCACGTCGTCGACTGCTGCACGATGCCGTCCGGACGCAGCCAGGTTTCCGTGAGCGGCACGCTGCGACCGGCGGCGATCCAGGTCTCCGTGCCCTCGAGGACGCGGACGCTGCTCACGTTGTCGAGATCGGCCTGCTGCCGCCGGGCACGCGCCTGCACCTCGGCACCGGATTCGGCCGCTGGCGGGCGGTTGACGCCGACCTGCACGTCGTCCCCGCCGATCGTCGCCGCGCCCTCGACGCTCGCGGTGTCGAGATCGCGAACGTTGCCCTGGCCCACCGTGATCAGGAGCTGCCGCGGCGCGCGATCGAGCGTCGCGACCGCGGCGCGGATCTGGGCAGCATTCTCCGGGCTCGCGCGCAGGAACAGCACGTCGTCGGTCCCGGTGAGGACGCCGCCCGGCTCGACCAGTGGCCGCAGGATCGGCAGTAGCTCGTCCGCGAGCCGGTAGTGGAGATCGATGATTTCGAGCTCCTGTGCATGGACCCGCCCGCCTGTCGCGATGCCGAAGCAAAGGAGCGCAAGCGCCGCGACCGCGCATCGCAGTCCCGATCCGCCCCTGCCGGCGTGATTCATCGGCGCGACCCGTCGAGCGCGCCCGACACGTAACGCACGAGCGCGTCGATGCCCTCGGGCTCCTGGTCCGAACGGCAGACGAAGCGCTGGTAGCGTCCCGGCGTGTAGAAACGGAACGGTCCGCGTGAAAGTGCGTCCGCTGCCGCCTGCGGCAGGCGCACGAACAACATGTTGGTTTCCACCGGCGCCACGGTCTCGACGCCCGGAACAGCGGCGAGCCGCCGCGCGAGATCCGCGGCGTGCGTGTTCGCGCGCCGCCCGCGCTCGAGCCAGCGGTCGTCCGCCAGGTAGCGCTCGAGCTGGGCAGATACGAACCGCGCCTTGGACAGCACCTGGCCGCCACGCTTCATGAGAAACGGTATCCGCTCGGCGAGCGTCTCGTCGAAGACGATCAACGCCTCGGCATTGATGGCGCCGTTCTTGGTCGCGCCCAGGGACAGCAGGTCGACGCCGGCGCGCCAGGTCAGCTCCGCTGGAGAGCAGCCGATGGCCGCGACCGCGTTGGCGAACCGGGCGCCGTCCATGTGCACCTTGAGCCCGTGGCGATGCGCGACCTCGGCGAGCGCCCCGATTTCGGCCGGCGAATACAGCGTGCCGAAATCCGTCGGCTGCGTGATGTTGAGCGCGAACGGCTGGACGCGCGTCGGATTGCCGCGACCGGCGAGCGCGAGCGCCTGCTCGAGCGCGCCGGCGGACAGCTTGTAGCCAGCGCCGGGAAGCGCGACCAGTTTCGCGCCGGTGAAGAGCTCGGGCGCGCCGCATTCGTGCACGTTGATGTGCGCGGTCTCGTGGCAGTAGACCGCGCCGAAGGCATTGGCGGTTGCTGCGAGTGCAATAGAATTCGACCCGGTGCCGCAGGCGAGCGGGAAGGCGCGCACCGGCCGCTCGAACACCGTGCCGGCGCGCTCGACGAGACGTCGCGTCCAGTCGTCGTCGCCGTAGGGACCGGCGGTGCCGATGTTGGCTGCGATCAGCGCCTCGATCAGCTCGGGCGCCGCTGCCCCGACGTTGTCGCTGCGGAAATCGTAGATCGTCTCGCTCATGCGTCGAGCGTACGGGAGGTACCCATGATCCTGCTAGAGACGCAGCGGCTGCGGCTGCGGCAGTTCACGCCCGACGACGTCGACCGGCTGGTCGAGCTCGATTCCGACCCCGAGGTGATGCGCTACATCACCTTCGGAGCCCCGACCCCCCGCGAGGTATACACGGAGGTCATCCTGCCGCGCTGGATCGCGATCTACCGCGACACGCCGCTCCTCGGGTACTGGGCCGCCGAGGAGCGCGACAGCGGGGAGTTCCACGGTTTTTTCCACCTGCGCCCGGACCGGATCGACGCCGGCGAGCAGGAGCTCGGCTACCGCCTGCGGCGCGACAGCTGGGGCCGGGGTTACGCGAGCGAGGGCGCCTCCGCTCTGATCGACCACGGATTCCTGCGCGTCGGCGTCGACAAGGTCTCGGCCCGGGCGCTCGCGGGCAACCACGGCTCACGCAAGGTGATGGAGAAATGTGGGCTCAGGTTCGAGCGCGATTTCGAATACACGGACGACGTGACCGCCGGTCGCGCCCCGGCGGAGCGCGCGGCGGTGAAGTACTCGATCACGCGCTTGCAGTGGCGGCCGCGGCGGGCTTGAGGAAGCTCTCGCAGTTGCGGCGGCCGGCGTCGCTCTCCGGCAACCCGCGACAGATCTCGGCGGTGCGCGCGCGCAGCGTCTCGAGCACCTTCTCGCGCTCGGCGCCCTGGCCCCAGTCGAGGAGCATGGTGTTGAGCTGCTCGAGACGCGTGCGGGTGCGCTGGTAGAAGGCGTCCGGGCTGTCGTCGAGCTCGCCGATGATCTCGAGTCCGGCCTGCTCGATGCGCCTGGTATCGTCGGGCGTCATCTCGATCAGTCCCACCAGGTAGCTGGCCCCCCACTGGAACCGCGTCGCCGGCCCTTTCGCGTCCGCGTACGCGCGTGCCAGCCAATCCACGGCCTCGTCCTCGCGGCCGGCTCGTTGCGCCAGGTCGGCGAGGGAAAGCATGAAGTAATAGGGCGAAGCAGTGCGCGTGAGCTCGGTGGTGAGGAGCCGGTTTGCCTCCTCGTCGAGCCCCGCCTCCCAGTAGAGGTTCGCGGCGGCGTTGATCGCGGCCTGGCGGGCATAGCCATCCCTGGTCTCGGCGTCGACCTTCGCCACCGCCGATCGCGCCTGCGCGAGCAGCGGCTCGGGCAGCGGACCAGCTGGCGAATCGAGCCGCGCGATCTGGACCCGTGCGCGGATGACGTTAAGCCGCTCCGGCGCGGAGAGCCTGGCGCCGGCCTCGCCGTTGTCCAGCATGTCGAGCGCCTTGGTCCACGCCGCGGTCAGGTCGCCGCGCTCCGGCGAGCCTTCGTCGGACAACAGGCTGATCGTGTCCTTGGCCCCGTACTGCAGGTTCTGGACGTTCGACTGCAGCACCGACGGCTTGCCGAGCAGCATGAGCAGACGCTCGCGCGCTTCGGCGCGCTCCAGCCCCGACAGGGGCTTGCCACCGCCCTCGGCCGCGTCGGCGGCCGCGTACAGGTACTCGAAGAAGAGCCGCGCGCAATCAGCTTCGACCTCCACCGGGCACTTGGTGCCGAGCAGGCGGAACGTGCCGATGCGGTCCGCTTCGTCCACGGTATGCCCCTCGTCGGTGCTCCACGAGTGATAGGCGAGCAGGCGCCAGTCATCCTGCGACAGTGCCTCGCCCGCGCGCACGGCCCGCAGCAGATCCGTCACGGGACGCGCATCGGCGAGCGCCACGTCGAGGATGGTCGCGTATCGCGCCACATCCACGCCGCCCGGCAAGCGCGTGATCTCCTTCCCGTCCGGGCGGAACAGGATCATCGTGGGGTATCCGACCACGCCGAAGGTCTCGCCGTGCTTCTGCGCGCTCGGCGTGTCACCGTCCAGGTACACCGGCACGAACAACCGCGAGCGCTCCTGGAACTCGCGCTGGTTGAAGATCGTCGCCTTGATCTGCGCGCAGGGCGGGCACCATTCCGCGCCCCAGTACAGGAACAGCGGCTTGTCGGCGGCCTTGGCCGCAGCGAAGGCGGCGTCCAGATCGCCATCGAACCAGTCGATGCCCTCGGGGTGGTGATCCGCGGGAGCGGTGGCTGCCGCCGGTTCCGCCTCGGGGGCGGGCGCCTTGCGACCGCAGGCTGCGAGTGCGATCAGCGCACAGCCGACGACGGCCAACCGCCGATACGGGGGCGTATTCATGCGCTCACGCTAGCGGCCTGCAACGCGTTGCGCAACGGTCGGCGCGGACGGTATCGTCCCGGGCCCACCCAGCGGAACGCGACATGAGCCCCGATACCGATTCCTCCGCGAAGGCGATCGGGTATGCCTTCTTCGCGAACCTCGGGATCGCGATCACCAAGGGCGTGGCTGCCGTCTACACCAATTCGGGCAGCATGCTGGCGGAGGCCATCCACTCGACCGCGGACGCGACGAACCAGGTCCTGCTCTTTATCGGTCTCAAGCAGGCGGCGAAACCGCCGACCGAGGAACACCCACTCGGGTTCGGCAAGGCGACCTATTTCTGGAGCTTCGTGGTCGCGCTGCTGCTCTTCAGCATGGGCGGTCTGTTCTCGATCTACGAAGGCTGGCACAAGCTGCACGAGCCGGCGCCGCTGCACGACGCATGGATCGCGCTCACCGTGCTCGGCGTCGCGGTCGTCCTCGAGTCGGTGAGCCTGGTCGGCTGCCTGCGGGAGATCGGCAAGATCCGGCGTGGACGGCCGTTCTTCGACTGGCTCAAGCACACGCGCAACGCCGAGCTCGTGGTCGTCCTGGGCGAGGACATCGCCGCGGAGATCGGCCTGGTGCTCGCCTTCGTGTTCGTTGCGGCCGCGGATCTGACCGGCGATACGCGCTGGGATGCCGCGGGCTCGATCGCGATCGGGGTCGTGCTGATCGTCGTCGCGCTCTTCATCACGATGCGCGTCAAGCGACTGCTGGTCGGACGCTCGGCGGAGCCCGAGCTCGAGCGCAGGCTCGAGGAGTTGATCGCCGCGGACGACTCCATCGAGGAACTCTTCAACGCGCTCACGATCCAGTTCGGACCGCAGGTCATGCTGGCCGCGAAGATCCGCATGAAGGCCGGCATGTCGATCGATCAAGCCGTCGAGCGCATCAACCTCCTCGAACGACAGATCAAGGAGCGCTTTCCCGAAATCGGCTGGTGCTTCATCGAGCCGGACAACGCCGATTGAGCGCGGTCCAGTTCATCCGCCGTCCCGAGGCCGCGCCCCGTCGTGCCGGGGAATCGAGGCGAGCAGCATCGTCCCGCGCGGTCGACGCGGCCGGAGCCGGAGTATGCCCCCCAGCTCGACCAGCCGCCGTTCCATGCTGGCGAGACCGAGCCCGCGCGGTGCGCCATGCGCGACTCCGTGACCGTCGTCCGCGACTCGCAGCTGAACGCGCTCCGGATCGACGCGTACCGACACCTTGACGCGTCGCGCCTCGGCATGGCGGATCACGTTCGATACGGCTTCCTGGCATACGCGCAGGAGCGCGCGCTCGTGAGCCGCCGCCTGTGGGACGTAGCCGTCGAAATCCAGCTTCAGCGTCAGTTCCCCCGGCACCATCAGGGGCAGGAGACGCGTGACGGCGGTCGCCAGCCCGTGCTGCTCGAGCAGCGCACCCGCCAGCACCTGCAGCGAGGCGGGGCTGCGCGCGGCGTCGAGCGTGGTCTCGCCGGGCATCAGCTCGCGGAGCAGGGCGCGCATCTCCTCGAACGCCAGCTGCGCAAGCTCGCCCATCCGCGCCGCACGCCGCTCGCCGTCGGCGGGATCGCGGTGCCAGGCAGCGCTCAGCGACTGCGCCATCAGGCTGATCGAGGAGACGATCTGCGTCACGTTGTCGTGCAGCTCGCGCGCCAGCCGCTGACGCTCCTCCAGCACGGCGAGACGCTGTGACTGCTCCTTGAGCCGTGCGTTGTGGATCGCCACGGCCAGATGCTCGGCGACGATCCCGAGGCTCATGCGGTCGAGCTCGTCGAACGGCCGCTCGCCCTCGACGTTGATCAGACCGAGCACCTCGTCGCCGTACAGCATCGGGACCGCGAGCTCGGCGCGGGCGCCCGGCACCCCCGGCGGTGTCACGTAGCGCGGATCCGCCGCAACGTCGTTGACGAGCTGGACACGCCGCGTCCGCACAGCGGCCCCCATGATGCCGCGGTCGATGGGCAGCCGGTCGACCTGATGGATGCGGCGCTTGTACTCGCCGCCGCGGATCCGTATGACGAGCGTCTGTAGGTCGGGTGGCTCGATCAGCGGTATGTCGACGCTCGGGAAACCCAGCAGCTCGTGGATCGAATCCGCTGCGCGCTGCAGCAGCTGGTCGAGCTCCGTCTCGCTCGCGATCAGACCCGCAACGCGGGCGATCATCGCGAATCGCGCCGCGCGCCGCTGCTCGTCGCTGTAGCGGCGTGCATTGACGATCGCCACGGCTGCGTGGCGGGCGAAGTGTTCGAGCAGGGACTGCTCCGCGTCGCCAAGCTGCTTCGGCGGCCACACCCCGATGCCGAATACGCCGATCAGCTCGCCGCGGCTCGTGATGGGCATGCCGATCACGCTCATGTCCAGCGCGGCGGTCCGGCTCGGGTGCGGCAGGTCACCGTAGCGACAGCGCAGTGGTGCGCCGAGCTCCAGCACGCGACCGGTCAGGCCATGACCGCGCGGCAGCTCGGCGTGCAGCTGGACCTCGGGGATCGCATGACTCGCCGCGGTCAGGATGATGTCCCGCTCCGGGACGTACAGTCCGATAGCGCCGTCATCGGCCCCGATCAGCTTGCAGGCGCGTTCGACGAGCCGGGCGAGGAGGGGCTCGATGGCGAGCTCGCCGGATATCTCCTCGACCATCTGCGACAGCAGTTCGAGCTGCGCGCGGACGTCGGAGCCGCCGGGGACGGGCAGGCGATCGAGGGCGATGGACATGAGCCGGGCCGCTGGGGGGCGTGCCGGAATGGTACGCCGCCAGCGGCCGGCCCGCCCTCACTGGGCGAGCTGCGGCTCGCCGAAGATGAAGTCGTCCATTACAGCGACGTCCTGCGGTCGCTCGTCGTCCGCGCCGGGCAGCGCATTCCCGGTCCGGATCCGCACGCGGGCGACGCGCGCATCCTCGAATACGATCCCCAAGAACGTGAAACCTCCGTCGCCCGGAGATGCCGGCACGAAGCTGCTGTACAGCAGCTCGCCGTTGAGTGCGAAGTACTGGACCAGCGTGCTCGCCTTGCGGTTGCCGTGCTTATCGGCGGGGCCGCTGCCGTCCGGCAGGTCGACGTCGCTGAAAATCGCGCCAAAGCCACGGCTGGTGGCGGGCAGCCCGCCCGCGCTTCCCGGCACGAAGAACTCCACGTCGGTCACTGTGCTGCCGATCGGGCTGAACAGGCGCACCGGACTGAAGGCCGCGAAGATGGCCGCGTAATCCGTGTTCGAGAACGTGTCGGCCAGCCCCGCCGCCGGTGCCTGGACGAAGCCGCTGCCGGGCGTGACGAACAGCGCGCCGCGCGTGTTCAGGAATCCCGCGAACGGCGTCGCGGCGATCGACGTTGCCGTCGAGCCGCCGCCGTCCCAGTTGATCTCGCGGCGGCCGCTCGCGAGCGGTCCTGGGGCATTGCCATTGTTGACGTCGCCCAGCGCCGCACGGTAGCCGTCGACCGACGCCTGGATCGACGCGCCGTCCGGACCGGCGGCCTGGAACACGATCGGCGCCTCGTAGGCGCGTGCCGGGCCCGTCTGAGCCCTGGTCTCGTCGAGCGGCAGCGACGCCATGAGCGGCAACGCGAGCGCGGCGGCGATTGCCGGATGCAGAAGGTGCTTCATTACGTTCTCTCCTTGATTGCGCGGCACGGCTTGTGCCTCGTTCGGGTGCGCACTCTAGGGAGCGCGAGCGCGCGAATCATGAGCGAACGGTTAGGAAGCGGTGAGCAATCAGTGAGCGAACCGCACGCTGTCCGGACGTGCCGCGCACCGGGTCCATGCCGGGGCTGGCTGCGGAAGGATGCCGCCTGCCGCCACGACTTCGACGCGCGCGATGAAGCGATAGCCGCGCCGGTGCGCGGTCTCGATGACACGCGGCGTACGCGCATCGTCGCCGAGCGCGCGCCGTAATTCGCGGACGCAGACCTTGAGGACTCCGTCGGTGACGTACGCACGCGGCCACAGGGCGTCGAGGAGCTCACGCTTGCTCAGCAGCCGGCCCGGGTTCGCGGCCAGGTATTCGAGCAGGGCCGAGGCTTTTGGCGTCAGCGGTATGACGCCGGAGCGCCCGTAGAGCCTGCCAGCGAACAAGTCGAGCAGATAGCTGTCGAACGCAAGCGACTGCTGCGAATTCATCCGTCCTCCCTGTCGGCACCGAGCCGCACCGCGAGCAGCGCGGCCTGCGTGCGATCGTCCAGCTTCAGCTTTGCGAGCACCTTGCTCACGTACCCCTTGACCGTGCCTTCCGTCAGGTGCAGCACACCTCCGATCTCGCGGTTGCTCATGCCCTTCGCGAGGAGGCGCAGTATCGAGCGCTCCCGCATGGTGAGCAGGGCCAGCGGACTCAAGTCCGCCGGCCGGCGCATCCGGTTGACCAGCGAGCGCTGTGCCTCGGCATGGAGCCAGGCTTCGCCGCGCGCCACGGTCGCGATCGCGCGGACCAGATCCGCAGCCACGATGTTCTTGAGCACGTAGCCCAGCGCCCCGGACCGCAGCACCGCCTCGACCTGCATGTCCTCGGCGTAGCTGGTGAGGACGAGGACCTGCGTGGCGGGATACTGTGCGCGGATCGCACGAATCGCATCGGCGGCTGGCAGCCCCGGCATCTTGAGATCCATCAGCACCACGTCCGGTCGCAGCCGGCCGGCGAGCTCGAGAGCCTCGGTGCCATCGGCAGCCTCGCCGACAATTTCCAGCGAATCGCTGTGGTCGAGGAGCGCGCGCAGGCCTTCGCGCACGATGGCGTGATCGTCGACGATCAGTACGCGGGTCGGCGCGCTCATTGGCTCCTGCTGAGCCCGGCCGGCGCCCGATCCGGCTGGTCGTGCGGATTCGCGGTCCCGTCCGGCATCGGCGCATGTTAGACCCGGACGACGCGCACACGCAGCGGCGCGGCCGCCGTTCACAGACATGAAAGCCACCAGTCGCTCCGCCGGGGCTTGAGCGAGGCGAGCCAGCGGCAGGCCGGGTACAGCGCCGCCTTCCCGAGTGCCCTCATTGCACAGCGCTGTTCGGCCGGGAGCCGAGGCCGTCCCTGGCCCCGGTCCGGATTACGGGATCGGCGAGCTGCTGCGCGGTCACAGGGCGCGGCAGCGCCGGCTCGAGCCGCAGGCGGCGCAGGCCGCGAAACGCCGGGTTTTCGCGCAGCGCCGCGTAGACCGGGTAGGGACCGCAGGCCAGTCCCTCAAGCGACGGCGGCGACCCGCGTCGTTCGCCTGCAGAGCTCTGGTACATGAGATGACACTCGCGCGTTCCGTCGGCGGCCGTTTGTTCGGCGCGGAAGTGTCGGAGATCGAGCGTCGGCGCGGCAGGGCGGCGAGTCAGGTCGCGACACTGACTTTCGTCAGTGCCGCCGCAGCGCCGGAGCAGGTCTGCGCGAGCTCGAGGTAGCGGCAGAACGCGTTGGCCATCCGTATCTGCTGCGGCGTGCGGCAATCGGGCTCGAAGATCAGCGGTGAGCCGACGAGTATGCACAGGCACTTTGCCCGCGACGTGGCGACGTTCAGGCGGTTCAGGCTGTACAGGAACTCCATGCCGCGCGGCGCGTCCGCGTGCGTCGACGTCGTCATCGAGTACACGACGATCGGCGCCTCCTGCCCCTGGAACTTGTCGACCGTTCCGATGCGTGCGGCCGGCAACCGGTCCTTGAGCTCGAATACCTGCGCGTTGTATGGCGCAATGACCAGAATATCGTCGAGCGTGAGCGGTCGCTCCCGCGCGTCGCGATCGATCCACGAGCTTCGCGCCGCGACGATCTCGTCCACGAGCTCGCGGATGCGGTCCGCTTCCTCCGGCGAGGCGCTCTGGTTGCCGCGGTGCGTGACGGGCAGGTAACGGAGGCCGGTGCCGGCGCAACGACTGGTCGATTTCACTACCTGGCGCTCGAGCCCCGGGCGCGACCGCAGGCGGCCCTCGTAGAAGAGCTCGGAGGTGAATGCGCAGATGTCCGGGTGCAGGCGCCAGGTCTCCTCGAGGAAGAGACCCGCGGCGGGATCGATCGTCGGTCTGCCCGCGAGGATGTGATCGAGCGCCGAGACGTCGGTTCCCTCGGGATGACTGCCCTGCATCGGTTGCTCGAGCTGCTGCGGGTCCCCGAGCAGGACGAGCGTCCTGCATGCCTGCGAAACGGCGAGGACGTTGGCGAGCGACATCTGCGCAGCCTCGTCGACGAACAGCACGTCGACGGTCTCGAAAGCGTCCTCGCGCGACCAGAGCCAGGCCGTGCCCGCCGCGACCTGGCACTCGCTGCCGATGGCGGCGAACACCTCCTCGTTCCTTTTCGCGAGGCGAATGCGAGGCACCTCGTCCTCGTGGTCCGTCACCTTCTGTACGCACTGCACGTCGATGCGCTGATCGGCTGCGGCCTCGATCACCTTGTCGAGCAGGTTGCGGATCACCTTGTGGCTGTTGGCCGTGATGCCGACCCGCCTGCCCGCCCTCACGAGCGCGCAGATCATCCGTGCAGCAGTAAAGGTCTTGCCTGCGCCGGGCGGTCCCTGGATCGCGAGCACACCACCGGCCAGCACCGGCGCGATGCGTTCCGCCGCCGCGACGGCGTTCTCGCCGGGGCGCTGCAGTGGCTCGTCGCCGAGGCGAGGTGTGCGTCGGAGCAGGACGTCCCGCGCCGCCTGGTAGGCGCCCGCGCCCGAGATCCCCCCCCGTGCCACGTGCTCGCCGAGTCTGAAGAGCGCCTCGGCCATCACCTCGGTCCCGACCACGTCGTGCGCGAACACCGCTCCCGGATGCGTCGCCGCGCTGTCCTGGCGCTTCCTGATGTCGACCGTCCGGTGCTCGAGCGAGATGGCCTCCACCTTGCCGAGCGGCGTCCCGCCGCAGGCGCGCAGCGACTCGCCGCCGCGAAACTCCACCTCCTGGGGCAGGAACCGGTACCGGTGCACCGGCGTCCGGGCGGTGCCACCGGCCGCGACTTCCAGGAACGTCAGGCCGGACAGCGCGGCCCGCTCGTCGATCAGGTCCTCGGCCGGCAGCGCGGCGAGGCGAAAGAACTCCCACCAGGTCGACTTCAGCTCACGCCGATGCCAGTCGAGCGTGTTCGCGAGGATCCAGCGGGCGTGCTGCTCGGCCGAGCGTTCCGCGGGATCCGCGGGCACATCGAGCGCAAGCCGCGCGGCGAGCTCGGTCACACGTCTCTGCCGCTCGTCGACCGCATCGCTCGCCTCCGGGGATTCGCCTGCCGGCCGCTCGATCCGCGCTCCGTCTGCGATCAGGCGGGAACGGATGGATTCGAGCCAGTCGCGCAGCCGGCGTGCCGAGATGCAGTCGTCACGGTTGTAGCCGGCGACGACGCTCCGGACGTCGTCGGTGATGCTTCCGACGTCGTCGAGTTCGAGACATCCCTCGACGAGCGCAAGCGCGCGCCGCGCCTCGGACAACGCCACCGGTCGCCGGTACCCATATAAGGCCTCGAGGTTCTTGATCGAGTAGCTCTCGACGCCGGCCCGGATCCCCTGCCTGACGACCGCGTACAGGTCGACGAAGAGCCCGCCCCGGAGCATGCGATCGACTTCGTCTTCGCAACTCGCATAGCGGCCCATCAGCCGCTTGAGCGCGCCCGGTTCGTAGGGCGCGTAGTGATAGACGTGCATGTCGGGGTAGCGGGCCCAGCGCTCCATCACGAACCCGACGAAACGCTCGAAGGCGGCCCGTTCCTCGTCGCGGTTGAAGGCCCAGTGTTCGACGTAAATTTCCTCGCCGCCTGACGCGAGGTGGACGTGGCCGAACAGGTACTCGAGCCCGCCTTCGTCGGCGAACGGATCGCCCTCGAGATCGAAGAAGACATCGCCCTCCGAGGGTGCGGGCAGCCGGGCGAGGCCGAGCCCTGCCTCGGGTGCCAGCGCCTCGTGAGCGGGCCGACCGGTGTCGCGGCTCAGCACCTGCAGCCGCGCCTGCTCGCGGATCCGCTGGTACGACTGGACCGCGCCGCGCTCGGGTTTCCATGGCAGTGGCAGCGGCACGCTCGCGAGCGCAGCCATGGTGCCGACGCCGCGCCCTCGCAGCTCATTGATCTGCGTCCTGCCGATGCCGGCCACCAGGCACAGGTGATCGTCGCGGCGGCGCTGGCTATCGCAGGTCGTCCGCCAGCGACAGATGTCGCAGTGATCCGTCGGATCCGGATAGGTGCCGAGGCCTCTCCGCTGGGCCAACGACTGCTCGAGGCGACGCTTGACGTACCGGTAGTACGCGGCATACGCGGCCGTCCGATAACTCTTGGGGACGAAGCCCGAGCCCGGTGTCACGACGTGCATCCGCTCCGGGAGGCGGCCCTGGGCGAGCGCGAGGAGTTCCGAATACAGGCTCAGCTGCAGGATCGTTCCGCCCCTGGTCTCGCGCGCGAGCTTGGTGTCGATCACCTCGTAGCTCCAGTCGCCGAGCGCGCTCGGCGCAGCGACGCGCAGCAGCAGATCCGCACGGCCGCCCCAAGGGCCGTCGAGGAGCGCGGCCTGTGCGATGGCCTGTGCGCCGTCCCTCATCGCACCGAGCGTCCGATCGGCCAGGGCCCGCGACACGCCCGCGCCCTCGATCTGGACGACCTGGCATCCGTTGCTTGCCAGGTGCTCGAGATAGGCTCGTTCGTGGAGGGCGCCGCGCTCGATGAGTATGTCGAGCAGCGGATCGTGAAAGTGCGTCCGCTCGATGCGGCCGTTGACCGCCTCGACGTCGAGGTCGGTGAGATGACGGCAGTTCAGGTGCCCGACGAGATCGGAGGCGCTCAGATGGAGTTCGTGGCCGTGTCTGATCATGACCGGCGCAGCGTCCCCGGCAACGGCGACGAAATCAACCCCGATTACTCGTTCTTCGTCGCTCCGGATGCCGGCAGTGTGTACCGCTTGTCGATGGCCTCGCGAACCTGGCGACGGCTGGCGACCGGATCGAGGGATCCGGCAACGGCCTCTACAGCCTGCACTTCGTGGGCCAGGTCATCGTCCTTGATGCTGCCGCGAATCCAGCGTGAATAGTCGCCGCGGGCCAGGTGATGCTGCCAGGTCGCATCGTCGACGCCGTCACCGAGCTGCATGAAGAGCACGAGGTTCTGCGCGCGCAGGTTGAGCTTTCCGTCCGGGCCGCGGAAATAGAAGCTGCGATCGGGACCGAGCTCCCCCTCTGCGTACTTGCGCAGATGACGACGGCGCTCCCCCGCACTGCGCTCGGCGCGGAGCCGGAACGGCGGCTCCCCGGAGTGCCGGAGCCAGGCCAGCGCTTCGCCGCTCTCGAGGGTGACCGGGCCGTCGAAGGCCAGGACCTCACCCGATGCCGCGGCCACCTGGGCGATCCGTTTCTCCGGCGCGTCGCCGACGGCGACCACGATATCCATCCTGGGAAGGAGCGTGGCTGCGAGCTGCTCGGGGTGGACGGTGACGAAGATCATCGAGGTCATGCCGTCGGTCATGAGCTGCGGCGCGGGCTGCCAGTCGGCAGGCAGCAGGTGGTGCGCCTCGTCGACCAGGATCCAGTGCGGTCTGCCGGTTCGCGCGCGGGTCTCGTGCAGGCGCAGCAGCAACGAGGCGAAGAATGCCGGTCGGTCCTCGAGCTTTACGCCCAGCAGGTTCACGAGCACGCTGGTGGCGGGTTGCTCGAGCGCAGTGAAGATCGCGGAGATCTCCGGGCGGTTCTGCGGGCTGCCGAACGGGATCGCCTCGCCAAGTTGATCGTAATCGCCTTCCGGGTCGATCACACAGCACTGGTAGCGCCGCGTCATCAGCCGCTCGAGGAGCCCCGTCGCGAAAGTGGACTTGCCGCTACCGGAGGTGCCGGATATCAGGATATTGAGGCCGGCGGGCGGGACCTGTAGCCGGCGGCCGTCCGCGCGCGTGCCGAGGACCAGCAGGCGCTCCTCGCGGCGCGTGGTTACGTCGCGCAGATCGCCGTCGATCAGCCGATCGATGAGCTCGATGACGCCCGCGCCGTGATCGCCGCGCATGATCAGGTCGGCCTTCGCCTTGAGCATGGGCACCGCATTGGCGACTGCAGCCGAGCACTCCGCCAGGTCGAGCAGCGCGTGATCGTTCTCGGCATCGCCGATCGCCGCCAGGTTGTGCGCTGAGAGTCCGAGATCCTCGAGCGCCTCGGCCATCCCCGACGCCTTGTTCGTTCCCGCCGGGAGTACCATGACGGCGCCTTTGTTGAAGATCACCTGCAGCTCGAGACCGAGCTCGCGGATCACCTCGAGCACCGTCTGCTCGTTGGGATGCCAGGTGGCGACGACCGACGCCCCGACCGAGAGCGGCGTCACGCCGCGCCGCTCGAGCTCGTCGACGAAGCGTGGCGGCGGCGGCGCGCCGATCACGCGGGTTTCGCCGGTGGATGGGCGGTGCAGGACCGCGCCGTTCTCGACGACCAGCCGATCGAAGAGACTGGTCGCATCGAAGACGCGGCGCAGGTCGTCGAGCTCCCGCCCTGTCACGAGCACCAGTGTGCGGCCCGATGCGGCGAGTCGCTTGAGCGCCTCGATGGTCGGGGCATCGACGCGGCCATCCTGTGCCAGGGTCCCGTCGAAGTCCGTTGCCAGGGCCACGTAACGCATTCGGCTTCCATGCTTGCGTGCGAGGTCGGACGCTCCTGCCTGCGCACGCAGTCTAGGCGAGGTAACGCGGCCCGCCTGTAGGACCCTGGCGCAGGCGCGTGGATTCGCAGCGTGACGGCGCTACGAAACGCGTCGGCTACACCGCTCGCTCGAGCGCGATCTCGCCGCCCTTCACCACCATGCTGCAGGGGTTGAAGCCGGCCCAGTAGCCGAGTTCGTCGAGCGTATCGATGGACCAGACCGCGAAATCCGCCGCGCGACCCGGCGTGAGCGAGCCGCGCTCGCCGTCGAGCGCCAGCGCACGCGCAGCGTGCCGGGTGGTTCCGAGCAGCACCTCTTCGCTCGTGAGCCCGAACAGGCGCCGCGCCATGTTCATCGCGAGCAGCAGCGACGCGCCCGGTGCGGAGCCCGGGTTGGCGTCCGAGGCCACGGCCATCGGCACGCCGAGCCGCCGGAATGCCTCGATCGGCGGTCGCCGCGATTCGGCGAGTGCGTAGAAGGCGATCGGCAGCATCACGGCCACCGTGCCCGCTGCGGCCAGCGCGGCAGCATCGTCGTCGGTCGTGTACTCGAGATGATCGCATGAGAGCGCGCGATGCCGCGCAGCCATGCGGCTGCCGCCGACGTTCGACAGCTGCTCGGCGTGGAGCCGCACGGGGAGACGCAGCGCGGCCGCCGCCTCGAAGACGCGCTCGCACTGGATTGCCGTGAATGCGATGTCCTCGCACCAGGCGTCGACGGCGTCGACGAGACCCTCGCGGGCGAGCGAGGGCAGCCACTCCCGCGCGACGACGTCGATGTATTCATCGGCGCGGCCGGCGAACTCGGGCGGCAGCGCATGCGCGCCGAGAAAGCTCGTCGACACCGTCACCCGGGAAATCCGGCTCAGAGCCGAATTGTCCAATTCCTCCCCAATATTCGGCTCCGAGCCGATTTTCCGTGCGACGCGCAGCATGCGCGCTTCGGCGTCGAGGGTGAGCCCGTAGCCGGACTTGATCTCGACGCAGGTCACGCCCTCCGCGCAGAGAGCTGCGAGCCGCGGAAGCGTGGTCTCCACGAGCTGCGTCTCGCTCGCGGAGCGCGTAGCGCGCACGGTCGAGAGTATTCCGCCGCCGGCGCGCGCGATGTCGGAGTAACTCCGCCCCGACGTGCGCTGCGCAAACTCCGCCGCGCGCTGACCCGCGAAGACGAGGTGTGTATGGCAGTCGACGAGACCGGGGGTCAGCCATCGGCCACCGAGCTCGATGGTGCGCGCGGGTCGGATGCCGGCCGGCAGATCGCGCTCGGCTCCGACCCAGGCGATGCGGGCGTCGTCAGTGAGCACCGCGCCCGGCGCATGGATCCGCGACGCCTCGTCGCAGGTCGCGACGTTCAGGTTGCGCCAGAGCGTCACCATGTCCGGCCGTCCTCCATGGGCAGCGACATCGGGAACCCGGTCACGGGATCAGGTGCGCTCAATCGAGAAACGGGAGCTTGAGCCCCTGCTCGCGCGCGCAGTCGATCGCGATGGGATACCCGGCGTCGGCGTGACGCATCACACCCGTGCCGGGATCGTTCCACAGCACCCGCTCGATGCGCCTCGCTGCTGCCGGCGTGCCGTCACAGACGATCACCACGCCGGCATGCTGCGAATAGCCGATGCCCACGCCGCCGCCGTTGTGGATCGACACCCAGGTTGCGCCGCTCGCGGTGTTCAAGAGCGCGTTGAGCATCGGCCAGTCGGCGACCGCGTCCGATCCGTCCTGCATCGCCTCGGTCTCGCGATTCGGGCTTGCGACCGAGCCGGAGTCGAGGTGGTCGCGGCCGATCACGATAGGGGCCTTGAGCTCGCCGCTCGCCACCATCTCGTTGAACGCGAGTCCGAGCCGGTGGCGCTGGCCGAGACCGACCCAGCAGATGCGGGCGGGCAGCCCCTGGTACTTGATGCGCTCGCGCGCGAGGTTGAGCCAGCGATGCAGGTGAGGATCATCGGGGATGAGCTCCTTGACCTTCGCATCGGTGCGGTCGATGTCCTGCGGGTCGCCGGAGAGCGCCGCCCAGCGGAAGGGCCCGACGCCGCGGCAGAAGAGCGGCCGCACGTATGCGGGCACGAACCCGGGAAACGCAAACGCGTCCTCGACGCCTTCGTCGCGCGCGACCTGGCGGATGTTGTTGCCGTAGTCGAACACCGGGATGCCGAGCTTCTGGAAGCCGAGCATCGCCCGTACGTGCGTGGCCATCGACGTGCGCGCCGCCTTCGCAACCGTCTGCGGATCCTCGGCACGCAGCCGATCCCACTGCGCGACCGACCAGCCTTCGGGCAGATAGCCGTTGACGGGATCGTGCGCTGAGGTCTGATCGGTGACCGCATCGGGCCGGATGCCACGCCGCAACAGCTCCGGCACGATCTCCGCAGCATTGCCGAGCAGTCCGACCGACAGCGGCTGGCGGTCGCGGGTCGCGCGCTCGACCCACGCGAGCGCCTCCTCGAGCTTTGTCGTGCTGACGTCGAGGTAGCGCGTGTCGAGCCGCTTCTGGATCCGCTCGGAGCGGCACTCGATCGCGAGCATCGAGGCGCCGGCCATCGTCGCGGCAAGCGGCTGCGCGCCGCCCATGCCCCCTAAGCCCGCGGTCAGGATCCAGCGACCGGCGAGGTTCCCCGCGTAGTGCTGACGGCCCATCTCTACGAAGGTTTCGTAGGTGCCCTGCACGATGCCCTGGCTGCCGATGTAGATCCACGAGCCGGCCGTCATCTGGCCGTACATCATCAGGCCCTTGCGATCTAGCTCGTTGAAGTGATCCCAGGTGGACCAGTGCCCAACGAGATTGGAGTTCGCGATCAGCACCCGCGGCGCATCCGCGTGCGTGCGGAACACCCCGACCGGCTTGCCCGACTGGACGAGCAGTGTCTCGTCGTCGCCGAGCGCCCGGAGCGCGGTGACGATGCGCTCGTAGCAGTCCCAGTTGCGCGCAGCGCGGCCGATGCCGCCATATACGACGAGTTCGTCGGGCCGCTCGGCGACCTCCGGATCGAGATTGTTCATGAGCATGCGCAGCGGCGCTTCGGTCAGCCAGCTGCGCGCGGTGAGCGCGCTGCCGTGCGGTGCGCGGATCGGGTGGCGTCTCTGGTCGTTCATGACTTCATCCGGGTCGCGACAAAGCGGTAGGTGAGGGCGGCCGTGATCCCTGCAGGGCGGCACTATTATGCGGAGGTTCCGTGGCCAGCGGCTCCCGGCGGGTGCCCGGCTGGCGCCGCAGTACCTGTTCCGGTACCGTGGCGCCCCCGGATTTGAAACAGCTGACCGAGGACACGATGGCCGGCCCGACCACTGCTCCAGAACCACGGATGGACGCCCAGGACCTGTACCGCGAGGACGTCTATTCCGACCGCAAGGTCGGCACGATCCGCGTCATGACGCCGGTCAAGTCCGACGGCACCGCGGACCCGTCGCGTCAGCCGAGCTACGTCGGACAGGCGCAGATCATGACGCCGGGCGGGCTGCTGCCGCTCAACTTCGAGATTCCGGCATCGAGTCTCAGGGAAGCCTGCGACCGCTTTGCCGACGCGGCCAAGGTCGCCTTCGACGAGACGCTGAAGGAGCTGCAGGAGATGCGCCGACAGCAGGCCTCCTCGATCGTGATTCCGGACGCTGGCGCCGCCGCGGCGATTGGGCAGGGCGGGTTGCCGCCACGCGGGAAGATCCAGATCCCCTGATCGCCTGCTGGTTGCCCGGGCCGCCGGCATCAGCTCGTTCGCCTCGCCCAGGCTTGCGCAACTCACTGCTTTTTTCCGCGTTGACTCTCGCGGCCGGAGCCGCGTCGGCGCAGCGCGCCGACACGACGGCTGCGTCGGAGGCGGCCGATGCCTTCGGCCTGTCCGTGGCGGGCGAGACGATCGGCCTCTACTCGGACAAGTAGGTGCGGGGCTTCGGCCCGGTCGACGCGGGCAACCTGAGGCTCGACAGGGCTCTACATCGACCGGCAGGCGAATTTCAACGAGCGTTTCTTCAACGACGTCGCCGTGACCTCAGCGGCCTGGTACGCAACCAGGGCGTCGAGTTGTCCGTGGTGTCGCACGGGGGTTTCGGGGCGGGCATCTCGGTCTCGGCCACGGGATCGGTGGAGGCAAAGGCGGACAACAGCGTGGAGTTGCCTGCCTACGCCGTGCTCGATCTCGGACTTCGCTACACCTTCAGCGTGCGCGCGTCGGTCACGAACGTGACGGACGAGTTCGCGTGGGAGGCGCAGAACGACGAGGGCTTTCGATGGATCCAGCAGAGGGCATACCAGCTCGTCGTCGTGACGGACATCCGTTGATCGACATCGCGTGAATTGCGCGACGCGCAGGCTGGCTCGCACCAGCGCCGAGCCAGATGGTGAGGCGGGCTCATGGCCCTGGTCCGCAACAGGAAGATCCTCGTGGTGGGTTCGCCGGGACCGCGGCCGCGCCGGGCCGTGCGTCACCTGCGACGACGCCGCGCAAGAGTGCATCGGTTCGGGCGGCGGCTCTGGCAGCATTTGCGGGCGACCGATTCCGCCATGGTGCTCCCGGATGCTGACATTCCTGATCTGGCTCTTCCTCTTGCTCTTCTGCTGGCCGCTGGCGATCGCGGCGCTGCTCCTTTATCCGATCGTGTGGCTGCTCCTGCTGCCGTTCCGCTTGCTTGGAATCACGATCGAGGGACTGTTCGCGCTGCTCCGGGCGATCGTGATGCTGCCTGCGCGTGTGCTGGGTGGAGCGCGCTGACCCGGCTAGTCGCTGCCGTATACTCGCGCGCTGCCGAACCGGCGCAGACGGGAGCAGCAACGTGATCGGCTATATCACCCTCGGCACGAGCGATCTCAAGCGTGCGGCGACGTTCTACGACGCCTTGCTCGCCGAGATTGGCGCCAGGCGTTACATGGAATCGGAGAAGTT
>Ga0075421_100003298_pt1 | contig 19284 bp, 15 predicted proteins | sample SoiMetdeltSBSDD5_FD_75292 | JGI IMG/M metagenome (GOLD analysis project Ga0075421, IMG submission 75292) | Bulk soil microbial communities from a Populus tree surrounding site in Tennessee, USA - Soil MetaG P. deltoides SBSDD5 | ecosystem: Environmental > Terrestrial > Soil > Tree plantation... | reverse complement strand
GAGGTAGAGGTTGGCGACGACGTCGAGGTCACCGCACTGCCCGTGGTCCTGCCAGACGACCTCGACGCCGGCGGAGCGCACCTGGTCGGCGGTGATGGGCAGCGGTGCACCGGCGAGCCGGAGCTGGCCGGCGTCGGGCTCGAGGATGCGGGCCAGGCAGGCGAGCAGCACCGACTTGCCGGCGCCGTTCGCGCCCACCAGCGCCACCACCTCGCCCTCGCCGATACGCAGGCTCACGTCCCGCAGGACGGTCATCGCGCCGAAGCGTTTGGTGAGGCCGTCGACCTCGAGCAGGCTCATGGCGCCGTCCCTTCGCGGTCGCGGATCGCCCGGATGCGGGCCAGGCAGGCGTCGTCGCGGGGCACCGGATCGAGCAGCGTCCCGGCGGCGGTCTGCCAGCGCTTGGCCACTTCGGCCGGCGGCTCGCCGGTCCACACCACGGTGGCCTGCACCGCGGCTCCGATGGCGGTGAGCTCGTCGGCGTCCGGCACGAGGACGGGCCGGCCCGACAGCCGGCCGACCACCTCGCGCCAGGTCGACCCGGCGGCGCCGCCGCCCACCAGCACGAGCGGCGCCGCGCCGTCGACGCCCCCGCATCCGGTCTGTTCGGCGATGGTGTCGATCGCCTCGATCAGCGATGCCACCGCGCCCTCGTAGGCGGCCAGGAGGACCTGCCGGGGATCGGTCGACATCCGCAGACCGGTCACCGTCCCGGAGGCGTTGGGCAGGTTGGGCGTACGCTCGCCGTCGAAGTACGGCAGCACGACGACCTCGCCCGACGGCCGCACGTCGTCGCGGCCGATGCCGAACCACCGGGCGACCTGGTCGACGGCCAGCGTGCAGTTGAGGGTGCAGGCCAGTGGGAGGTACCGGCCGGTGGCGTCGGCGAAGCCGGTGACCACCCCGCTCGGATCGGCTGTCGGGCGGGGCGCCACCGTGAAGACCGTGCCGCTGGTGCCGAGGCTGACCGCCGGCTGGCCGGGCGCCAGGTCGAGGCCCAGCGCGGCGGCCATGTTGTCGCCGGTGCCCGGTCCGACGACGACCTCGGGCGACAGCCCCAGCTCGTCGGCCACCGCCGGCCGGACCGTGCCTGCGGCGGCGAATGGCGCGAGCACCGTCGGAAGCGAGGCCGCGTCGAGACCCACGCGGTCGAGGCCGAGGATGGACGGGTCGTAGCCTCCGCCTGCCGGCGACCACCACCCCGTCCCGGAGGCATCACCCCGATCGGTGACGGCGTCGCCGGTCAGCCGCTCGGTGAGGAAGTCGTGAGGGAGCCGCACCGCGCTGGTCGCGTCGACGGTCGCGGGCTCGTTGCGCCGCAGCCAGGCCCACTTGGTCACGGTGAACGAGGCCGGGGGCACGCTGCCGGTCCGTTCGGCCCAGGTCACGGCGCCGAGCCGTTCGATCAGCGCAGCGGCGTCGGGGGCCGAGCGGGTGTCGTTCCAGAGCAGGGCCGGGCGTATCGGCCGTCCGTCGCTACCCAGAGTGACCAGCCCGTGCTGTTGGCCGGCGACCGAGATCGCCCGGATGTCGTGGCCCCGCCCGGTTTCGGCGAGAGCGGTTCGCAGGGCGCCCCACCACTGCTCGGGATCGGTCTCGCGGGCGCCGTTCTCGCCGGTGACCTCGTGGCCGGCCCGGCCGGTGGCGACGACCTCGCCGGAGCCCACGTCGACGACCACCACCTTGGTGGCCTGGGTCGAGCAGTCGACACCGGCGACCAGATCACCCCCCGTCACGGCTGCCACCTTTCACCAGTGTCTCAGCGGGCCCGTTCGACGTGCCGGGCCACCAGGTTCTCGAGTGCCTCCTGCCGTCCAGACACCCGCGAGGGCTCGGGCCGGTCGAAAGCGCGCTCGTGCAGGTCGGCCAGCGTGACCTCACCGGCGGCGATGGAGCGCCCGAGCTCGCCGTCCCAGCCGGCGTAGCGCTCGGACCGCTGGCGGTCGAGCTCGCCGGCCTCGATGATCGACTCCGCAGCCAGCAGCGCCCGCGCCATCGTGTCGATGCCGCCGATGTGGGCGTGGAACAGGTCGTTCCGGTCGATCGACTGGCGCCGCAGCTTGGCGTCGAAGTTGAGCCCACCGGTGGTGAACCCGCCCGCCCGCAGGATCGCCAGCATGCCCAGCGTCATCTGCTCGACCGACACGGGAAAGCGGTCGACGTCCCAGCCCAGGCGGTCGTCGCCGGCGTTGGCGTCGATCGAGCCGAAGATCCCCGCGGTGGCGGCCGCGTCGATCTCGTGGGCGAAGTCGTGGCCGGCCAGCGTGGCGTGGTTGACCTCGATGTTGACCTTGACCTCGTCGGCCAGCCCATAGCGCTGGAGGAAGGCGTGCACCGCGGCCACGTCGTAGTCGTACTGGTGCTTCGTGGGCTCGAACGGCTTGGGCTCGATGAGGATCGCGCCGGTGAAGCCGATGCGGTGCTTGTGCTCGACGACCATCGCCAGGAACCGGCCGAGCTGGTCGAGCTCGCGGCGCATGTCGGTGTTGAGCCAGGTTTCATAGCCCTCGCGACCACCCCACAGCACGTAGTTGGCGCCGCCGAGGCGGTGGGTGGCCTCGAGGCAGTGGGCCACCTGGGCGGCGGCGTAGGCGAACACCTCGGGGTCGGGGTTGGTGGCCGCGCCGGCCTGGTAGCGCGGGTTCCAGAACAGGTTGGCCGTGCCCCACAGCAGCCCGACGCCGGTCTCGTCCTGGTGCCGGAGCGCCTCGTCGACCATGGCGTCGAGCAGGGCGCACGACTCCTTGAACGAGTCGCCCTCGGGCGCGATGTCGCGGTCGTGGAAGCAGTAGAAGGGCACGCCGAGCTTCGCGAAGAACTCGAACGCCGCGGCCATCTTCCGGCGGGCGGCGTCCATGGGGTCGAGGTCCGGGGCCTGCGAAGGGTGCCACGGCCGGTCAAGGGTGCCGGCACCGAAGATGTCGAAGCCGTCCCAGCTGAAGCTGTGCCAGTAACAGACGGCCAAGCGGAGCTGCTCGGCCATGGTCCGCCCGCCGACCACACGGTCGGCGTCGTACCACCGGAAGGCCAGAGGGTCGTCACCGTCGGGTCCCCCATAGGGGATGCGCTCGGTGACATCGGGGAAGAACGGCTCGGACATCGGTTTCGAGGTCATGGTGTGCTGCCTCCTCGCCGCCCCATGGTGGCGCATGCGTCCAGCCTCGGCTCGCCCGTCAGCGCACGACGGCGTGCACGACCCCCGGCACGGCCACGGTTCGGGACTGCTTCGTCGAAACCGACGAGTGCACCTGCCCTAGAGCTCCCGCCCATGTCAGGGCGGGCGTTCGATAGCGCCGTGATCGAGTCGTTATGGGGACGCATGCAGACCGATCTGTTGAACCGGCGCCGCTGGCGCACGCGGGTCTAGCTCGCCTGATCTGGCCGGGTTGTGACACCTGCTCCAGGGCGGTTGGTCAACGGTCGTCCGCGGGTCCCCAGCCGCCTCCGCCAGGGGTGAGCATGCGGATGACGTCGCCGGCTGAGAGATGGATCGTGCACTTGTCGGGGAGGCGTTCGGCCTGGGTCTCGTCGCCGGCGGGGAGGAGCCAGTTCTCGCCCGGGGCGCCGTCGCCGCCACCCTCGAGACCCCAGGGGCGGGATACCCGGCGTTCGGTGATGAGGGAGACGGTGCAGTCCTCCAGGACCTGGAGGTCCCGCTCGATGCCCTCGCCGCCGGACGAGTAACCAGCACCTCCGCTACCCCGGCGGAGGCGGTAACGGAGGACCCGCATCGGGAACGCCCGCTCCAGCGCCTCGGTCGGCGTGTTCTGAGTGTTGGTCATGCCGACCTGGATGCCGGATTGGCCGGGGTGGGGCGTCGGGCCTGAGGTGGGGCGGCCGCCCTGGCCGCCGGCGATGGTCTCGTAGTACACCCAGCCGGCGCCGCCGACGAGCACGTTGTTCATGGTGCCCTGGCCGGCGGCCGGGACCCGCAGGCGGCACGGCTCGGCCAGCGCGCCCAGGCACACGTCGGCGACCCGCTGGCTCACCTCGACGTTGCCGGCGCCGACGGCCGCCGGAGCCCGGGCTGCGACCAGCGTGCCCGCAGGGGCGATCACCCGGACCGGCCGCATCGCGCCGCCGTTCGACGGGATCGTCGGATCGACGGCCGACCGCAGCGCGTACGACACCGCTGACACCGTCACCGCCTCGACGGCGTTGACGTTGCCGCGGGACTGGGGGTCGGTGCCGGTGAAGTCGAAGCTCACCTCGTCGCCCTCGACGGTGACCGTCACCACGATCCGGGCCGGCCGCTGCTGGTCAGGGGCCGCGCCGGTCGAGTCGAGCACGTCCTCGAACCGCCAGATGCCGTCGGGCAGGTCCAGCAGCGCAGCCCGCATGCGGCGCTCGCCGTACGCCACGATCTCCTCGAGCGGCAGCGCACCGGACGACGTCGTAGACGCCGATGCCGCCAGCTCGGCCAGTCGGGTGACCCCGACGGCGTTGGCACCCACCTGGGCGTCGAGGTCACCGACCCGCTCGGCGGGCGTGCGGGAGTTGGCCTCGAACAGCGCCCGGATCGGCGGCCCGTAGACGAGGGGCGGGATGCGCAGGCCCTCCTGGTGGATGTCGGTGGCGTCGGCCGGGATCGACCCCGGCGCCGCGCCGCCCAGGTCGGCGTGATGGGCCCGGTTGGCCACCCAACCGATCAGCGAGCCGCGCTCGAAGCAGGGCGCCACCAGCGTGACGTCGTTGAGGTGCGTGCCGCCGGCGAACGGGTCGTTGAGGATGACCTGCTGGCCGGGACCGATCGTCTTGCCGAACGCTGCGATGGCGGCCGCCACGCTCGCCGGCATCGAGCCGAGGTGCACCGGGATGTGCTCGGCCTGCACCAGGAGCTCGCCGTCGGGGGTGAAGAGCGCGGCCGAGCAGTCGGCCCGCTCCTTGATGTTGGGGCTGTAGGCGGCTCGGCGGAGCACCGCCCCCATCTCCTCGGCGATCCCGGTCAGCCGGGAGAGCAAGACCTGAAGCGCTGCGGCATCGAGGTTCATCAGCGGCGACATCCCCCGTTCCAACCACCCCGGCCCCCACCCCTTGATGGCGTCGCTTCGCGACATCCCTTAACTGTCACACCCTGTGCATATGGTGGGCGTAGAGGAGACAGAAAGGACCGGAGATGCACAAGAAACCTAGAGAACAAGCGTCCTCCAGGCAGCCACGTGACGCGCTGTAGTGTCATGGCCACGACCTCGACGGGATCCAGGACAGTGAGCGTCATGAGCATGCCTCCCGGGGGCGACCCCGAGCCCCTCACCAGAGATGACCTACGGCGGCTCGAAGCCCGCGTCGATGCCCGCCTGCAATGGGTCCACGAGCGCATGGGTGTGTTCGACCGGCAGCGCTCGGTCCTCGGTGAGCGGGTCGACCAGCTCGACCTGCGGTGCGACATGCTGTCAGCCCGGGTCGACTCGGGCCTCCATCGCATGAACGAGCGGTTCGATGCGGTCGAGTCCCAGCTCGATAGGTCCCACGGCAACATGCGGGAGATGCTCGACGAGGTCAGGGCCGGACGGAAGTACCACAGCCGGATGACCATGCTCGGCGTCGCCGGGAGCACGTTCACCACCGCGGCGTTGTGCTTCGGCACGCTGGTCGTGCACATCTGACCTCGGCGCCCGCGCCTCACTCGGCGCAGCTGCTCCCGCTTCCTCGGCCTCGTCACGGCCCGGCCACTGGTCGTCACAGCCGCCGCAGGACGAGGGCCCCGGCTGAGCCGGGGCGGGCGATCCAGCCCTCGGGCACCCACACCGTGCAATCGTCACGGGCCAGCACCATCGGGCCTCGGACCACCGGATTGGCGGCACCGAACGGCAGCGGCAGGTCGTCGAACTCGATGGCCGGTGCCCGCCGAGCGGTGGCCCGCAGCGCCACGACCTCGACCACCTCGTCGGGACGGCCGTAGCCGTTGCGACGGGTGTGCTCGGCGTGGAACTCGGCCACGTCGGGGACGGTCAGCTCGTGGCTCTGCCCGGCATAGCGGCAGTCGAGCGAGGCCTCGACCGTCACGTCCCCTACGTGGGATGCGTCTGAGGCCGCGAGCTTCGTCACCTCGTCGGCGAGGGCGGCCAGCGCCTCGTCGAGCCCTGTGTGGTCGTCGGGCGTGGGCCACGAGCGCACCAGGTCCCGACGGCGGGGGGCGGTCAGGAGACCGACGGCCGACAGCACACCCGCCCGAGCGGGGACCACCACGGCGTGCATGCCAAGGGCATCGGCCAGCTCGGCGGCGTGCAACGGACCGGCTCCACCGAAGGCCACCAGCGCCAGCCGGCGAGGGTCGACGCCCCGCTCCACCGACACCGCCCGCAAGGCGCGCTCCATGTTGGCGTTCACCACCGCGATGATCCCGTCGGCCGTGACCCCCGCCCGTTGGAGGGCGGCCTCGGCCGCGGCGACGTCGAGGCGTAGGCCTCCGAAGGCGGCATCGGCCGGGATGCGGCCGGCGACGAGGTTGGCGTCGGTCACGGTAGGGCGCTCGCCACCCTGGCCGTAGCAGGCCGGACCGGGCGAGGCGCCGGCGCTCTCGGGGCCGACGACCAGGGCGCCGCCGGCGTCGAGACGGGCGATCGACCCACCGCCCGCTCCGATGGTGTGGACGTCCAGCGACGGGAACCGGACGGTGAACCCCCCGACCTCCCGCTGCACGGCGGGCGCCGGTTCGCCGCCCAGCACGAGGCACACGTCGGTGGAGGTGCCGCCCATGTCGAACGTGATGGCGTCGGGGAAAGCGTTCGCAGCGGCTGCGGCGGCGCCGGCTCGCACCCCACCGGCGGGGCCCGACAGCAGCAGCGCTGCCGGGAGCTCGGCGGCTTCGGCGGCCGCGAGGAGCCCGCCGGCCGAGGTCATGACGAGCACCTCGTCGGCGAGGTCGGTGAGGCGGCGCAGGTAGCCCCGGGTCCGGGGTCGGAGCGACGCGTTGATGACGGTGGTGACGGTGCGCTCGTACTCCCGCATCTCCGGCGAGACCTCGTGGGAGCACACGACGTCGAGCCCCCGACCCCGCAACTCAGCCGCCACCGCCACCTCGTGCGCCGGATTCAGGTCCGCGTGCAACAGGCACACCGCCACCGTCGTCGGGTACGGCTCCGACTCTGTTCCCGGCGCCACAGCGGACCCCGCGCCGGGCTGAGCGAGGGGTGAGGGATCCGGTGCGCCGGGCGGATCCGCCGCCGGCGCCCCGCCGGGCTGGCCGAGGGGTGGGAGGGTGGTGAGGTCCACCGGTTCGATCTCGGAGCCGTCGGCGGCCAGGCGGCCGGTCACTTCGTAGCGATGGGCTCGGGGGACGAGGGGGGCGGGGCGGTCGGCGAGCTGGTCGTAGAGGGACGGGCGGTCCTGGCGGGCGATCTCGATGACGTCGGCCAGGCCGGCCGTGGTCACCAGGGCGACCTCGGCGCCCCGTCGTTCCAGCAACGCGTTGGTCGCCACCGTCGTCCCGTGGGCCAACAGGGTGGGGCGGGTGTCCAGCTGGTCGAGGCCCGACCCGACGGCCCGGGCCGGGTCGTCGGGGGTCGACAGCACCTTGGTCGAGCGGCCGTCGGCCGCCACGAGGTCGGTGAACGTCCCACCGGTGTCGACCCCGACCTGCATGGGCCGCACCCTAGAGCGTGCGCGCCATCGGTCCGGCGGCGGGCTCGTCGACGCCGACCTGCATGGGGGCGAACCCTAGAACGTCCGGGCGGTCGTGCCGGAGGCGCTCTGCTGAGTGCGGGCAGCCAGGACGGCGAGCTCGTCGACCAGGTCGTTCATCGGGTCGCCGGAGTGGCCCTTGACCCAGCGGAACGTCACGTCGCCCCGCTCCCGGTACAGGTCGACCAGCGGCTCCCACAGGTCACGGTTGGCGACCGGCTTGCGGGCCGAGTTGACCCAGTTGCGGCGCAGCCAGCCCTCCCACCAGCGGTCCCGGAAGCAGTTGACGACGTAGGTCGAGTCGCTGACCACCTGCAGCGGCCCCGGCAGCGACCGCAGCGCCTCGAGGACGGCGGTCACCTCCATGCGCTGGTTGGTGGTGCGAGTGGCATGGCCGCTGGCATAGACGCCGCCGGGCACCGCCCACGCCCATCCGCCGGGCCCCGGGTTCCCCAGGCAGGCGCCATCGGTGAAAGCGACGGTCGGCTCCTCGGTGGTCGGCATCATCGCAAGCTACTTCGCCCCACCTCCGCCCCGGAACCGCCAGGAACCCGGCGGAAAGCTACCGATTAGTAGGGAGAAGCGTGTGACCACAACCTCGCGGTTCGTGCGAGGGCGGGTCCACCAGACGGGCACAATGGGACGATGATCATCGACGGGTTCGTGCATCAGCTCCCGGATATCGACCCCGGACAGACGCAGGAATGGCTCGATTCGCTCGACGCCGTCGTCGAGGCCCACGGCAAGGGCCGGGCCCGCTTCCTCATGGCGAAGCTCCTCGAGCGGGCCGGCGAGCTCCAGGTCGGCGCCCCCGCCTCGGTGTCGACCCCCTACGTGAACACCATCCCGCCCGAGGAGGAGCCCTGGTTCCCCGGCGACGAGTACCTCGAGCGCCGCATCCGGGCCTACATCCGCTGGAACGCCGCGGTCATGGTCATCAAGGCCAACAAGCAAGCCGAAGGCATCGGCGGCCACCTCAGCACGTTCGCGTCCTCAGCCGCCCTCTACGACGTCGGCTTCAACTGGTTCTTCCGCGGCAAGGAGGACGGCCTCGCCGGCGACGCCATCTACATCCAGGGCCACGCCGCGCCCGGCACCTACGCCCGCGCCTACCTCGAGGGCCGCCTCACCGAGAAGCAGCTCGACGGCTTCCGTCAGGAGGTCCACGGCGAGGGCCTGAGCAGCTACCCCCACCCCCGCCTGATGCCGGACTTCTGGGAGTACCCGACGGTCAGCATGGGCCTCGGCCCGCTGAACTCGATCTACCACGCCCGCTTCCTGCGCTACCTGCAGAACCGCCAGATCGACGACACCAGCAGCAGCCGGGTCTGGTGCTTCATCGGCGACGGCGAGTGCGACGAGCCCGAGACCCTCGGCGCGCTCACGCTCCCCGCGCGAGAGAAGCTCGACAACCTCACGTGGGTCGTCAACTGCAACCTGCAGCGCCTCGACGGCCCGGTCAGGGGCAACGGCAAGGTCATCCAGGAGCTCGAAGCCCTGTTCCGGGGCGCGGGTTGGAACGTCATCAAGGTCGTCTGGGGCTCGAAGTGGGACGAGCTGCTGGCCCAGGACCGCGACGGTGCCCTGCTCGCCAAGATGAACTCCACCGTCGACGGCGAGTACCAGCGCTACGCCGTCGAGTCCGGCGCCTACATCCGCGAGCACTTCTTCGGGCCCGACCCCCGCCTCCGCAAGATGGTCGAGCACATGTCCGACGAGGAGCTGCGCGTCCTGCCCCGCGGCGGGCACGACTACCGCAAGCTCTACGCCGCCTACAAGGCCGCCACCGAGCAGGCGGGGGCACCGACCGTCATCCTCGCCAAGACCATTAAAGGGTGGACGCTGGGCCCCGACGTCGAGGGCCGCAACGCCACCCACCAGATCAAGAAGATGACAGTCGACCAGCTCAAGGCCATGCGGGCCCGGCTGTTCCTCGAGGACGTCATCCCCGAGGACGCTCTGGCCGACGACAAGGAGCCGCCCTACATCCGGTTCCCGGAGGGCTCGGTCGAGCACACGTACCTCATGGACCGCCGCCGGGCGCTCGACGGCCCGCTCCCCCAGCGGCTCACCACCACCCGCCGCCCACTGGAGCTGCCCGGCGAGTCGACGTTCGCCGAGGTCATGGCCGGCTCCGGCACCCAGGCCGTCTCGACGACCATGGCCTTCACCCGGCTGCTGCGGAACCTCTGCCGTGACGAGGCCTTCGGCACCCGCGTCGTGCCGATCATCCCCGACGAGGCCCGCACGTTCGGCATGGACGCCCTGTTCAAGGAGTTCAAGATCTACGCGTCCCAGGGCCAGCTCTACGAGTCGGTCGACGCCCAGCTGCTGCTCTCCTACACCGAGGGTCGCAACGGCCAGATCCTGGAGGAGGGCATCACCGAGGCCGGTTCGATGGCCAGCTTCATCGCGGCCGGCACCGCCTACGCCCACCGCGGAGTGCCGATGGTGCCGTTCTTCACCTTCTACTCGATGTTCGGGTTCCAGCGGGTCGGCGATCTCATCTGGTCGGCCAACGACTCCCGGGCCCGGGGCTTCCTGCTCGGCGCCACCGCCGGCCGGACGACGCTGCTCGGCGAGGGCCTCCAGCACCAGGACGGCCACAGCCAGGTGCTGGCGTCGACCGTGCCGACGGTCGAGGCGTGGGACCCGGCGTTCGCCTACGAGATGGCGGTCATCATCCGCCACGGCCTCCGGGAGATGCTCGTCGACGAGCGCGACGTCCTCCACTACCTCACCATCTACAACGAGAACTACGTCATGCCGCCGCTGCCGGCGCCCGAGGAGGACGAGGACCCCGACCGCGTCACCCGAGGCATCGTCGAGGGCATCTACCGGTGGGCGCCCGCGCCCGAGGGCCCCGACAGCCGGGCGACGATCCTGTTCTCCGGCACAGCCCAGGGCGCCGCCCGTGCCGCGCAGGCCGAGCTGGCCGAGCGCTGGGACGTCGGCGCCGAGCTGTGGTCGGTCACGTCGTACAAGCGGCTCCGGGAGGAGGCGCTCAGCACCGAGCGCTGGAACCGGCTGCACCCGACCGAGAGCCCCCACACGCCGCTGATCACCGAGCGGTTGGGGACCGACGGCGGACCGGTGGTGGCGGTCACCGACTTCATGAAGATGGTCCCCGACCAGGTGGCCCGGTGGGTCCGCAGCCCCTTCGTGCCGCTCGGCACCGACGGCTTCGGCCGCTCCGACACCCGGGAGCAGCTGCGCTGGTTCTTCGAGGTCGACATGCCCCACGTGGTGGTGGCCACCCTCTGGGCGCTGGCCCGCCAGGGCGAGGTCAAGCCCGAGGTGGTGGCCGAGGCCATCGCCCACTACGGCATCGACACCGAGCGGGTCGACCCTCGCGCCAACGACCTCTGAGGTAGACAAGCCGAGCACAACCGGTTCACCGCAGGGGGTGACCGAATCACTACATTGCGTGGTTCGTGTCTACCGCCCGGCGAGCCCTCGGCTACATCCCTGCCCTCGACGGATTGCGTGCTCTCGCGGTCGCCGCCGTCATCGCCTACCACCTCGGGTACAGCCAGGTGCCCGGCGGCTACATCGGGGTGGAGGTGTTCTTCGTCCTCTCCGGCTGGCTGGTGTGCGCGCTGATCGACGACGAGCGCCGCACGCAGGGCCGGGTCGACCTCAAGGCGTTCTGGCTGCGCCGGGCCCGCCGCCTGCTCCCCGCGGTCACGCTGACCATCGCCTCGGTCCTGATCGTCGCCACGCTGGTCAACTACGACCGCTTCCTCAGCCTGCGGGGCGATGCCCTGGCCGCCATGGCGTACATCCTCAACTGGCGGCTGATCTTCCAGAACCAGTCGTACTTCGCCGCCGCGGCCGGCCCCTCGCCGCTGCAGCACCTCTGGTCGCTGTCGATCGAGGAGCAGTTCTACCTGGTCCTGCCGCTGCTGCTGGCGTTCGTCGTCAGCAAGCCCCGCCTCGCCGCGAACGCAGTGACCGTGGTGCTGGGCCTCGCCGTGGTGTCGACGGTCTGGCGCTTCGTGCTCGACACCCCCGGTGCCGACCCCTCCCGCCTCTACTACGGCACCGACACCCGGGCCGCCGGCCTGCTCCTCGGGGCCACGCTCGGCCTGGTCTGGGTGCCGAGCCGGCTGCGGCGGGTGCCGGGCGCCTGGGCCGGGATCCTGCTCGACGTCGCCGCGCTCGCCGGCCTGCTGGTCATCGCCTGGTACACGTTCAAGGTCGACGAGCACGACCCCGGGGCATTCGCCGGCTCGCTGACCGCCGTGCAGATCGCCACGCTCGTGCTGATCGCCGCCGTCGTCCACCCCTTCCAGGGCGTGGTCGCCACCGCCCTGTCGGCGCCGCCGCTGCGCTGGGTCGGCCAGCGCTCCTACGGCATCTACCTCTGGCACTGGCCGATCATCATCCTCTTCGCCAGGGCCCCGGGTGAGCAGCCCGAGGCGCCCGCCACCAGCGTGGCGCTGGTCGCCCTCACCCTCCTGATCGCCGGCGCCTCGTACCACTGGTTCGAGCAGCCGATCCGCCAGCGGGGCCTGGCCCGGGCGTTCGGCGACCTCAAGGTCTGGCTGCCCGGCAAGATGCTGGCCCGACCGGCCGTCGGCGGCGTGATCCTCGGCGTCAGCGTGCTGGTGTGCATGGCGGGCGTGGCGACCGCCCACCACATGGTCACCGCCCCGGCCGACCACATGCCGACCGAGGAGATGGCCGGCATGGACGGCAGCGAGGCGGAGTTGACGCCGCCCACCGTGGTCGAGCCGGCGGCCTCGGGTTCGCCCCAGAACCTGCTGCCCGCCCCGACCCCGAGCCGCCCGGGCGCGGCCACCGGACCGGCCGCGGCCGCGGCGAGCTCCGGCGCACCGGCCACGGCCGTGCCGCCCCGCCCGATGCCCCCGATCACCGGCATCGGCGACTCGGTCATGCTGGGCGCCAAGCCGTCGCTGGCCAACCGCATCGGCCCGACCATCGACGTCGAGGCCAAGGTCGGCCGGCAGATGGTCGACAGCCCCGAGTTCGTCGAGGAGCTCGCGGAGCACGGCCAGCTCGGCGACATCGTGATCATGCACCTGGGCGCCAACGGGCCGTTCCCGGACAGCACCATCGACGACGTCATCGACATCATCGGCCACCGCAAGCTGCTGCTGCTCAACGTCAAGGTGCCCCGCCGCTGGGAAGGCGAGGTCAACGACCGCCTGTACGCGGCAGCCGAGCGCCACCACGAGATCCAGATGGTCGACTGGCGGGCGGTCGCCGACGCCGAGCCGGGCCTCCTGACCCGGGACGGCTACCACCTGACGCCCCGTGGCGCCAAGCGCTACACCGACGTCGTCGCCGACGCCATCACCGAAGCGCTGCGCCCCAACAACCCGGGCCACGGCAACGGCCACTACCCGGCTTAGAAGGGTGGGCCACGGCCTCGCCTATCGGCTCGGCCTCCTTACCCGCACTACGGTCAGCGGGCATGAGCGAGACGTTGCCGTTCACGGGTGAGCCCGCGGCCGACGAGCTGCTGTCGCACAACCCGCTCGCCCTGGTCATCGGCATGCTGCTCGACCAGCAGATGCCCTTCGAGCGGGCGTTCTCGGCGCCCTACCGGCTGCGGGAGCGCCTCGGCGGCCGGCTCGACGTCGGCGAGATCGCGGCGATGCCGCCCGACGAGCTCGAAGCGGTCTTCAAGGAGGTGCCGGCCCTCCACCGCTTCCCCGGCGCCATGGCCAAGCGCACCCAGGCGCTGTGCCAGCACGTGGTCGACCACTACGACGGCGACGTCGCCGCCATCTGGGCCGACCCGGCTTCGGGCCAGGAGCTGCTGAAGCGGGTCCGGGCACTGCCGGGCTTCGGCGACGAGAAGGCCAAGATCTTCACCGCGCTCCTCGGCAAGCGCCTTGGCGTCCGGCCCGAGGGCTGGGAGCAGGTCGTCAGCCCGTTCGACGACGACAAGCCCCGCTCGGTCGCCGACATCGACTCGCCCGAGACCCTCGCCAAGGTCCGCGCCTGGAAGCGCGAGATGCGGGCCGCCGGCAAGTCCAAGCAGGACTAGCCGCGAGCGCTAGCGGCGCAGCAGGTGGCGCTGGCGGTCGAGCCAGCCCAGCAGCACCGCCACGGCCCGGGGGTCGTGGCGCAGCCGGTGGCCGGCACCGGCCACGAAGCGCAGCTCGCCGGAGCCGTGGGCGTCGACCAGCACGCGGGCGTCGAACGGCGGGACGTCCTCGTCCTCGCTGCCGTGGGTGACCAGCAGCGGCCGGGGCGCGTAGTCCTGCACGCACGCCACCGCCCGGATCGCCCGGAAGTCCTTCGACCACACGTCGAGCGACGACGGGTAGCTGGCGTCGGTGATCAGGCCGACCTCGCGGCTGTGCTCCAGCAGCCGCCGGGGCTGGCCGGCCCAGTCGTCGAAGTCGGCCGGGGCGCCCATGGCGGCGACACCGCGGATGCGGGGGTCGCGGGCCCCGGCGCAGATCGCCAGCGCGCCGCTGGTTCCGAAGCCCGCCAGCCACACACCGGCCGGCCGCTCCTCGGCCTCGAGGTGGTCGACGGCGGCCGTGATGTCGTCCATCCAGCCGCTCAGCGAGAACTGGCCCTCGGAGCCCGAGCAGCCTCGCAGGGCCAGGGCCAAGGCGACCCAGCCCATCTCGCCGGCGATGCGGTCGGCCAGCTCCGGCAGGGTGGCGGCCGCGGTGGCGGCTGTCTCGACCAGGGTCGGGTAGCCGTGGCTGAGCACGACGGCCGGCAGCGAGCCGGTCGAGCGCCCCGACGGCCGGGCGATGTGCGCGGCCAGGCTCAGCCCACCCGACAGCACGCGGTCGTCCATCACAGCTGGTGCTCCGCCGGCTGGCGCCGCGGGGTCGGACCCATTGTTCGGGTCAGTCGGACTGGCGGACACCTTCGCACTTGCCGCACCGCCGGTAGCCGCGATTACGAGCCTCGGGCAGGGCGTCCGGGCCGAAGCAGATGAAGGTCTCGGCCTTGACCAGCTCGTCGAGCACCTCGGGTGCGGTGCAGGCGTCGACGTCGTGGACGATCTGCGTGCGCTTGTCCCCCACCCACCGGTTGTGCTCGAAACGTCCGAGGCGCTCCATCCGCCGGACGCTACACGGTGCCGCGACCCTGCCCAGAAACGTCGGATGGGAAATCTCGGCCGGCCGCGCCGTTACCGCCGGGCACCGAATCTGAAACTGCTCGTGCACCGGCAGACTGGCGGTCCGTCATGACTGAGGGCTCTTCGACCGCGGCCGCGGCACCCACACCAACCCGATCGTCGTCCATCCTGCGGCGCGGCGCGTCCCTGATCTGGGAGGCGATGCGGCTCCACCCCGGGCAGTTCGCCCTGGCCATCGGGGGCTCGACGCTCTACGCGCTGATGGCGGTCGGCGGTTCGATGGCGCTCGGTCGGGTCACGGACGAGGTCGTCACCCCGGCGTTCGAGGACGGCGTCGAAAACTGGACCATCGCCGGCGGCGTGGCCCTCATCCTGGGCGTGGCGCTGGCCCGCTCGGTGGGGGCGATGTTCCGTCGCTACTTCGGCATGGGTGGCAGCCTGCGGATGCAGAAGACGTGGTTCATGCGGATCGTCGACACCTACCTGTCGGTGCCGCTCGACTTCTTCGGCCGGAACCAGACCGGCACGCTGCTGGCCCACGCGGACGCGGACATCGAGCGGGCGGTCACTGCCCTGCAGCCGGTGCCGATGTCGCTCGGCGTGATCGTCCTGCTGGTGGCCGCCGTCGGCAGCCTCGCCGCGGTCGACCCTCTCCTGATGCTGATCGGCCTGGCCCTCTTCCCGACGCTCGGCTGGCTGAACCGCATCTACGCCCGGGGCATCGAGCAACCGGCGGCCGAGACCCAGGAGCGCCTCGGCCGGGTGTCAGCCGTGGCCCACGAGTCGTTCGACGGCGCGCTGGTGGTGAAGACCCTGGGCCTGGAGCAGCGGGAGCAGGCCCGGCTCGAGCGGGACGCCGAGGCGCTGCGCTCGGCCCGCCTGGACGTCGGCTGGATGCGGGCCACGTTCGAGCCGGCCCTGGAGACGCTGCCCCAGCTGGGCACCATCGTGCTGCTGGCGGTCGGCTCGTGGCGGGTGTCGACCGGCGCGCTGGACATCGGTGGCCTGGTGCAGGCCATGGCGCTGTTCGGCATCCTCGTCTTCCCCACCCGGGTGCTCGGCTACATGCTGGAGGAGCTGCCCCGGGCCGTGGTCTCGGTCGACCGCCTGGAGCGGGTGCTCGCCAACCCGCCTCGCCCGATGCCGGCCGACGGCGCAGGCCAGCAACTTCCCGACGGGCCGCTCGGCGCGCACCTGGAGGGCGTGTGGTTCGGCTACGACCCGGCCGAGCCCGTCCTCAGCGGCCTCGACGCGGTCATCGAGCCCGGCGAGGTGGTGGCGCTCGTCGGTGCCACGGGATCGGGCAAGTCGACGCTGTGCACGCTGCTGGCCGACCTCCACGACCCCGCGGCCGGCACCGTGCGGGTCGGCGGCGTAGACCTGACCGAGGCCGACCCGGCGAGCGTCCGGCGCAGCGTCGCGCTGGCGTTCCAGGAGTCGTTCCTGTTCGTCGCGTCGATCCGCGACAACCTGACCTTCGGCGAGGACGTGTCCGACAAGGAGATCGCCTGGGCGCTCGATGTGTCCCGGGCCGACGTCTTCGTCTCCCACCTGCCCGGCGGCCTGAACCACGTGGTCGGCGAGCGGGGCGTGACGCTGTCGGGCGGGCAGCGCCAGCGGCTCGCCCTCGCCCGGGCGCTGCTGCGGCGGCCGGGCCTGCTGCTGCTGGACGACGCCACGTCCGCGGTCGACCCGGTCATCGAGCAGCAGATCCTCGCCAACCTGCGGCGGGGGTTGTCGACGACGACGCTGATCGTCGCCCACCGGCTGTCGACCATCGCCCTCGCCGACCGGGTCCTGTTCCTGCAGGGCGGGCGCATCGCCGCCAGCGGCCCCCACACCGAGCTGGTCGCCACCGTCCCCGCCTACGCCGCCCTGGCCCAGGCCTACGAGGAAGAGGACGCGGCGTAGATGGCGAGGGACTTCAGGCACGACGACGAGTTCGAGATGCGGCACGACGCCGCCGCCGAGCTGCTTCGCGAGTACGCGCCGCCAGGGGTGTACGACGAGGAGCCGCTCCCGCCCGAGCCCAGCCCGGACGACGACGAGGCGCACATGGGCGATCTGGCCGAGGCCGGCGCGCTCAAGGTGCTGCGCCGCGGCCTGGCCGTGACCCCGGAGCTGAAGGAGGGCCTCGCCCTGACGGTGGTGCTGGCCGTGGTCACCGCCGCCGGGAAGCTGGCGCTGCCGATCCTCATCCAGCAGGTGCTCGACCGGGGCGTCCGGGGGCCCGACGGCTTCCGGCCCACCTTCGTCTACGGCGCCTCGGCCGCCACTGCGGTCGCCGTCGTTCTCCTCTACCTGCTCGGCCGGGCCACCTACCTGCGGCTGGTCCGCGCCACCGAGGCCAGCCTGCTCAGCCTGCGGCTGAAGGCGTTCGGCCACATCCACCGGCTGTCGGTGGCCGAGCACAGCGACCAGCGCCGCGGCGCCCTGGTGGCCCGGGTCACCAGCGACGTCGAGACCCTCGCCCAGTTCACCGAGTGGGGAGCGGTGGCGTGGATCGTCGACCTCACGATCATCGCCGGCGCGTTCGGCGTGATGGGGGTCTACGACTGGCGCCTGGCGCTGCAGACGATGCTGCTCTTCGCCCCGATCGCCATCGTCCTGCCGTGGCTGCAGCGCCGCCAGCTCGACGCCCAGGACGAGGTCCGGACCGTGGTGGGCGAGACGTTCTCCGAGGTCTCCGAGGCCATCACCGGCGCCTCGATCGTCCGGGCCTACGGCCTGGAGCGGAGCCGGCGGGGGCGCCTCGCCGACGTGATCCAGCGCCAGTACAAGGTGCGGATGCGGGCGGCCGCCTACTCCGCCGCGACGCTGCCGGTCGCCGACATCTTCGGGTCGATCGGCGTGGCCGGCGCGGTCGCCACGGGCGTCTACTTCGGGCCGGGCTGGGGCATGGACTTCGGCGAGGTGGTCGCGTTCCTCTTCCTGATCGGCCTGCTGCTGAACCCGCTGGGCGAGATCTCGGAGATCGTCGACCGCACCCAGATCGGCATCGCCGGCTGGCGCAAGATCCTCGGGATCCTCGCCACGCCCATCGACGTGCCCGAGCCGACCGAGGGCGTCGAGCTGCCGGGCGGGCCGCTCTCGATCGAGGCCTCCAACCTGCACTTCGCCTACCGCGACGGCATCCCCGTGCTGCGGGACGTCGACCTCTACATCGAGCCGGGGACCCGGGTGGCCGTCGTGGGCGAGACCGGGTCGGGCAAGACCACGTTCGCCAAGCTGCTCACCCGGCTGGCCGATCCGACCATCGGCAGCCTGCGGGTGGGCGGGGTGTGCCTGCAGGACCTGTCGCCGGCGGGGCGGCGCCGGGCCATCCGGATGGTGCCCCAGGACGGCTTCCTGTTCGACGCCTCGGTGGGCGACAACGTGCGGCTGGGTCGCATGGACGCCACCGACGACGAGATCCGGGACGCCTTCAAGGTCCTCGGCCTCGGGTGGTGGCTGGACGACCTGCCCCTGGGGCTGACGACACCGGTCGGTGAGCGGGGCGCCAACCTGTCCGTCGGCGAGCGCCAGCTGGTGGCGCTGGCCCGGGCGCAGCTCGGCGACCCGGGGCTGCTGGTGCTGGACGAGGCCACGTCGGCCGTCGACCCCGAGACCGAGCGGGCGCTGACCGAGGCGCTGGCCCGGCTGGCCGAGGGCCGGACGATGGTGTCGATCGCTCACCGCCTGTCGACGGCCGAGGCGGCCGACCTGGTGCTTGTGTTCGAGAACGGCCGCGTCGTCGAGCGCGGCAGCCACGACGAGCTGGTCGAGCTGGGCGGCGCCTACGCCAAGCTCTACGAGTCCTGGCTGGGCTCGACCCGCGCCGCGTAGCCCCGCTCAGGCCTTGGGGCCGATCGCGCCGATGTCCGCCAGGTAGCGGTGGAGGCCGTCGACCACGAGGACCACGTCGTCGTCGAGGACATCCAGGCCTTCGGCGAGCATGAGCGCGGCGGCGTCGTCCTCGTTGATGACCACGTCCCCATCCGGGGTGACGCTCGGCTCCTCGCCCGGGTAGGCGAAGACGCCCTCGTCGTTGAGGTGGTCCAGCTCGGCGAGTACCAGCTCCCGCACCTCGTCGTAGGTGAGGCGGGCCTGGGCGTCCTCCGGGAGGTCGTCGGCCACGAAGTGGACGGCCTCCTCGAGGTCGAAGATCGTCGACGGCGGCTGGTGGCCGAGGCGGAACGCCTCCCGGCCGACGGTGGCCGCAGCGACCGCGAACACGGCCGCGGCGGTCACCACCAAGAAGATCCAGAGCACCTCTGGAGTATTGCGGCTAGATGCCCAGGCGCTGGGCGAGCAGCTCGCGGTGGTACGTGGGGTCGCCGAACAGCAGCTCGGACGACTTGGCCCGCTTGAAGTAGAGGTGCGCCGGGTGCTCCCACGTGAAGCCGATGCCGCCGTGGATCTGGATGTTCTCGGCGGCCGAGTGGAAGTAGGCCTCGGAGCAGTAGGCCTTGGCCAGGCAGGCGACCTCGGGCAGCTCGTCGTTCAGCTCGGCGGCGCACCAGGCGGCGTAGTAGGCGGCCGACTTGGCCGACTCGACCTCGAGCAGCATGTCGGCGCACTTGTGCTTGATGGCCTGGAACGAG
>Ga0075421_100003297_pt1 | contig 19289 bp, 9 predicted proteins | sample SoiMetdeltSBSDD5_FD_75292 | JGI IMG/M metagenome (GOLD analysis project Ga0075421, IMG submission 75292) | Bulk soil microbial communities from a Populus tree surrounding site in Tennessee, USA - Soil MetaG P. deltoides SBSDD5 | ecosystem: Environmental > Terrestrial > Soil > Tree plantation... | reverse complement strand
GGCGCCTTGAAACAGTTGGAGAGCATCAAGTGGTACTTGTGGCATGGGAACGTTTTTAAAGCCTTGCGGCAGATCGACCATCTGGAAACGGATTTAGAGGGTGAGGTCATCACGGACGCGAGTTCGGAAAAGCTGCGAGTGACATTGCAGGAGTTTCAGACTTACATTGATAACAATCAGCAATGGATTCCGAATTATGGTGAATTGTGGAGAGCTGGTGAGACGATCTCTACGGCATTTGTCGAATCGGCCGTGGATCAAGTGTTAAGCAAGCGGTTCGTCAAAAAGCAACAGCTGAGCTGGAGTCGTCGCGGCGTCCATCTGCTCTTGCAAGTACGGACGCGAGTGCTGAATGAAGAATTCCGAGACAAGTTCGACGAGTGGTATCCTGGACTTGGCGGCAATTCCGAAGAATGTGCGCGAGCCGCATAGCTCCCCTGGTTTTTTTCGGTCTCCTGAATCACCAAACTTTGCTGTCGCTCTGTTATCGAGGTCGATCTGATCGTCGTGAGTATTGCAACCACCAACCACAAGGATTATACTTTTCTACATCTCAGCTCAGGGCCACTTAATATGGCAATTCAGAGTGACCTTTAGCATACTAGCCCGCTTAAGATTGAAAGACGCAATAAATATGTTTGTTCTTAACGAGGCAATTCAGTTCATTGACAGGGGTTCAACTAGGAGCGAACCCGTGCCTGTCCGAAAAACCGAAAGTCGAATACCAGCAGATTCTCAAGCCTCCAATCTAAGCCAGGCGGTTGTAGCTTCCGACGGACGTTGCGCGCAGATATCGTTCGTCACGTCTCTTGTGGTCTTCGGGAGCGCAAGTCGTTCGCTCGACTGCCCGACAAGCAGTCGCCAAAGCTGAGCAGTTCTCAAATAGCCAGATGTTGTCATGGCCGACCCAATCAAGTTCATCTTCATCGCGACGGCGGATGACGGCGCATTCGAAAGCGCGGCCTCAGCTCGTGCACTTGAGCTTTGCAAGCAGTTCTACCGCGCACGTCTGGACGCGACCGGCATCCTCCCGGCGCCGGCAGTTCTTCGCTTCATTCATTTCAGAAATAACAAAAATGATATCAGGTGTTTCGACTTCTCACTGGCGACCACAGCTAGGCCGAAACCGCCTGGCAAGATCGCCTGGAAATCTTTAGCCACTTTCGTCGCCGCGGGCGACGCGAGCTTCGCCCCGGCGACATTTCTGGATACCGCTACTCCTCTGGATGTCCTGAACCTGTATCACTCGATCCGCGGTGCGCCAGCGGGTTCGGTCCTTGAGTTGAGCATCTACGCTCATGGCTGGACCGAAGGACCCATCCTTCGGTCGCACGCGCCCTTAAGTAATGACAATAATCCGCCAGCGGACATCAACGGGCTGCCGATACGCAACCCCAACGACGCGGACGGTCGAGTGCGGACTGACTTTGCCAGCAACATGGGTGAGGACCCCAACGTTGGCGAGGCTCCGGGAGTTTTTCCGCGCAAAGGAGGCAAGAACGCGCTCGCCGAGTTCAAGGCGGCGTTCGATCCAAACGCTCTGTTTTTGATCTGCGGTTGCAATGGGCAAGACGCTGTTCGCGAACCAGGCACGAATAACCTCATCGGACTCCTCAAAGCCACCGCTACGCAAGTCATCCACCAGGCCTTCACGCTCCCGACGCGGGCGAATGAAAAGGAAAAGAAAAAGCGGATTAAGTCAGACCTCGCGAAGTTCGGAGCCATCCTCGCCAGAGGCGAGATTCCGGCTGACACAATTGAAATCGACATGGGCGCGGAGTTCCAGGACGAGCTGCGGGATATTCGTGGTGGCGGTCATTACTCCGTGTTTGATCCATCCGATGAGCAGAGGGACAAAAACCTCCGGCTCGCATTTCACTATGAGATTGATACCAAGTTTTTTCCGGTCGTTAGGAGAACTGGTGGAGTTGTCGATGACGTACAGGTGACGAAGTTTCATCGGCTTTTCACGGAAGTGCAAGGAGTAATTGCTCGGCGCATGCAGCAGATGTATGGCTTCAAGGCGGCGAGCGCGCTGGGAATCAAGGTTCTGGCCGGTCCGGTCGGCGTCAAGAGCTCGCTGATTCCGGACAAGCAAATGCAGGTGTGCGGAGTTACAAAAGTATCCGAATGCACGCGCGCGCTGAGCTTTCACGAAACGTTCATGGGCATCGAGATGGGCAAGCGCAAGTATTTTATCTTCGATCAAGATGCGGTCGATCACATCAACGCTTTGGCGCTGCTCTAATGGTCCAGTCTTAATACTGAGGGAACCAAGGTGGCCGATCAAACTGGAACTCTGGCGCAACTCGCCAACGAATTCGGCTCGGCGCTCGCCGCCATTGCGGAGGCGCTCGATGTCGAGAGGTTTTCCGATCTATTGATCGAGCTCGGCCTCGATAATCCGCCCGGCCTCGGTGGCGACAATCAGTTCGTACAGAAACTTAACGACGCCAGCGCGCAGTGCGGCGTGTTGGAGACGGCCGTCGCCGATCTGGCCGAACAGACCCAGAGCGAAAACCTAACCGGCATCCTCAATGCGATAACCAAAATCATCGAAGCGATTGCGAAGCTGATCGTCGATCTCGAAGCCGTAGCGACGGATCTCAAACGAGCGACGTCCGGCTCGCCTGACGCGGCAAACATCGCCTCGTTCGCCGGCCTGATGGTCGAACGCTTGATAGAGGCCGCGGTGGTTCGTTATCTGGAGGATACCCATCCGGTCATCGAGCGTCTGCTCGCCTTGCTGACAATCATAGAGGTCACGCCTCTGCCGCCGATCCTGCAGCCTCCGGTTGCTGACGCCGACGTTGCCTTAATCGTTGGGGACAACGATCCCGCCGTGCCGCTTGCTCGCAGACGGTTGCATCTGGACCGCTTTGCTCAGTTGTTTCAGGATCCGCTGGCGCTTTTGCGCGCCACCTACCAGTGGGGTGATCCGAGCTTCGACGGCAAGCGCCTCTTCCGATCGGTGAGCGATTTCTTCGAGGGGGCGGAGGTCTTCTCGCTCACCGATGAATTGGGAGAAGAGGCTGAGGGGGAACTCAGTTTTCTCTCGCTTTCCTTCGGGCCAACCAAAGATCCGATCGCCAGTCCGCCGGGAATCGATGGCCGACTCTACGTCGACGTGCCGGAGTCTGCAGAGTTGGTTCTCGCTCAGATCGGAATGGATTGGCGACTGGTTCTCAAACTCACCGGCAAGTTCGGCGAGGACCTCGGTATTCGCTTGCTGCCACCAACAAAATTGGAATTTGAACCGCCGGCCGGAATCCTTCAGGGGGGCGTGTCGCTGGCCTTCCTTGGCCAATCACCGGATCCAAATGCAGCGCTGCTTCTCTTTGGGGAACCAGATGGGAGCCGGCTGCAGGCGAAACAGGTGAAGGCGGGATTGCTCGCAAAGCTCGAATGGGACGGAACCAGCAAAGCCAACGCTGATCTCGGCTTCGAGGCTAAGTTTGTCGCCGGTAAACTCGTCATCGACGCTTCTAAGTCTGACGGCTTCCTTCAACAGGTAGTCCCTGCCGGCGGCGTCACGGCAGACTTCGACTTCAGCCTGGGCTGGACAGCTCAAAGCGGATTCTTCTTCAGCGGCAGCAGTGAACTCGAGGTGCGACTGCCTGCGCACATCAACCTCGGCCCACTCTCTCTCGAAGCCATAACGCTCGCGGTTAAGATCGAACCCCGCAAGATTCCCGTCAGTGTCGGAGCTGATCTCAAAGTAGAGTTGGGCCCACTCATCGCGGTGGTCGAGAACATGGGCGTTACCGCAACGCTCTCGTTCCCGCCGGATAACAGCGGGAATCTTGGTCCATTGCAGTTCGACCTCGGCTTCAAGCCTCCCCGCGGCGTTGGCCTGTCGCTCGACGCCGGCGGTTTCAAAGGCGGCGGCTTCCTGATGTTGGACAGCGAAAAAGGCGAATACGCCGGCGCTCTCGAACTGGACTTTAACGGGCTGTTCTCCGTCAAAGCTATCGGCGTCATCAACACGAAGATGCCGGACGGATCAAAGGGATTCTCACTCCTGATCGTGATCTCGGCGGAGTTCACGCCGATTCAGTTGAGCTTTGGTTTCACCCTGAACGGCGTGGGCGGCATCTTCGGTTTGAACCGCCATATCGTCGTGGCCGCCTTGGCCGAAGGCATCCGCACCAACGCCGTCAAGAGCATCCTGTTTCCCGAAAACGTCATTGCCAACATTTCGCGGATCATTAGCGACATCAAGCAATTCTTCCCGCCGCAACAGGATCACTTCGTCGTCGGACCGATGGCTAAACTGGGTTGGGGGACTCCCTCGATCATCACCGTGGAATTGGCGCTGCTGCTCGATTTGCCGGATCCGATGTTCGCGATCGTCGGTGTCCTCAAAGCGTCGCTGCCTGCGGAAGAAGCGCCGATCCTGCGCCTGCAAGTCAACTTCCTCGGCGTGGTCGATTTTGACCGCGGCTACATCTTCTTCCGAGCAGACCTGTTTGATTCGCGGCTGCTGGTCTATTCGATCACCGGCAGCATGGCGTTCCTGACGTCGTGGGGTGAAGCGCAGACCTTCGCGCTCAGCGTCGGCGGCTTCCACCCTGACTTCCGCGATCTGCCAACCATTCCCGCCTTGCCGGACGGATTCCGCAGCATGACGCGAATCGGGATTAGTTTGCTCTCCGACGACAATCCGCGCCTCAAGGTCGAGTCGTATTTCGCCGTCACGTCAAACACCGTGCAGTTCGGCGCGTGGGTTGAACTTTATGCGGAGTCGGCGGGGTTCAATGTTTATGGCTTCCTGGGTTACGACGTTCTCTTCCAGTTTGATCCGTTCCGTTTCGTCGCCAAAATCTCCGGCGGCATCGCCCTGCGCCGTCACTCGTCGGTCATCGCCGGCGTCAATATCTCCGCCACGTTGTCCGGGCCAACTCCGTGGGATGCCCGCGGGAAAGCGACGCTGGAACTTTTGTTTTTTTCCATCTCAGTTGGCTTCCACGCCACCTGGGGCGACCCGCCGCCCGCCATCGCAGCGGCGACCGAAGACCTGCTCAAGCTTTTGCAGCGCGAATTTGCCGACACGCGCAACTGGCGCGCCGAATTACCGCCGAACAACCACCTGCATGTCAGCGTGCGGAAAATCGATCTGCCGGCGGCGACAGAAATGCTGGTGATTCATCCAGCCGGCGTGCTCACCTTCAGCCAACGCTCGTTGCCTCTCGAAGACTTTGTGATTCAAAAATTCGGCAACAGGAAACCGCTCGCGGAAAACAAGTTCAAGATCACCAACGCCAATTCCGATGGCGCAGAGATACCGGCCGACTATCAGGGCGTGCGGGAACAGTTTGCGCCGGCTAACTTCCTGGAACTGAGCGACAGCGAAAAATTGTCGCGGAAGTCGTTTGACAAGCTGCCGAGTGGTTTCAAGCTGAGCGCAACGTCCGATCTGCTGACCACGTTGCCCGTGGTCCGTCCGGTCGACTATGAACTCAGTTATCTGCGGCGCGAGCGCATTGAGCCCAAGGGCATAATCAAACTTCTCGTATTGGCCTACGACCGCTTGGTGAAGGGCAGCTCCGTGCGGCAGTCGCGTCTGGCGCAACAGCAGACGCGAGTGTCGTTGAACGCGCCATTGCAAGTCGGATTGCCGCAGGAAACCTTCGCCATCGCCAATGTAGCCGATTTGAAATCGCATGTGACGAATGCGAATGGACCATTGTTTTTCGCCACACAAACCGAAGCTTATCAACGCCAGCAAGAACTGATTGCTCGGAACCCGGCCCTCGCCGGACAAATTCAGGTTGTGTCGAATTTTGAGTTGAACCTGAACTGAGAAGGCTATGCCGATCGAAGTCGCCAAATATCAATTTCAGTCCTGGGCGCGCAAGGGAATTTCCGCGCACATCAAGGAGCAGGACACGCTCGGCAATCCGGCTGTAGCGCCGCCGCCGAACGAACGCGCCTCTGTGCCGATCGGCGTCTCGATAAACGCCACACCGCAACCGGCGAAAGATTTCGCGCTGATCGGCCCGGGCGACATCATTGGCGTGAACCGCGACATGATCGTGCGCACCGAGCCGCGCAATTGGATCACCAACGTCGAACCGAATTACCTGGCGTTCATCGAGTTTTACGACGAAGACTTTCCCTGGCGGTACACGCCAGCTAAACCTCAAGGCGACAACCTGCGACCCTGGCTATTCCTGCTCGTGCTCAAGGAAGATGAATTCGAACGCGACGATCGTCGGCTGCCGTTGCCAGTGGTCACGGTCAAAAGCCCGGGCGCGTTGCCACCGTCAGACGAGACCTGGCTCTTCGCACACGTCCATACTGAACAGGACATCGCTCCCGGCGAGCTTTCGGACCTGGAGAAATACCTGAAGTCGTTGCAGGCGGCCGTTGCAACCGATCCTGATAAAATTTACAGCCGCCTGCTTTCGCCGCGTCATCTGGAACCGAAAACGCCCTATCACGCCTTCCTGGTTCCGACGTTTGAAGTCGGACGACTGGCCGGCTTGGGCGAATCTACAGCGGGCGTACCCGCGCAAAAGCCTGCCTGGGACGCGACGACAACCGGCGTCCAACTGCCGTTTTATTTCGACTGGTATTTCAATACTGGCGAGCGACAGGATTTCGAGTCGCTGGTGGAGCAGCTCAAGCCCCGCATCCTGGACGCAAAGATCGGCATCCGGTTGATGGACTGCTCGCAGCCGGGATTTGTTAAAGTTGATGGCGAGGGCAAGGAAAGGCCGCTCGCGCCTGGCGAGAAGCCGGGACTGCCAGCCGCCGCTCCACCGGTTCAGGGGTTGGAAGGCGCATTGAAAACGGATCGCACCAAGTCGATACCGCTGACCATCACGCCGAACGCTTTCCAGGACGAATTGCAAATTCTGGTTAACCTGCCTGAAACGATCCAGACGGACCTCGACGCGCTTCCCGGCTCGGAAGCGGATTTCCTGAATGACCCGGTGGTGACCGTGCCTTTCTACGGACAAAACCATGCGCGCCAGCGAAAAACCGACAAGGTGTTGTTGGACGTGACCAAAACGGGTTGGTATAACGACCTGAATCGCGATCCGCGCACGCGCGCGCCAGCCGGATTCGGCGCGGGCGTGGTACAGAAGGACCAGGACAAGTTCATGCAAAAAGCCTGGCGACAGGTTGAGCGCGTCTATGAAGGAAACCGGAAGATCCGAAACTTCCAGTTCATCATGCAAGTGAGCGCGTTCTACAACGCGCAATTCTTCGTCAAGCTGGCGCCGGAAAAGTTGCTGGCGGTGACGACTATGGTCCACGGAAGAGTGATGGGCAGCCCGACGACGATTCGCCAGCAATTGCTTGAGAGTCGTCTTAAGACCCCGGTGTTCAGCGCTGCGTTTCGTCGCTTGGCGCGACCTGCCGGAAAACTGGCGCAACGCCTGAGCTTTGCCGGGGAGGCGTTCGACTATTCTGGATTGGTGACCGCAATAAACGACGACAGGATTACCCCGGCTCCTCCGCGAGGCATTCCTGACGGAATTCCGTCCGTGGACGATCTTGCCCGTCAAATACAAGGGGGGACTATTCCCGCCTGGCTGCGATGGCTGATGCAGAACCGAGTCTGGCTTCTGATAGTTGTGTTGGGACTGCTGTTGTTGCTGGGGATCTCCCTCGGCGTCTGGGCCATCGCCGGAGCGCTCGCGGTCGCCGGGTTCTTCTGGCTGCAGCGGCGCAATGACGATGTGGAAGTAGCGGAGGAACTGGTTGATCCCCAAAAAGCAGAGGCGGCTATTAGGGGCGTATCCCCACAGCCGAATTTCAATGTTGTGTTGGAGGGTGAAACGGTTGCGCCCGCGGCGACACCGGGAGCCTCGCCTGCCGCTGACAGCGTCGAAGCTCGTAATTTTCGGAGCGCGGCGATTGATCTACAACAGCGCGTCGTGATCCGCACGCCCGATAAAGCCCCGCTGGCGGCATTCGACGTGGACGGCGCTCATGCGAAGTTGAAGTCGGCCATCGACCCTAAAGCCGCATTTCCGCTTCGACTGTCCGCTTTCGTCAAGGTTCCAGGTCGTGTTTTTGACCGGCCCGAAGAGATCGTGGATGCGATGGCCCATCCGGATTTTGAAGACGCGACCTACGCGTTTCTACGCGATATCAACAATGAGTTGTTGATTCCGAATTTGCAGTTGATTCCACCCGACACGATTTCGCTTTTGGAAACCAACCCGAAATTCATCGAGGCGTATATGGTTGGTCTCAACCACGAAATGGGCCGCGAACTTCTCTGGCGCGAATTTCCTACCGATCTCAGGGGCAGCTACTTCCGGCAGTTTTGGGAAGTTAAAGGCGTCAGCAACCCGGACACGCCGTCCGATGCCGAGAAGTTGAAAGACATCGTTAAGATTCACACCTGGCAATCGACGAGCGAGCTGGGCTCGCACAAGCCTGACCCCGGCCCAAACGCCGACGTGCGGCCGGGCCAAAAGCAGGTGGTGCTGGTCATTCGCGGCGAGCTGTTGAAACGTTATCCGAACACCGTCATCTATGCGCAGAAAGCGATTGACGACGGCCACGGCAATAATGTCATTCGCGAAACTGACCTCACTCCACTGCAGTTTGATCAGGAGCTGAAGTTCCCGCTCTTCCGCGCTGAGATTGATCCGGATCTGCGATTCTTTGGTTTTGACCTGACGATCGAAAAAGCGAAAGGGACGGTCGACAGCAACGACTTTCCGAATGACAAGCGCGGTTGGTTCTTCGTTATCCAGGAAGTTCCCGGTGAACCGCGATTCGGTATGGACATCGCCTACGAACCGACGCTGGATACCGACGCCGATCCGGCCAACGACCCGAAGGACACCTGGAACAACTTGGCTTGGAATCTTTTTGGTCCGATGGAGCCGGCGTTTGTAAAAAGATTTCCGGCGCCGGTCTTTCATAAACCCGGCGACAAGGACTTGACCGATCACGTCTGGGCTAAAAATTCGGCGGAAATGGCCTACATTCTCTTCCAAACGCCGGTGATGGTAGCCGTTCACTCTTCCGAGATGCTCGACATGACTGAGACGCCGCCGTAAGCGGGAGGAGAAGGCGGAAAGCGGAAAGCGGAAGGCGAGAAGCGCGACGGAGGCGTTCCGGGGCGCAGTTTCTCAAGCGCAGCTGAATTTTGGGTATGGCTCAATTTGATGAACAACTAAAACTGATATCGGGGTTGCGGGAGCAGCGCCGGCAGTGTGATGAAGCTCTCTATCGGGCGCGCCTCAGCCTGAAGCGTACGAACCAACATCTTCGTCGCGCGGAGGAAAAGCAAACGGTCGTCAATCTCGATCGCGATCGTGAGGTCGCCGCCCTGCGTGCCCAGATCGGGAGACTCAACGCTCGCCTGGCGTCATTGCGCGAAGAGTCGGAAAAAGTCGCGCGGTGGTTCGCGGCCCTGGCTGAGCGTCGCCGGTTGGCGGAGCATCTGCGGCAGAACCTGACGTCGGTCCAAAATCGCGTCGCCGCTTTACGCCAACACCTTGCTGAGCTGCAACAACAAGATCCGCAGCCCGGCGATGAAATAAGAGCCGCCCGGGCGGAGCTGTCCCGGCTCGCTAAAGTTGAAGCGGACGTCACTGCAAGTGTCGGGAAAGCGACCGACGCTCTACAGGAGCTACAAGGGCGCGGAGAGAGCCAGCGCGCTATGCAAGAGGAATTGCAACGAGAGATCGAGAACGTCCGCGGGGAACTGACCGCGGCGCAAGACCGGCTGGTCGAGTTGTTGCGCCCGGCTTTCCAGGACGTGGAAACGCTCAAGGCTCGGAGCGACGAAGTTAAGTCGACTGCCAGGCGTTTGCTGGACGAATGCGGCGATTGCGAGAGCCGATTACAGACCGCGATTAAAGATTTGTATTTACAGGACCCGCATCCCAGAAACTCGCTTCGCAACCTCGACGATCGAACCCCGTTCCTGCTTTTCCCGGTTCGGCTCGAAACAATCTTTGCGCCGATACAGTCTGCGGAAGGTCTGTCGCACACGGAACTTTGGGTAAGAATCTACCCGGACGACGTCGCGATCCATACCCACGAGCGAGTTCTAACCGACAGCGAAGTCGTCGCCGGGGAGCTTTACTGGACGGAGTTGGTGTCTGCCGAGCATCTCCGCGACGAACGAGACAATCGGCGCCGCGCTTGCTGGCGTCATCTGGTTGATCTTTTCGGTGGGCAGCGCTCGTCCTGGATCGCCCGCCAAACGAAGCCCTCCGACTTCGATTTGTTGGCGGCGGGCGGCGCGGCGACGACGCTGCCGGATCTGCTGCGCTCCCTCGACTCCGAATTCTTCGAGGACTTGTTCGCCCTCGATCTCTCGGCTACGACTCGAACCGAGTTGCAGCAGGCCATCGCCGGCAACGACGGCGACGCCTTCGCCCGCTTAGCCGATGAAAACAATTGGTTCGACCGCATCAATGCGCTCGTGCGAACGATTATCACCGGCTTCCCGGCGCACGATCTGACCAAAACCGACGGCTGGACGCGCGCTCCGCGCACGCAGGTAATGCCGGATCGATTCGTGCTCCTGCTCTTCGGCGCCGAAGCGGGAACTCCGCGCGAGGTCACCGGCAACATCATTCCAGACACATTGTACGTCGGTCCTGAGCCGCTCGATCCCGATGCCGGGTTTGCGAAGAAGGATGACGCGCTGGTCTATGGCGGCGCTTTTGACTGGATGTCCGATTTCGACAAGGCCGTGGCCCAGGGCATGGGCTTCCGCGTAAGGCTGACTGACGAAGAGGCGCGCGACGGCTTCGCTAAAGTTTTCGTGCTCGGCGTTTTTCTTTCCGCGCGCGCCCAGGATAGCGCGACCTTGCTGGAAGAGCTGATCGATAGCCATCAGTTCAGCCCGAAAGGGTTCAGCCTCGTTTCGCAAGGCGCACCGACCAATAACACTGAACGCAACGGCGCCGGCTATTCCGACAACGATCCGTACGATGACTTGGCCTTCTTTACCGCGACCGACCCGCCCGCGTTTGATCCGGCGAATCCGGATCCTAAAAAGAGTCAGACTGACGGCCGCTTGCTCGCCGACGCACTGGGTATTTCCTACACGCCTTTGCAGACGGCGCAGCACGCGGATCAGACAGACTTGTTGGAAGCCTACTCGATGAGCGCAGCGTTGTTTCCGGGCACATTGGGCTACTGGTTGCGAAACTGGATGGCTCCCATCGTCACGGAACAAACAGCCCGGCAAACGAGGTCTTTTTTCACGAGATGTGTAACCGGTCGTGGTCCACTACCGGCCGTGCGCATCGGAAACCAACCTTACGGCATCCTGCTCACCAGCGATTTTTCGCGCTGGAAATATCCGCAGAGCGATGGTGGTCCAATTGTGGTGATTGGACCGTTCCAGGATCAGCTCGTTTTCTTGAGGAACCTGCATAGCCTCCTACTGGAATTGGAAAAGATTTGGAATGGTATCGCGGACACACTTCCGTTCGTTGGTAAATCGGGTAGTGATTCGTCGGATGTCCTGATGAATATCCTCGGGCTGCATCCGACTTCCGTCGAATTTTTCCAGCGCATTGGCTACAGCGATGAGTATCTCGGCAATCTGCTGAACTTCAAGGGCAAGGGCCGTTACGCCAACGAGCTGGCTTCGCTCGTGTTATCGATGCCGGCGACGGCCAGGCTGTTTCTACGAAATCTGGGCGTCGAAAGAGACATCGCAACCGTCGGCATGATGAAGAGCCTGCACGTTCTCTGGCAGCACTACGTGACTTTGCTCGATGCTCCAAACTTAGTCGAAAACAAGCCGCCGTCTGAAACGAACAAATTGACGGTCAATTACATCGACTTTCTTGCGAAAGCCGAGAGCGCGCAGAAGATCATAAATCAAGAATTTCCGGGAACGCCGCCATCCGCTCTGCTTTACCTTATGCTGCGAAATGCGCTCCTGCTGCAAATGCATAACGGCGCTTATGAGTGGTTGCAGGAACGCACGACCTTCGAGCCGCTTCTAACACAGGCGACGAGCGCCACCACTCTGGCCGGCGTGCGCGCCTCGCAACCCACCGTATCGAAGTTCGAGATCATGGCGACGCGTGTCGAAGTCGCCGAGCCCACGCATCCGGTTCCCGGTATGACTGTCGCAGATTGGATCTGGAATGGGCCATCGCCGGCGGAAGTTGAAGCCTCGTTTCTGCGAGAACAAAAAACTGCGCTACAAAATTTGGCGGACACGCCAACGGCGCGACTGGAACGTTGTCTGGTCGAACACCTTGATTGCTGCAGTTACCGTCTCGACGCCTGGCAAACCGGATTGTTCGCACAAAGACTACAGGCGCAACGCAACTCAGGGCAGGGCCGCCAAACCGGCATTTATTTGGGAGCGTTTGGCTGGGTCGAAAATCTGAGACCGGCCGCGAAAGTGTTTCTGAGCCCGGACAGTTTGCCAACTTCTTTGCGGCCCGCGGACAACCATCCGATCCTCGAAGAGGATGACGTAATAACCCCTCAGAGGACAGGGCCGGTTGGCGCGAGACAGGGAGGTTTTGTCCACGCGCCATCGCTAAGCCATGCTGCGGCTGCTGCTTTGTTGCGCAACGCTTACCTCAGCCACGCGCTGCCGGAACAGGCGGAAATGTTTGCGATTAACCTGTCATCCGAGCGAGTTCGGCGCGGACAGTTCGTGCTCCAAGGAATGCGCAACGGCCAACCTATCGAAGCGCTGCTCGGTTACCAGTTCGAGCGCGGGCTACACGATCGTACCTCGGCGAGCGCGGCCAGAGGCGATATTCCCGTGCTGGAACTCAATCAGTTTATCCTCCCATTCCGGCAAGCGTTTACTTTTGAATCGCGCGAAGTGACCCAGGCGGGTACCGGCCCGCCGGCGGAAACCGTGCCGCCCTATAGCGTAGTCAATGGCCTGAAGTTGTCCCATGCAACGCTCTCTGCCGCCAATGGCTTCGGCCTTAACGCAGTTCTGCAGCCAGCAGAACTGCCTAACGCTAACCAGGGCGCTGCGATAGTCGCGGAGCAAGGCGCATTGCTCGATACGCTCGACGCAGTGAAAGATTTGTTGATGGCCGAGAATGCGTTTCAACTTGTGAGGGGCAACTTCGATCGCGTCGCGGCAGTTTCGTTGGCGCAAAAAGAAGCGCACATTCCGCCAGAGCTTGAAGTAATCAACACTCCACGCGGAACCGAGTTTACGTTTACCAACCGTGTGACCTTGCATTTCGACGATCTCGATCCGGCGTTGTCGGCTAATTATCCCTGGCCGGGTCCGCCTACGACGCGGGCCAAAGCCGAGCCCGGCATGAACAAGTGGCTCGGATCACTGTTGGGCGCGGCGCCGGAGAAGATCGTTTGTGAGGTCTATTGGGTTGAAACGGCGCAGGAGGGAGCGGAGAAGCACGACCAGCATCGCGTAACTTTAGCGGACCTCGCGGTCCAACCGCTCGACTTCGTCTGGCTCGTAAGCATCAGCCCCGAAAACGCCGGCGGCGCCACCGAATTAGAAACGCGCATCGCGTTCCGTTACCGCAGCGCCCATGACATTGGCGACGACAAGATTGTGCGGATCGAATTCAATCCTGATGTAGTCGCCGGCGAAACGACTTTTGCCCAACTCTTTCCTCTGGCTCGTCAGCTGCGCGCATTGTTGTCAGAAAGCAGATCACTGGACGCAGGCGACTTCCTCCCGGCCGCCGGCGGAAAAGACACCACCATACCCGTGGACAAAGACAACCTCAGAGGGTTTGACGCGGGCGAATTACGCGGGCGAGTGCAGAGCGCGCTCAATGATCTGAGCTCGCTCGCTGATTCCATCGATGGTCCAACCGCTCCCTCAGTAGAACTCGTCTTCCTCAACGATCCAACCACCCCTGCCGACGACGAAGCCTTTGTGGGCCAACTAGGCGCGGCTTTCAGCAAGTTGGAAGAAGTCAGGTTGACGTTTACGGACACAACCCGGTTGAAGGTGATTCTTTCACCTGCAGACGCCGACACGTTGCGCCAGAAACTGCAGGCCGTCGCGAACTTCGGAATTGGCGACGCGTTTCCACCGGAGGCTGACCTGACTAAGGAAACCGCCCGGACGGCGGTTTTGGCGCGCGCACATCGCATAGCCAGGCGTTTGCGCCGTATCGATCTGGCAGACGGCATGTTGGATCGCGCGGGCGCACTGCTCAGTCAGGCGACTCCTGACAAGTCGATAGAGCAGACTGTCACACTGTTGTTGGCGGCGGGAAAAGTCTTATTGGGCGAAACGTTCAATTGGTTGCCCAAATTTACCTGTCATAACGAAATCGATCTTGCGACAGCTGCGGCGGATCGCGACCAGCTTCTCAAGCATGCCGTTGAAGCCGCTCCTGGCACGACCAGAGAGGAAGCTGTTGAAGAGTGGCTACAGGGTTTGGCGCGCGTACGGCGGCCACTGCATCGCTGGGAAGTCGTGCGAACTCTTGCCGACGCGCTCAGCGACACGCAACTCGAACTCCTGCCGGTCCAGGTTCCGTATCGCGCCAACGATAGCTGGTTGGCAGTGAGGTTTCCGAAAATCGATCCCAACAACACTGACCCTGACGACCCTGAGAAGAAGTTCGGAATCACGCGCGACACGCTGTCAATCGTGGCGCATGGAAGCAGCGCCTATCAGGTCGGCATAAGGCAAAGCGGCGTGCTCGTGGACGATTGGACCGAAGAAATCCCCACGTCGAGCGAGACGACCGGGATTTCCTTCCGCTTCAATCAGCCTAACGCCGCGCCCCCGCAAACCCTGCTGTTGGCTGTCACGCCGGAAGAAACCGGATCGTGGGACTGGGACGATTTGGTGGGAATCCTTGCCGATACCCTGCGGCGCGCAAAACGGCGGGCCGTGGAACCTGCGCAACTCGAAAAGTTGGGTTCGACATGGAACGCGTTGGCGCCGGCGCTGGTGTCTGAGTTCAGCACGCTGTTCCGTAGTGATGTATCGCTCGACCTGATGGGCATGCTGGAGTTTTCCGCCTTGAATGAGTTTTACGCGCAAAGGCAATGACACGACTGAGGTAATCGATGGCTAAACCGGTATTGTCACTCAATCAAGTTCTCATTGACGCGAGCGTCTTTCGCCTGCCGCGAGTCGTCGCGTTCAATCGCCTGGAGACGCGCCCACGCAGTCTCGATTTCACTGGCAGCCTGCGAGCTGAAGTGCGCGACCCGCTTTGGATGCTGACGCGCCAGTGGCAATTCGGTGAATTCGCGGGCGAAGACGCCGCTTCCTGCGTCACATCGCGCATTGCTTTTCAACATGAAACGATCGACCGCGTGGCGTTCCGCGACGGAAAAGCGTTCCCCTTCGATTCGGAAACGATCCCGCTGGAGACGAGAGTTGAGCGCGAGCGTATCCCCGTAACCGTGCGCGAGACTGGCGCGGATGTTTTCAGTGATGTGCTGTTTGCCGTGCAATGGGGCAAACAGTTTCTGCGAATCCTACGGGACGCCCATCTGGACAAGCACTACAATCTCTATCTTCAGAAATTCCCGCTGCGGGTGTTGCCTGAACCGGTCGCCGGCAAACCGCGAACGGCGCAGGACGCCGACGCTGAACAAATTCAGAAGTCAGTGGAGACGCGCATTGCGGACGGTGTGGCCATCTGGCGAGCGGTGGAAACCGGCGCGCACGATCCCTGGCTGGATTCCGAACCTACAAGCAATCCGGCATTGAAACCCATCGCGGCGAGTTTTGCGGCCGCCTGTTCGCGGAAATTTCAGCGACTGTTCACACAGCCCGATAACGCAAGCGATTCCGCTTGGCTGCAAAATCATTTGGAGTACCAGTTCGCAGTCGCCGGTCTGCGTGGCCCGAACGCCGCGCAGACTGTTCTGCTCGCCGAGCAATATCACGAAGGCCGTTTAGATTGGCACTCATTCGATATCGTCAGGGATCGCCAGGCTGTCTTCGATGCGGAACCTGCTCCCGTCCCGCGCGAGGATCAAGTGGAGTCGTTCCTGCCGGCAAATGTTCGTTTCAAGGGGCAGCCGCAGCCGCGCTTCTGGGAGATGGAAGAAACCGAGACCGACTTCGGCAAGATCGAAACTTCGGCGACTGGATTATTGCACCTGATGTTGGCGGAGTTTGGGCTGATTTACTCCAACGACTGGTTCATGCTGCCACATCCGATGGACATCAACACTGTCTGCGAAATTCGCGGCATTCTGGTGGACGACACTTTCGGGCGGCATACTTTCATTCGGCCGGCTGGCCGCGGGCCGGAAACCGCGTGGCAGCGTTGGGCGATGTTTCATCTCACGGAAAAAGATCAGTCGCGGCCGGCTACTAACCGCTTTTATCTCGTCCCGACCGTGGGCAAAGTCTTGGAGAGCGCGCCGATTGAGCGCGTCAATTTCATTCGCGACGAAATGGCGAACATGGTCTGGGGAGTGGAGAGCGTCGTTCCTTCACAAGCCGGACAAGGCATCAGCGGGTATGAGACCGCGCCGCCGAATGAGACAGCTGAACCACTAACGACTGACGATCAGAACGTGAAAATTCGTTACGTCCTGGGAACGACTGTCCCCAAAAACTGGATTCCGTTTATCGCCGTGCATGCGGAGGGTAGCGTCAGCGAAATCCGATTGCAACGGGCGCGCATGGTTGGAGGCGATCCGCCACGAGGCTTCCTGCTGCGCGAGCCGCGTTCCCCCTACTTCATCGAGGAAGAAGAAATTCCGCGCGCCGGAGTTTTCGTGGAGCGCTCATGGCAACGCGCCCGCTGGATTAATGGCCGCACCTTTGTCTGGGTTGGAAGGAGAAAAATGGCTGGAAGGGGTGAAGGCTGGAGTCAGTTGGTGTTCGATCAGATTGTGGATTTACAGACAAAGAATGTTGATTAGGGGTTCCGGGAGAAATTTTGATTTTTGTTACGGTAGCGACGGCGAAACGCAGCCGGCTACTGAAATCAAAGGGGTTATGATTCTGGATCTCTCGTGCAGTGGCGCATAAGGGCACGGATCAATGGCATCCAATCTCAGGAGGTAAAATGGCGCTCTACGACATGCACATCTATGGGCTTGAAGCTTGGGACGATCTCGTACAACGCAACCTCGGAATCGTGATCGACCCACTCGTGTTCCGCATCGGTCAGTTTTTTCTCGAAGGTGAGTCCGAGGCCGGGGACGATAAGGACCGTCGCTGGCGCGCGATCGAAAGCGATATCGGAGCCCTTGTCAACTTCTTCGATCTCGTCGTGTTGCACGACCAACTTCCAGCCTTCAATTATAACGACACGTTTGACTCCCAATTCGACTTCGACGATCGCCTTGGAGCAGTCCTAAACACATCGGGTGACAAGACGCTCGTGCACGTGGATGTCGAACACCATATGTATCGAGCAGCAAAGGAGGCCGCGATCGCTCAGCTTCGGAAGCGGCTCGCATTGGGGCCTTTCGTGCCGGAACCCACTGCGGACGAGATTCTCGCGACCCTCGATGCTATACAGTACGAGTGGGAGCCTAGTCTCGAACACTTAGAAACGGAGCTGTCGGGCCTGGACCAGGTTCGGCTCGCACGATTCCTACTTGGGCAACTCGTTTTTGCCGGATACGCCCAACAAACGGGAGCTCCCCATGTCCTTGCGCCCAAACGAAGTTTGATGCCGGCGGCCGTAAAAATTGTGAAGAACTTCAGTTAAATATGTGGCGAGCTACACTCTCCTTCTTCGGCTTCACGGGCAAGCACCCGGCGGCGGTTACGGCGGCCGACGTCAAGAGATGGCAAGTCGAGATGGAAGAGAAGGAGCTGGCGCAAACCATGGTCTATACGCGGATCTGCCATCTCTCGTCCTTCTTCAGTTGGGCGATGAAGGATTCGTTGCTCGGCCAATACCTCGAATCCAACCCGGTCAGCTACGCCCACCCGAAAGCCACCAAACCCTGCCAGACTCGCAGCGCCAAGGCCCTGACCGAGGAGCAGGTCTTCGCTTTGTTGAATGTCGTCGGCGCCAGGGCCAGGGCCGGCGACCTGGTGGGCAAGCGCGACTACGCGCTACTGCTGCTCTACATTACAACCGGCATGCGGCGCAACGAGGTGATGAGCTTACAAGGCAAAGAGGTGATCGTCGAGGAGAAGAGAATCATCATTCGCGGCCGGGTCAAGGGAGGCGATTACCAGGGGAGGGAAGTGACCGACAAACGAGTCCGGGCGGCGCTGCTCGACTATCTGCGGAGCGGCCGGCGCTTGCATGTCCTGAAAGAAGATCAGCCTGTCCTTCGCCAAAACTCGTTCACCTTTAGTCTCAACAACTTGGGAAATGGGATGTAAATAAAAGACAGTTGCAAAAAATGTGGATAAAGCGGATGAAACGAGGGCCGATGGACTCGGTCGAGTCGGCGCGGATCGTTGCGGGCCTTGGCCTTGTCGGAAATGCGAATCAGGGCGGGCGGCGACAGATAACTCTGATCGAAGCGGAAGTTTGGCGTCATTTGATGGAACAACTCGGCGCAGGCCTTTCGCCGTCAACCAGGCGCGCCAATCTACTCATTGAGAACTTTGATCTATCCAGGAGCCGCGGACGCATCCTACGCGTGGGCGATTGCCGGATCCGCATCTACGGCGAAACCAAACCCTGTGAACGCATGGACGAAGCTCTCAGGGGTTTAAAAGACGCGATGTATTCCGATTGGCGCGGGGGGCCTTCGGCGAAGCGCTCGATTACGGTGAGATCCGGTGTGGCGATGACGTGATCTGGATCGAATGACAAATCTTATTCCAGAGCCATAAACTTTTGATTGTCGTACAGCGATGACGCCGCGGCCGTTAATGGCAGCAGCAGCAATTCCCGAATCCCGCACCCTGCGTCGTAACCCGCCTGCTTACATCTGGGATCATCGCGGCGGCCGCTCGACAATGCCGAGGAAATGGTCGAGCGCAGGCCAAAGGTAAGCGAACAGAGCGGGGAAGTGGTCAAGGTGGTGATCGGCGTCGATCCGGATCGCGTGTGATGATTGGGTGGACGGTCGGGATTATTTGCGGCGAGTCTGGGATGCGGAGGCCAGCGCGTTCGATATCTCTCAATGTTCTCCTTCTTCTGCTGTGCCCTCGTCCGCCCGCGAGCACAGTTTTTTTGCAGACTGCCGCAATCGCTCGCATTCGCGCGCGCCGGCATGATTTTTCCTCAGGCTGCCGAAAATGTTGACCGGACACTGATCTGTGGCGCGCATTACTCCGCGAAATCAGTGTCCGATCCTGGCAGGTCGGCGTGCGCATTAAGGCACAAGCAACGCGCCCGTATTGGGTTCCAACCCCCATTTGTTCAAAGTCAACCGCTTGTTGCCAAAGGAGGGCGCCCAATAGGCGCCATGTTTGATTACGATTAAAT
>Ga0075421_100003296_pt1 | contig 19295 bp, 18 predicted proteins | sample SoiMetdeltSBSDD5_FD_75292 | JGI IMG/M metagenome (GOLD analysis project Ga0075421, IMG submission 75292) | Bulk soil microbial communities from a Populus tree surrounding site in Tennessee, USA - Soil MetaG P. deltoides SBSDD5 | ecosystem: Environmental > Terrestrial > Soil > Tree plantation... | reverse complement strand
GGGTGTGCCCGGGCGGCTCGCAATACTGCTACCAGGGCGAGTACTGCGGCGCCGACTATCGCTGCTATCGGTATTGATTCCGCAAGGCAGATGACTCGCACAGCCTCCGGCCGTGCGAGCTGTACGCGCGGTGCGTTCGTACGGGGGCTCGTAGACCTCGCTTCGCACATGTGATCGCTTGGCGCTCTGGGGGAGTTAGGCAATGCTGAGACTGTTGGGAGTTTGTGCTGCGGCGGCGCTGTGCCTGTTCGCGGCGGTGTCGGCGCCGGTGTCGCCGGCCTCCGCACAGGGCCGGTGCAATCCAGGTTGGGGCCTGTGCCCCGATGGCAGCTGCGCGCCCCTCGGGGCGGTGTGCTGCGGCAACTGGAAGTGGTGCCCGGGCGGCCACATCTGCACCAGGGAAAACTCGTGCCTGCGGCTCAGCGATCCGAGGGTGTGCCCGGGCGGCTCGCAATACTGCTACCAGGGCGAGTACTGCGGCGCCGACTATCGCTGCTATCGGTACTGATCGCAGAAGGCAAAGCGCGGCGCATGGCGTGGCGCCGTGCGCGGCGCGCCCCACGACGCCGGCTGCTGCGGCGCGTTCATGGCTCGGCCGTCCTGTGCGCCGCCCGCACCGCCTCGTGGGCGACGGCGCCGTCGTGCAGATGGCAGGCAACGGTGGCAGCGCCGGCCGCCACGCCGAGCGGCACGATGCCGGCGCATGGGCCGAAGGCCCTGGGACAGCGCGGGTGGAACGGGCAGCCGGACGGCACGTCGAGCGGGTCGGGCGCGCTGGCGCCTAGGCCGGCGTCGGGGATGCCGAGCCCCGGCACCGGGGTCAGAACCGAATCGAGCAGGGCCCGGGTGTACGGGTGCTTCGGGCTCGAGAAGATCTCCTGTGCCGGCGCCAGCTCGACCACGCGGCCGAGGTACATCACGGCGACCCGCGTCGCCAGATGCTCGACGACCGCGAGGTTGTGGCTGATGAAGATGTAGGTGAGCCCGAGGTCGCGCCTGAGATCCATGAGCAGGTTCAGGATCTGCGACTGGACGGAGACGTCGAGCGCCGACGTGGGCTCGTCGCACACCACGATCTCCGGCCCGGTGACGAGCGCCCGGGCGATGGCGACGCGCTGGCGCTGGCCGCCCGAGAGCTGGCTCGGATAGCTGTCGGCATAGCGCTGGGGCAGCCCCACCTTGTCGAGCGCGGCGATGGCGCGTGCGCGCCGCTCGCCTGCCGTGCCCGCCCCCTGCACGTCGAGCGGCAGCCTCACGATGTCGGCGATGCGCCGGCGTGGGTTGAGCGAGGAGTAGGGGTCCTGGAACACCGGCTGCATGCGCCGTGCGCGCTCGCGGCGGGAAACGGCGCGCAGCTCCCGACCGCCGAGGCGAATGGTGCCCGCCGACGGCGCGAGCAGGCCCAGGATCATGCGCGCCAGCGTCGACTTGCCGCAGCCCGACTCGCCGACGATGCCGAGCACCTCGCCCTTGCGCACGGCGAGGCTGACGCCGGCGACGGCGTGCAGCTGGGCCGCCGGGGCGAACAGGCCGCGCCTGACGGTGAAGGTGCGATGCAGGCCGGCGATCTCGATGAGGTCGCTCATGCCGCCACGTCCCGGGGAACCGTCTCGTGCACGCAGGCGAAGCGGTGGCCGCTCCCCGCCTCCCGCTCTGGAACGCCGGTTGCGCAGGACGCCAGCGCGACCGGGCAGCGCGTGCGGAAGGCGCAGCCGGCGGTCGTGCCGATCAGCGACGGCACCACGCCGGGAATGGTGCCGAGCCGCTCCCCGGCGCGCGTTGCGCCCGGCCGCGGCAGGCAGGCGAGCAGCCCCTGGGTATAGGGATGGCGCGGGTCGGCGAACAGCCCGGCGGCGGTCGCCGTCTCGACGATGGCGCCCGCGTACATCACGTTGACCCGGTCGGCGATGCGCGCGACCACGCCGAGGTCGTGGGTGATGAGGAGCAGTGCGATGCCGAGCTCGCGGCGCAGGTCCGCGAGCAGGCGCAGGATCTGCGCCTGGATCGTCACGTCGAGCGCGGTGGTGGGCTCGTCGGCGATCAGGAGCTCGGGCTCGCACATCAGCGCCATGGCGATCATCACGCGCTGGCGCAGCCCGCCCGACAGCTGGTGCGGGTACTGGCCGAGCCGCTCTGCCGGTGAGGCGATGCCCACCTTGGCGAGCAGGTCGACGGCACGCGCCCTGGCGGCGGCCCGGCCCTTGCCGACATGCCGGCGGTGCACCTCGGTGAGCTGGTCGCCGATGGTCCAGGCCGGGTTCAGCGCCGTCATCGGCTCCTGGAAGATCATGGCCATGCGGTTGCCGCGCAGCGCGTTGCGAGCGCCGCGCCCGAGGCGGGCGAGATCGATGCCATCGAAGGCGAGGCGGGTGGCGCGGGCGCGAGCGGCGCGCGGCAGCAGGCCCATCATGGCGAGCGAGGTGATCGACTTTCCGCACCCCGATTCGCCCACGAGGCACACGGTCTCGCCACGGCCCACCTCGAAGGAGATGTCGCGCACGGCGTACAGTGGCCCCAACGGCGTGGAGATGGAGACCGAGAGGCCTTTCACCTCGAGCAGCGGCCGGCCCGCGGAGGCGCTCATGCGCGGCCCTCCGGAGCGAACACGTCGCGCAGGCCGTCGCCCACCAGGTTGACGCCGAGCACCAGGGCGGCGAGCGCCGTACCGGGCATGGCGATCAGCCAGAACGAGAAGAACATGAAGCTCTTGGCCTCGGCGATCATCAACCCCCACGACGGCAGCGGCGGCTGCACGCCGAGGCCGAGGAACGAGAGCGCCGCCTCCAGCAGGATCGCCGAGCCGGCCTCCACGGTCGCCACCACGATCAGGTGCGGGAACACGTTGGGCAGGATCTCGCCCGCCAGCACGCGCAGGCGGCCGGCGCCTGCCGCCTCCGCCGCGGCGACATAGTCGAGCGCGCGCACCTGCATGGTCGCGGAGCGCATGACGACCGCGAATCGGTCCCACTTGAGGAGGCCCAGCGTCAGGATCACGACCAGCAGCGAGCCACCGATCATGGCCACCACGGCGAGCGCCACCAGCACGACCGGCATGGCGAGCCGCGCCGTGATGACGAAGCTGACGACGAGATCGGTGCGCCCGCCGAAATAGCCGGCGACCAGGCCGAGCACGGTGCCGATGAGGCCGGAGATCAGCATCACGGAGACGCCGATCAGGAGCGAGATGCGCGCGCCGTAGAGCACCCGGGAGAGATAGTCGCGGCCGAGGTTGTCGGTGCCCAGCGGATGCGCCCACGAGCCCTTCTCGTACCACACGGGAGGGATCAGGCCCTGGCCCAGGCTCTGCTCGTAGGGGTCGTGGGGCGAGGCGAGCGGCGCCAGCAGCGCCATGCCCACGCAGAGGCCGAGCAGCACGAGGCCGGCGACGAGCCCCGGGTGGCTCACGACGCGCTGCAGAACCGTGGGCGGCCTGGGCAGCGCCGTCTCGGCCGGGAGCGGTGCGGGAGTTGCTGCCGCGGGCTTGGTGATCGTGCCGTCCATCAGGCCACCCGGATGCGCGGATCGAGGAACGCGTTGAGGAGGTCGGCGGCGAGCGTCAGCAGCACGTAGATCAGCGCCAGCAGCAGGAGCACTGCCTGCGTCACCGGGAAGTCCTTGTGGGTGATCGACTGGAAGGCGAGATAGCCGAGGCCGTCGAGCGCGAACACCGTCTCGATCACGATCGAGCCCCCGAGCAGATAGCCGAGCTGCACGGCGGAGAGCGCGACGACCGGCACGACGGCGTTGCGCAGACCGTGCTTGAGGACGACGCTCGTCCCCGAGAGCCCTTTGGCGCGCGCCGTGCGGATGTAGTCGGAGCCGAGCACCTCGATCATGCCGGCGCGCACCAGGCGCATGATCGGCGGGGTGACGTAGTAGCCGAGCGCGATGGTCGGCATCACGAAGTGCGCCCAGGTGTCGCTGCCCGAGACCGGCAGCCACCTCAGATTGATGGAGAACAGCATCATCAGGACCAGCGCGAAGAAGAACGTCGGCAGCGCCTGCCCGACCACGGCGATGACGAGGGCGGCACGGTCGAGCCAGGTGCCGGCGAAGACCGCGGCCAGCACGCCGAGCGGGATCGAGAGCGCCAGCGCGAACAGGATGGCGAGCCCGCCGATGATGAAGGTCACGGGCAGCTTGCCGGCGACGAGGCCCCATACGTCGGTCTTGAAATAGAGCGACTGGCCGAGATCGCCCTTGAGCATGGTTGCCAGCCAGTCGAGGTACTGCACCGCCAGCGGCCGGTCGAGCCCGTAGGTCTTGCGCACGAGTTCGATGTCGGCCTCGCGCGCCCCGTCGCCCGCAATGGCGAGTGCCGGGTCGCCCGAAAGCCTGAGCAGCGCGAAGGCGACGGCCGACACGAACAGCGCCACCAGGATGGCGAGGCCGAGGCGCTTGAGGGCGTAGGCGAGCATCGAGACAACATCCCTCCACCCGTCATCCCGGAAGCTGAGGCCCCGGCTTCCAGCCGGGGCCGAAGCTATCCGGGACCTCGTGAAGATAAACGTCGCGCCTCGCCTCACGAGATCCCGGATAGTCTCCCCCGGCCTTGGCCGGGGTCGGCTTCCGGGATGACGGGTTCGGGATCGGACCCGCAGAGCCTGCCCCGGCGCAGGCCGGGGGTCCGACCTCCGAACCCGTCACTTCCAAGACATCTCGTAGAAGCGCGGCAGCTCGTCCGGATAGGGCCTGAACGCCAGGTCCTTGCTCTGCACGTACCAGGTGACCAGGGCGTAGAGCGGCACCGCGTAGGCGCGCTCACTGATCAGCTTGTGGGCCAGGCGGTAGGCATTCTGGCGCACCTTGGCATCGATATTGGTATCGCCCTTGGTGAGGAGGGCGATCACCTCGGGGTCGCGCGTCATGTCGTCGTCGACGCCCTTGAAGTAGGCCGAGGTGGAAGCCGAAACGTCGTTGACGTTGTACGAGCCCCAGGTCTGGTGCGACATGCCGGCCTTGTTGGCGCGATGTTGGTCGCGCATGGCCGCGTACTGCATGAACTTGAGCTCGGCCTTGATGCCGACCGCGCGTAGGTAGTTGATCATGGCCTCGGTCTGCGGCCGTTCGCGGTAGGCGAACAGCGCGATCGTGACGCCGTCTGGAAAGCCGGCCTCGGCGAGCAACTTCTTGGCCTTGGCCGGGTCGTACTCGTACTTCGTCACCTCGCCGGTATCGCAGCCGACCTGGGTCGGGAAGCAGATGGCATCGAGCACCGGCGCGTCCTCGCCCACCAGCGTCCTGGCCATGGTCTTCTTGTCGATGGCGTGCGCGATGGCCTGGCGCACCTTCGGGTTCTGCAGCTCCTTGCCCGGGGCATTCTCGCCGGCATTGAAGAGCAGGAACACGATGCGCATGGTGCCGCCCGACTGGACGGCGACCTGGGGCGCGGCCTTGAGCTGCTGCGCCTGGTCGTAGGCGACATTCATGATGAGGTCCATGCCGCCCGAGAGCACCTCCGCCACCTGGGTCTGGCGATCCGGGATCATGCGGATCTCGACCTTGTCGATCTTCGGCACCGCCTTGTTGGAGCCGGCCCACGGGCTCGGGTTCTTCTCGAGCCTGATGGTCTTGCCGATGATGTGCTCGGTGATGCGGTAGGGCCCGGAGCCGACCGGCTTCTCGTTCATGCCCTTGGGGCCGGCCTTGGCGTAGTACTCGTTGGGATGGATCACGAGGGGGCCGGCCAGGTACTCGAGAGCGGCCGGGAACACCTGTTTGCTGTGGATGCGCACCTTGTACTGGTCGAGCTTCTCGACCTTGGCAATCCAGCCGATGTTGGTCTGCTGCGTCGACTTGTTGGCCGGGTCGGACGCGAAGTTGAGCGTATAGACCACGTCGTCGGCGTCGAAGTCCTCGCCGTTGTGGAACTTGACGCCCTTGCGCAGCTCGAGCTCCAGCGTCTTGTCGTCGATCCACTTCCAGGAGGTGGCGAGCTGCGGCTTGTATGTGTTGGTCTCGGGATCGCGGTAGATCAGGTTGTCCCAGACGTTGGCGCCGAGGATGACGCCGAGCCGCACGTTGTTGAAATAGGGATCGACGTTCTCGATCACCTGGTCGTAGGCGAAGCGGATCGTGTTGTCCTTCTTGTCGGCGACCGCCGGGCCGGCTGCCACTGCGACGAGCGTGGCAGCAGCGGCAGCTACCGCCGTAAGGCGTTTCAACATCTGATTCTCCCTCGTGCGACGGAGTCTTGGTGGGGGATCGCTCGCCCAGGGGTATTCAGCATGACCGCCGCAGCCGCCGTCAAGCCTGAACCGTGCCCGCTTCCGCGGCGCCCTGCCGCGAAATCCGGCGCAGACCGTAGGGTGCAATAAGGCTCCGCCTTATTGCACCCTACGCCTTATTCCACCCTACGTCCGCGCCGGCGTGTCGCCTTCGCCCAGGTCCCAGTAGAGGCCCGCCATCAGCTCCAGGGCGCTGCGCGTGAGGGGCACCAGGATGTGCTCGTCGGGCCAGTGCTGGGAGCAGGCGGCGTAGGAGTGCGGCAGCCAGATCGCCGGCAGGCCGAGGTCGTCGGTGAAGATGTCGTTGCAGATCGAGCCTCCCATGGAGGGAATGATCGCGGGCTTGCGGTTAGTGGAGCGCTGCAGCGACCCCCGGACGAGCTGTGTCCAGGGATGGTCGGGCTCGGTGCGGGTCGCCCCGAAGGTGCCGCCGTTGACCGAGGGCGGCGGCAGCACCTTGACGAGCCGATGGCCCTTGGCGGCGAGGTGGCGCTCCACCGCCGGGATGATGTCGCCCACCCTGGTGCCGGCGACGAAGCGCAGCTGGCAGTTGGCGACGGCCTTGGGCGGGATGGCGTTGACGGGCCGGCCGGGCGTGCCGCACCAGTAGGCGAGGATGTTGAAGGTGTTGGCGCCGTAGACCCGCTCGGCCGGCCTCAGCCCGGGCTCGCCCCACCATTCGTCCACCTGGGGGCCCGCCTCTCCGCCGTCGACCTCGATGTCGGCGAGCGCCTCCTTGACCGCCGGCGACATCGGCGGCGCCTTCAGATCCTCGATCAGCAGCTCGCCCTTGGGCCCGACAATGGAGGCGAGCGCGTGCGCCAGGATGAAACCCGGATTGGCGAGCAGGCCGCCCCAGTTGCCCGAGTGGTGCCCGCCCTCGCGCAGATCGACCTCGAGGTCGAAGTTGATGGCGCCGCGGCAGCCGAGGCTGAGCGTGGGCCGGTCCTGGCTGACGCGGGGACCGTCCGAGGCAATGAGGACATCGGCGGCGAAATCGGCCATGTGTTGCCGTACCAGCTCCTTCAGGCCCTTGGAGCCCGCCTCCTCGCCCGTCTCGATCATGAACTTGGCATTGAAGCCGAGCCTGCCGCCGCGCTCGGCCATCACGGCCCGCAGCGCCGCCATGTTGATGGTGTGCTGGCCCTTGTTGTCGGCGGTGCCGCGGCCGTAGATGCGCTCACCCTCGCGGGCCGTCACCCACGGCCCCTTGCCCTTGGTCCACTGGTCCTCCAGGCCCCGCACCACGTCGCCGTGGCCGTAGCCCAGCACCGTCGGCAGTCTGGGGTCCTCGATGCGCGTGGCGAGCAGCACCGGGCCCTGGCCCTCCACCGGGTTGTCGTAGACCTTCCAGGTGAACCCCATGGCGGCGAACGCGGGCGCCATCTCCTCTTCGAGATAGCGGCGGCACTCGGCAAGCGCGGCCGGGTCGGGAAACCGCTGGCTCTCGGTCCGAATGGCGACGCGGCGGGCGAGCTCCGCCTCGAACTCGCCCCTGTCGATATAGGCCTGCGCACGGGCGATGGCGCCACCGCGCGATCCTGTCGAGGCCTGTTGCGTCATGCGGGCTCCTCGTCCCTGGCGTTGTGACCCATTCACTTGATACCAGCAACTCGATGCCGAGCGAGAGAGGGATCGGTAAACTTCATGGCGCGCGGACTCCCTCTCCCCGCCGCCCTCGGCCAACCACGCGGGTGCGCTCGCCACAACCGCCCGAGGGCGACGGGGAGAGGGTTGGGGTGAGGGGCAGCAAAGGGCGATGGCCCATCAGCGCGGGGCCTCGATGTAAGCGAGGCTGACGTCGAGGATGATCGGAGGCCGCTCGCGGAGAGGCTTTCCCTTGGGGCTGCCCCCTCACCCTGACCCTCTCCCCGCTTTGCGGGGAGAGGGGACCGGGCGGCGCCTGCGGCGCGCGCGTCTCCGCTGCGACTGGGGTTGGCGGGCCTCTCCAGGGGCGGGCTCGGCCTGCCCGGCGGCGCGGCAGCGGTCGCAGGTGCCGCAGCGCGGCGGGTTCGCCTCGCCGAAGTAGCGGCGCAGGAACGCGCTTCGGCATTCCTCGGTGCGGGCGTACTCGGCGACGGCCCCCAGACGGCGCTCGCCCTCCCAGCGGAACGTCTTGAGCTTGCCCACGAGATCGCGTGCGCCGGCCTGGAACGCCTCCATCGCCACCGCAATGCCGATGCGGCCCTCCTCGTCGCGCGCGACGAGGCCGGCCTCCTCGAGGTCCGACAGCAGCGCCTCGCCGATGCGTTGCGGGACGCCGGCCGAAAAGGCGAGCGCGGCGACCGTCGGTGTCTTCTCCTCGGCGGCCCAGGCGGCAAGCGCGCTCTCCAGCCGCTCCAGGTGCCGCACCGCGGGGCGGCTCAGGGCAGCAAGCCGCTCCTGGATTTCCAGATCGGCCGCGTCGAACAGCAGGATGCACTGCGCGGGCTCGCCGTCGCGCCCGGCGCGCCCGACCTCCTGCACGTACTGCTCCAGCGAGCCGGGGGCCTGGTAATGTACGATGTAGCGGATGTTGGGCTTGTCGATGCCCATGCCGAAGGCGGTGGTCGCCACCATGATCAGGCGCTTCGAGGGCTTCATGAACCGGCGCTGCGCCGCCTCCCGGTCGGTCGCCGCCATCTTGCCGTGATAGCGCGTGACCGGGATGCGCGCCTTCTCCAGTGCGCCCGCGAGCTGGTCGACCGCGGTGGTGGTGGCGCAGTAGATGATCCCGGGACGGCGCAGCCCGCGGATGCGTTTGCCCGCGGCACGGGCCTTCTCCCCCCCGGGCACGATCTCCACCGACAGGCGCAGGTTCGGCCGGTGGGCGGGCGCGACCAGGACGAGCGGCTCGTCGAGGCGCAGGCGCTCGGCGATATCGCCGCGCACGCGCGGCGTCGCGGTCGCCGTGAGCGCCAGCGCCGGCGGATTGCCCAGCCGCGCGCGGGCGTCGCCGAGGCGCAGGTAGGAGGGCCGGAAGTCGTGCCCCCACTCCGAGATGCAGTGCGCCTCGTCCACGCACAGGAGCGCCGGCCGGGCGCCCTTGACAAGCTCGGCGGTGGCGGGCGCCTCGAGCGTCTCGGGCGTGGTGAGGACAACGAGGCGGCCGCCGGCCGCGAGCCTGTCGAGCGCCGCGCGGCGCTCGGCCTGGCGCAACCGGCTGTGCAGCACAACGACGGGCACCCCACGGCTCTTCAATGCGCGCTCCTGGTCCGCCATCAGGGCGATGAGCGGCGAGACCACGATCGTCGGCCGCTCCAGGATCAGCGCCGGAACCTGATAGATCAGTGACTTGCCGAAGCCTGTCGGCAGCGCCACCAGCGTATCGCGGCCTTCGAGCACGGCGAGCATCGCCCGCTCCTGCTCGGGCCGCAGCCGCTCGATGGCGAACCGGCGCTGTGCCGTGCGCCGGCACACGTCGATGAGGCTCGCGCCGTCCCTGCCTTCAGGCGCCGGAGCACCATCGCCGGTGCGGCCGTCTCTGCTCCTGCCGTCTCTGGTCCGGTCGTCTCTCTTGGCGCGCCGGACGCCAGTATGCCGGGACATCGCCGCTGCTCCTTGCGGACGCTCCAAGTTGCGGTAGCACGAATTGCGAATCACCAGTTGTCGCGGCAAACCCCCTAGCACAACGTCCGCAGGCTTTTGGGGCGGTGTCGTGCCTCAGCCGGTGGAGCCTCTGCGCTCCTGCAGCGATCTCAGCCGGGCGTGCAGGGCGTCGAGCCGGTCGAGCAGATCGAGAGCGAGGGCGATGCCGGGCAGGTTGAGGCCGAGGTCGCGCTCGAGCCGCCTGGCCTTGGCGACGCGGATGAGGCTCACCGCCGTGAACCGCCACTCCGCCCGCGTCGACCCGACGGCGTCGATGGCACCCTGCTCCACCAGTCCCGCGACCCAGTCGGGGTTGACGTTGCAGGAGATGCACACCTCCTCGAAGGTGCAGAGCGTGCCCTGCTCGACGACCTCGGATGCGATGCCCGCTGAACCCTGCTCGGTCATGCCCTACTCTCCAAGCCCTGCACGCGGATCGAAGGGAAGCGCGCGTGCCATCTCCTCGTACACCTTCCTGGCCGCCTCGGTATCGGCGGGCGGCAGGGCAACCTGGAGGACGCCGTACAAGTCCCCCGGCTCGGCGCCGGGGATGCCGCGGCCCCTGACGCGCAACTTCCGCCCCTGGGCGGAGCCCGGCGGGATCCTCAGCATGATGGGCCCCGTGGGCGTCGGCATGCGCACGCTGGCGCCCAGCGCCGCCTCCCATGGGGCCACCGGCAGGTGCAGGTAGAGATCGTGCCCGTCGACGCGGTAGAGCGGGTCCGGCTTGAAGGCGACCTCCAGATAGAGGTCGCCGGCCGGCGCGCCGCCGATGCCCGGAGCGCCCTGCCCCTTGAGCCGGATGTGCTGCCCCTCCGTGACGCCCTTGGGGATCTGCACGTTGAGCGTCCGGTCGCGCAGGACCACATGGCCGGTGTCGTCGACCTGCGGAGCATGCAACGAGACCTGGCGGGTCGCGCCCGTGAAGGCATCGCGCAGGCCGATGAGGATCCTGGCATGGTGGTCCTCGCCGCGGGCCCGGAAGGCGGCCTCGCCCCGGAACGGTGGCTCGCCACGCTCGCCCCGCCGATCGAGGCCGCCGAACAGCGACTCGAAGAAGTCGCTGAACCCGCCGCCGCGCTCGAAAGACCGGCCCGAGAACTCGTACCCCTCGCTCCAGCCCGGCGGGGGCCTGAACTCCTGCCCCGCCTGCCAGTCCCTGCCGAGCTGGTCGTAGGCGGCGCGCTTCTCGGGGTCGCTCAGGACCTCGTAAGCCTCGCTCACCTCCTTGAAGCGTGCCTCGGCGCCCGCCTCCTTGTTGACGTCGGGGTGGTACTTGCGGGCGAGCTTGCGGAACGCCGTCTTGATCTCGTCCTGCGCGGCGGTGCGCTCGAGCCCCAGGGCCTTGTAGTAGTCCTTGTAGTCCATCGAATCTCACGCAACCTTGTACGCGCATCGCCACCCCCCCCCCGCCGTCGACGTCGTCTGTCGGCGGGCTGCGCGCGAGACCGACGTAGGGCCCCGCATCCCGGGATTCAAGCTTACCAGGGCCGGATGACGAGGTTGTCCTTGACGGCGTGCACACCCTCTATGCCCTCCGCGGCGATGCGAATGGCCTTCCTCTCGGCTTCCGAGCGCGCCACGCCCCAGAGGTCGACGACGCCGTCCTTCACGATCACGTTGAGCAGCCACGGGCGGCCCCAGGCTTCGCGCTGCAGAAGGGCGAGAAGCTCGTCGCGGATGCTGGCGTCGGCGAGCGGGGTCTCCAGGTGCGCAGCCGGGCTGGCGACGGCCCGGAGCAGGTTGGCGCGGCTCACGATGCCCAGGAGCCGGCCATCTTCCACGATCGGCACGCGCTTGATCGCGTTTGCCTCCATGAGCGCGGCGAGCTCGTGCAACGGGGCCTCCGGCCCCGCCGTTATCACCTTCGAGGTCATGACATCGCCGGCCTTGCGAGCGTGGGCCTTGACGTACTCGGCGGCCAGCGTCTCCTCGTCCGTCAGCCCGGTGAGCCACCAGGAGCGCCGCACCTCGGTGCCAGCCTCCGAGCGGTGCATGAGATCGCCCTCACTGACGATACCCACGACCTTGCCTTCGTCCACCACGGGAACGGCGCTGATCCTGTTCTCCAGCAGCAACAGGGCGACCTCCTTCACGGACGCGGACGGCTTTACGGTCACTACCGGAGCAGCCATTACGTCGCGCGCCTTCATGGTCGGCCTCCATCGCTCCAACTACCGCGTACCGCCCGGGAGGTGCGCCGCCTTGACCTCGGTCAAGGCTCGCGGGGTCTCGCCTGCCGCAGAACCGTGAGCCCGACCCTGCCGCTATGCTGACGCCGGTGCCTGGAAAACGCGTTGCAGCGTCACTCGTTCGTCGCGGGGTGCTTCGCCAACCTGGAGTGCCGGGCCGCCGATACGAACGCCCGTGAGGAGGTTCAATCTCTTCGCGGTCGAGGGACTCGCGGCCCGGATCGACCCCGCGCTGCGGAGCTCCACGACCGCCCGCCATGGCAGCAGGGGTACGTTCGTGGTCCGACGGGGCGGACGATCGGGCTGGAATCGAAGATGCGGTGACGCTCGAGGTGGCAGCGGCGACCGGCCGCAGGCCTTGACATGCTGCCACACCGGGACCGGATTCGCACGAAGCAGCCCAGAAACCGCTTGATTTTCGCGCCCGTCCTCCCATCTCAGGCAGGCGGAGGCATCGTTGCAGTGCAACGCTTCCACGGATTCCCAAGCTGTCAGCCGGCGCCGCCCCCGAGGCCTCGAGCCCAGGGAGAGGCCTTGCCGGCTGCTTATGACAAACCAACGCCACCGGGTGCGCCGAGCACCCCAGGATCAACAGAAGCGACATGGCTGTGACCAGGAACTGGCTGCAAGACGATCGCGACAGCGCCGTCATCGAGCGCCCGGAGATCGAAGCCGACGCCCTCTCGACGGAGTCCGAGGCGGAAGCCGCCGATGAGGCGGCGGAGGGCCCCGAGGCGCGCGACGTCGCGCCCGCGAACGGTTCAGCGACCGAGGTTGCCGCTTCCAGCGCCACCGCCTCCGGCGAGGGCGCCACCCCTTCGCGCGACCTCATCTCTCTCTACTTCCGCGAGATGGGCGACGTGGAGCTGCTCTCGCGTGCGGATGAGGTGGCGCTGGCGCAGCGCATCGAGGCGCAGCATCGCGTCATGCTCGAGGGCCTGGCCCAAATCCCCATGCTGGTCGGCCGGATCGCTCAGTGGGTGGGCGAGGTGCGCCAGGGGGTCCGGCCGGCGCGCGATCTGGTCGATCTGTCCGCGAGCGGCGACACCATGGCGGAGCCCGCACAGGGCGCCGAAACCGAGGACGAGGAGCAGCCCGCCGAGACCGGCCGGGTGGGGACCGAGGCAGGGCTGCCGGTGGACACGCTGGCGCGCCTCGACGCCTTCGCCGTGCTCGCCGGGGAGCTCGTGCGCCTCAGCGGCAAGCGGACGGCGGGGCTCGCCCGTGGTCGCAAGCCTGTGAAGCGCGACCGCGTCCGGCTGGGCGAGCTGCACGCCCGGGCCGGCGCCGAGATCGGGGCCTTGCGCCTGCATCCCGACCGCATCGCCGAGCTGGTCGCTGCGCTGGAGCACGAGCATCGCCAGCTCGACAGGATCGAGCGCGGGCCCGCCGCTCCCGGGGTCGACGAAGAGCTTTCGGCCCGCACCCGGCGTGCCGGCCTGCCCGTTGCGGAGCTGCGAGCCGTCGCCCGGGAGGTGAGCCACGCCCGACGCGAGGGACGGCGCGCGCGCGAGGAGATGGTGCGCGCGCACCTGCCGCTCGTCGTCGCCATTGCCAAGAAGTACCGCGGCAGGAGCGCGCTCGACCTGCTCGACCTGATCCAGGAAGGCAACATGGGCCTGATGCATGCGGTGGAGAAGTACGACCACCGCCGCGGCGTGAAGGTCTCGACCTATGCTGTATGGTGGATCCGCCAGTCCATGGTGCGGGCGATGGCCGATCAGGGCCGCCTGATCCGCGTCCCCGTGCACATGACGGAGCAGGTGACGAAGGTGCTGCGCGAGCGCCACAAGCTCTCCCACAAGCTCGGGCGCATTCCCGAGACCGGCGAGATCGCGCAGAGCGTCGCCATGTCTTCGGCCCGGGTCGAGAGGGCAATGTCGCTCGTCAGAGAGCCGGTCTCGCTCGACACTCCGGTCGGCGAGGACGGCGACTCGACGCTGGGCGACCTGATCGCGGCACCGGACGCGGTCGATCCGCACGCCGTCGCCGAGGCGAGCGCGCTGAAGCAGTCGCTGGCAGAGGCCATGTCCAGCCTGTCGGAGCGCGAGCAGCGCATCCTGCGCATGCGCTTCGGGATCGGCGGCACGGCAGAGCACACGCTGGCGGAGGTGGGCGAGATCTTCGGCCTCACGCGCGAGCGCATCCGCCAGATCGAGGCCGCCGCGCTCGCCAAGCTGCGCCAGCCCCACCGCGGCCGGAAGCTGGCAACCTTCGCACCGCGCGATGCCGCGTAGGCTGCAATCGCGCGGCAGGGTGCAATGAGGCGTCAGCCGCATTGCACCGGTATTCACCCCATCGACCGGGAAGACCGGTGCAATACGAGCTAGCGCCCTATTGCACCCTACGGCCAGTTGCGCACTACGCGCGTTGCCACTTGGCGCGCGCGAAGTACCCCTCCCTGTCGAATTGGATCTCCACCTGCCCCTTGTAGGCGTGCTCGAGCGCACGTCCGATGCGTGCCGGCAGGTGGATGTCGGTCGTCGTCACCACGGCCTCCTTGGGACGCTCCTCGATCCCCATGATCCGGTTGATCGCGTGCTCGGCGGTCTCGGCCGCGGCCTCGTTGCGCACCAACCGCAGGATCTCCTCCCGGTGCGCCGCAAAGAAGCCGCCGCTCAGCGTGAGCTCCCCCGCCGGGTAGTCGTCTCTGATGCGCTGGCATGCCGGACACAGATCGTCGGAGGCGCCTTGCGGATTGTCGTCCATCCACTGCCATCTCCCCTCCCGGTAGACGGCATCGCATTGGCTGCAGATGGAGGGCTCGCGCAGCTTCCTGCGCGTCTGGTAGGGGTCGTGCGCCTCCTCCCGGATCAGGTGCGACTTCATCAGGTCGCGGTGCGGTTCGGCGCGATGCAGGTCACGCTTCTTCATGGGCTGGGTCCTGTGCTCGAGAGACGGGCCGCGGCCTCTGGTACACTAGGTGCTGCCGACTCGCCAAACCGGCACTTGCTTGCGTTGGCCCGCCATCTCGTTCCTTGACCGATGTCAATATTCGGCCCGGCAGAGCCGGCGGGACTGTTGCGGTCGCTGAGAGCGGCTTCAGCTCGGCTTGGGGCCACCTCGACCCTGGGCAGACCGGGCGCCGCCGCTAGCCGCGGATGCGCCGCGCGCGCCCCTGCTTTGTCCCCAGAATGCCGGCGGCCTCGAGCATTGCCGGGGCGGTTGGCCAGAGCGGCCCCAGGGAGCCGAGCCCCTGCGCCACCAGCGCCGCGGAGACCACATCGCAGACCCACTCGATCCTGTCGAACCGGCAACTCCAGCGCCGATAGTCGCCGGCCCCTTCGGCGAGGGCCTCGAGCGCGCGCGCATTCGACTGATGCAGGGCTTCGAGCAGATGGTAGCCATCCTCGATGCCCCAGCAGAGCTCGAAACCCTCGATGGACCCCTTGAGCTCCTGCGCCTGATCGAGACGCGCGTAGCCGGCTCGGGCCGCGGCGATGCCGTCGGCGCAGACCCGATTGATGAACGGGCCAAGGTCCATTGGCGCTCCCCCCGCCGCCCGCGCAGCCAGCGCCGGACAGCGATCCCCCGTCGAAAACACGAGGGCCATTCTGTGGCAATTCCTCAGCGTTAACAATGCACTTGCCTCAGCGGTACTAGGTCGCACGAGGGCTGCCTGCTGGGGAAGCGCCGCTTCCCGCGCCGGCAGCGTGCAAACGAAGGTCTCGCAGGTGGCATCGGCCCGAGCACGGCCGCCGGGCGCGCGCTGTTCCAGAACGCAACACATGCGCGTCCGCGCATCGGTGGGAATGCGGGAAAGTTCCGGGGCGTTTCAGGACTAGACCGGATTTAGCCGCGCCCCGCCGTCCGGCACTCTCTCTTTTGACGGGACCTCGACACATTGAGCCTGGCATCGGCCGAGACTCGCAGCCGCCGATGCTCATGCGGTGCTGCATTGGGCGACGCAAGCAAATCCGACGGCAACTCGAACCTGCGCGCCGGGGCCGCCCCCGGGCCCGGCGGCGAGGAGGAGAAACTCCCGGTCGCCGGGGCGGCGCGCATTGTCGAGGAGGTCTCGCTCGAGAAAATCGGCAAGGAGCACGTCGAGACGAGCAGCGACGAGATAGGCCGGCAGCGGGCCAAGGCCGATCGCCGCCGGCCGGACGGCAAGCCGATCCCGAACCCGCAACAGCGGCCCAAGGCCTCGCAGTAGCGTTGGCGCGGCCCGCGGTCGTCGGAGCAGCGCCGCAACGCCGCGCGAGGCCCGAGGAAGTCGAGTGAAGAGCACCACGCGCGGCGTGGAGAACGGAGACAAGAGGATCATGGCTCCAACTGACCAGGTGGCCGGCGAACAGGCGGCACGCTTCGATACGCTCATTGCCGACACGGCCGACCGCTTCGGGCTCGGCGCGACTGCGGGCCCCCTGGTGCGGGAGGTCCTCAACATGATCATGGGCTCGCCCGGCGGCGTCAGCGGCTTCGTCAAGAAGTTCGAGCAGGCAGGCCTCGGCCCCGACCTCGCAACCTGGCTCGGCCGCCGCGACGCGCCTGCCATGTCCGGCCAGCTGCTCGACCGCATGGTCGGCCCCGCCGCCATCAACGCGGTCGCCGGCAGGCTCGGGATCAGCGCCCAGACGGCATCGTCGGCCATCGCCTACGTGATGCCCAGGATGATCGGGGCGCTGACGCCGGGGGGCACGATCCCGACGGGCCAGCAGACGGAGCAGGCCGGCGGCCGCCGTGCCGCGAGCGAGACGACCTACGGCGGCACTGGCTACGGCAGCGAACGCACCGCGGGCGAGCGCACCGGCTACGCCGAGCGGACGACCGGCGAGCGCGAGCGCACCACCACCTACGGCGAGCCCGCGCGTCCGGGCGACCAGGCTCGCGCCCGCCCCATCGAGGTCATCCCCGACGAGCCGCACCTGGGCCGCTGGCTGTGGCCGCTGCTCGGCGCGCTGGCGCTGTTGGGTCTCGGCTCCTACCTCATCACCGCCAACCGACCGACGACCGCGCCACCGGTTGCCACGCCGGTGCCGCCCCCACGCGCCGCGGTCGCGCCGGCGCTGCTGCCGCGCCTGGTGCTGAGCAACGAGGGCGGGACGGTCGGCTTCTCCGGCGCGGTCCACGACCAGGAGAGCCGCACCACCATCCTCAATACGCTGAAGACGGTGTTCGGCGCCGACAAGGTGCAGGGCGACATCGAGGTCGACGCCAACCGCGGCGCAGCGCCCTGGCTCGTCAATCTGCGCACGGCGCTCGAGGCGCTCAGGGTTCCGGGTGTGCAGGCCGAGTTCGACGGCAGCACGGTGAACCTCGGGGGCGTCATCAACGATGCGGACCGCGAGCGCATCGCCCAGTCGCTCAAGGGCACGCTCGGCGGTGGCTTGGTGTACGGAGCGCTGACCGACCGGGTTGCCGGCATCGCGTCGGAAGCGAACAGCACGGTGCTTGCGGCCCTCGCGTCGCTGCGGCCGGGCTTCACCGCGGGCGAGCTGGCCGGCATCCTCAACAAGTCGATCATCAACTTCCCGACGGCCGGGTCGCAGGTGCCGGCGGAGGCGTTGGCGATGCTGCGCAGCGCCGGCGCCCAGATCAGGCAGCTGCCTCCCTCCACGGTGATCGAGATCTCCGGCCATACCGATAGCCGGGGCGATCCGGCGGCGAATCTGAAGCTGTCGCAGGACCGCGCAGAGGCCGTACGCAACGCGCTGATCCAGGCGGGCGTGGACCCGACGCGACTGACGGCACGGGGCTACGGGAGCGCCAACCCGATTGCCAGCAACGACCTGCTCGAGGGCCGCTTCCGCAACCGCCGCATCGAGTTCCACGTGCTCAGACAGTAGCCGCTCACCCTCGGCGGCAACCCGCCGGCAACGACGACCACCCGCAGCCAGCTCATCCCGGAGAATCGCAAAATGTTGACCAGACCGCCCGCTTCGGGCGCGACGATCCCCGCCAACTGGGGCATCGGCCGAAGCCGCATCTCGTGGGGGGCGGTGCTGGCGGGCGCCGTGACAGCGCTCGCCGCATCGGCGCTGCTCGGCCTGCTCGGCGCCGCCATGGGGGCGGGCTGGAGCCAGCCCTTCAACCTGGAAAATCTGAGCAGGCTCAGCACCGGCGCCGTGCTCTGGTCGATCGTCAACCTCGCGCTCTCGATGGCGCTCGGAGGCTACGTTGCGGCGCGCCTTTCCGGGACCCACTCGCACCAGGACGGCGAGCTGCACGGCCTGACGACCTGGGCTGTCGCGGTGCTGCTCGGCAGCTGGCTGTTCGCCCAGATGCTGAGCGGGCTCGGCGGCCTGTTCGGGCCGGGGATCGGTACGCTCCTGGGCCGGGCGGTCGACCCGGAGGCGGCAGCCACCGTCGTGGCGCCGGAGATGAACGTGCGCGCCGCCATCGACCGGCTGCGGCAGTCGCTCTCGAGCAGCGACGACCTGACCACGATGAACCGTGAGCAGATCGGCAAAGAGATCAGCGCGCTGGTCCAGAGCATCGTGGGGCGCGACCTCCCCGACCAGGACTACGAGCGCCTCGTCGCTCTGGTCGCCGCGGAGTCGGGCATCACCAGGGAGGAGGCGCAGCGGCGCGTGACGCGGCTCGACAACGCCGCGAAGGCCATTCGGGCGCAGCTGACGGAGAGAGCCCGCGTGGCGGCCGAGACGGCGACACAAGGGGCCGGCACCGCCGCGCGGGCGCTGTTCACGGCCCTGACCACGGGGCTGCTCGGCTCGCTCCTGGGGGCCTGGTTCGGCACCCGCCACAAACGCGAGCTGCATCCCCCGCTCGAGAGCACCGCCTGGACGGAGCGCGAGCGTACCGCCGCCGCCGGCGCGCGCGGCGCCGGTCACCGGGAAAGAGCCGAGGCCATGCGCGTGTCGGTCTACGACGAGAACGGCCGCCTCGTCGCCCAGTACCTGCGGGGCGTGACCTTCCCTGTGACCAAGCAGGACCTCCTGCGGCTGGCGCGATCGGGCTCGGCCCGGCCGGCGCTGCTCCGGGCGATCGAGGCGATGCCCGACGGCTACTACGGCAGCATCGAGGAGGTCATGGAGGCGCTCGACCTGGCGCATGCCTCGTGAGCTGCGCCGCTCCACCGGCCTCCCAGTCCGCTCTCCCTCCCTCCGAGACCTTTCCGATGCGCGCCTGTTCAGGGGGCGCGCATCGCCGGACAGCGAGGGTGACGCCAGGGACGCAGGGCCCATTCGCCCGGCAGCGTGCGCGTCCTACTTCTTCGTGACGGGAACGGGAGGCGGGGGCGTCTTGGCCGCCGGGACGTTGCCGATGGCGGCGTTGGGGCCGGCCTGGGCCTCCCAGAAGCGCGCCAGGTGGCGCTCGATGATGCGGTCGTACTCGCCCCGCTCGC
>Ga0075421_100003295_pt1 | contig 19297 bp, 14 predicted proteins | sample SoiMetdeltSBSDD5_FD_75292 | JGI IMG/M metagenome (GOLD analysis project Ga0075421, IMG submission 75292) | Bulk soil microbial communities from a Populus tree surrounding site in Tennessee, USA - Soil MetaG P. deltoides SBSDD5 | ecosystem: Environmental > Terrestrial > Soil > Tree plantation... | reverse complement strand
GGTTGCACCACCAGCGGCCCGGGTCCTGAGAGCGGCGAAGGCTGTCTCCAGCTCGGCAGCCAGGGCCGGATTCTTGGCCCGCACCAGCCGCTCCACCTGCTCGAAGGTCATGTAGGCGTCAAAGGCGCGGGTACTCGCGGAAGTGTCACCCGTCCGCGCGAGAGCGTAGGTAGAGTCGATCTGGGCTCGCACCCGGGCGAATATCTCAGCATTGGCTGCGAACGACGCATCCGGCTGAAAGGCTCGCACGGCGGCGACGCGGGCAAGGGCCCCGCTCGAGTCGGTAGGTTCGCCGAGCGCAGCCAGTACCGCGGAGTCGGACATTCGTCCGGTGGTCGCGAACGACTGCAGCGCAGCCGGCACGGAACCCGAATCCTGGGGCAGCCGGAGCAGAGAGGCATAGAGCGCCACGGCCCAGCGGTCTTGGGGCGAAAGCCGCGATTCGAAGGCCGGCATGGCAGTGCCGACTACCCCGATGCTGATCCGTCGGAAGTAGTCCAGAGGAGACTGGTCTCTCAGTGCGTGGGCATCCGACAGGTTGGCAGGAGGAGGGTCCAGACCCCGGGCAAGTGACCCGTCACCCCGGCCTGCTGGGCCATGACATGAGGCGCAGTTGGCCCGGTACACTGCCTCGCCCCGGACCAGCGAAGGAGGCAGCGATGGGATCTCATCCAGCTCCAGTCCGAAGTGGGACGCGAGTGAATTGGACAGCTTCCGGACCCGAGCGTCAATCGAGTCGGGCAGCGCCCCCCGCTCCACCAGCTGGAGCAGGTGGTCTATCTCCTGGAGGGTTTGTGGTCTGACCTCCTCCAGAAGGAGTCCGGCGGAGCGTCTGGACTCCTGCAGAAAGAGCCGGGCCTCATCCACTTCGGCCTGGGATACGACCCGCCCGTCCATCACACCGATTCGGTACTCCTGGGCGGCGAGCTGCGCCGTGGCTGCCAGGCGCCGGACAACTGGGGCCTGGTCCTGGACGGGTTGCCGCTGTTGGGTGGGAAGGAAGAGCGAGGTAATAAGTGCGACACCGATGAGAATCATTTTCACCCGGTTTGAGGGGTCGGTGTCACAAACTAGAGTAATTCAGTCGGAATTGAAAGAGACCTGCGGCTAGGGTCCCTCGACCAACGCAACGGCCCCGGCGGCAGAAGCTGAGTGGGTCAGCGAGATCTGAATGTGGAGCCCGCCTCGCTCCTCCGAGAGGCGAGCGGCGAGGCCATGAAGCAGGATGGCGGGACGGCCGTCTTCGTCTCGGGAAACCTCGATCTCTCGCCAGCCGACTCCGCGGGCACCGGGAATGGACTGCAGAGCCTTGTACACCGCTTCCTTGGCAGCGATACGGGCTGCCGCGTGCCCAGTGGCATCGGGGCGGGACGCCAGGTACCTCCGCTCGTCATCCGAAAAGAACCGCGCCATCGCGCGTTCTCCCTTGCTGGCAAGCAGAGTGCGGATCCGGTCCAGATCGACCAGGTCGATGCCCACGCCAACAAAGGTCACAGGCGAGACCACCAGAGCTCGGCGAGTCCCCGGAGCGGCGGGGGCACCGGCAGGTATCCGCCGAGCACCAGTCCCAGATACCCAAGGACCAGAACCACTACCAGGGTGACGCCCCAGAGTGGCCAGCGCGGCCGGCGCCAGGTCCGAACTCGGCTGATCTCTACTTGCCAGCGGCTCTGCTCCTCACGGGCTGCATCGGTCAGCGCAAGCCAGGCAGACTCCATGCGTCGCGCGGTGGCGGCCAGAGCAACCTGCCATTCTTCCTGGCCCAGCCGGCCCCGAGCCCCGGACGCGGCGGCCGCCGGGACCGTGTGCTCCAAAGCATCCAGAGCACTGACGAAGCTTGCGCCGCCACTTCCGAGTCGGGCCTCGATGGCTCGCACGTCATCAGGGCCCAACAGGAACTGCGGCAGGCGTGCTGGGGGAAGCCGCGACTCCGAGGCCGCCGCATGCAAGCGGGAGTTCACCGCGTCAGCTACCCGCTGCGCTGCAGCGGCCACCGCCTGCTCCCACAAGCCCAGCCAGGCGACCCGTCCCAACGAAGCGATGGCGCTTTGCCGGTCCCCGGTAGCCATGAACGACCGCGCGGCGCCGGCTACATCGAAGAGTCGGGTGACCAGATCGAGCCGGATGTCCTCGAGGGTGAGTCCCAACGGGCCGGGATCGGACGGAACTCCTGGAGGCTCGCCCAGCCGGCCGAGCGAGGGACCCAGTTCCGGCACGGTCCAGGTTTCACTGGAGCTCGAAGTCTGGCTCATCCCGAAGATGCCTTACGCCTGGAGGATCGAGGTCACGACCCGTCCGGTATCCCGCAGATCCTCGAACACAGCATAAGGCCCGCAGGCCTGAAGCTCGGCGAGAGAGTAGCCTCCGGTGGCAACGGCCACGGCACGGGCATCGATGCATTGGCCACAGGAAATGTCTGCGGGGGTGTCGCCGATGATCACTACCTCAGAGCCGGTTGGGGCTCGGCCCAGGACGCGCGTCGCGCGCCGTACAGCGATTGGCGGCAGTTCCGGGCGCTGAGCGGCGTCGGAACCGTACGCTCCTACCTGGAAGCGGTTCGGGTCTATTCCTGCGGCCTGCAGTTTCAGAGCGGCGCCGGCTTCAATATTCCCCGTCAGCAGCCCCAGCATGACCCCGTCCTCCCGCTCCAGCCGGTCGAGCAGCTCGAGAATACCGGGCATGAGAGTAGTCTGCGTGGTGGGACGCTGGAGCTCGTCAGCGAGCAGCTCTACGTACCGGCGGCAGATGGCCGCAAGACGATCTGGGGCCAGATCACCGCTTTGGCCGCTGGTCTGGAGCAGCTCGGCTACGATCTGGGGATCAGTCTTGCCGTCAAAGCGAATCTCGCCGACGGTCTTCCCCTTCCCCAGTTCTTCGCTGATCGCTGCAGTGATGGCTCGGCGGCCAGCACCTGCACTGAGGAGGATGGTGCCATCGATGTCGAAAAGGACCAGCTTCACCGTTCTTCCAATCGCCGGACCGCCACCAGCCTTTCGCGGAGGCTGCCCGCACGGGTTCCTGGCAGCCAGGGCTCGACCAGGGTTCCGCCGCACGCGAGCGTCGAGTGGACCAGCGTGTCCCCTTCTCCGGCAAAGGCCACGTGGGTTATGCCTCCGCCGGTCTCACTGCAAAAGAACAAGAGATCTCCCGGGCGAATGGCATCGGGAGAGACGGTGCTCCCATGGCCGGCCTGTTGCGCCGAATCACGGGGCAAGGCGACACCCCGGGCAGCAAACGTGGTTTGCACCAGACCGGAACAATCGACCCCCCAGGGCGTGACGCCGCCCCACTGGTAGGGGCTGCCCAGGAAATACTCGTATGCCCAGCGTTCTGGCGCCTTGGCGCGAGCGGCGCGTACTGTCTCACTCATTTCGCGCACGCAGCCTGAAATCACGCGGGCTGGCACTCCGGTTGGAAGCCTGATCAGCTCACCATCCAGGGCGACACGGGAACGGAGAGGCAGAGCGAACTGCGAGCCGTTGATCCGGACCGCGGCGCCTTCACTCCAGCCTGTGGCTGATCGGCGCCAGACGTCGGCTGCGGGATCGTCCACTTCCAGCAGATAGCCGGAGTGCACCCAGCCCTGGTACTGGTCCGTGTGGGTCGAGACCCGGCGCCACTCCCCGCTCCGTTCCAGCACCACTGCGGTTTCGCCCAGCACCAGCTGGGTCACCTGCTCCGCCCGGACAGATGCTTCGGCTAGCACCGGTGCCAGGGCGGCGTGGGCAATAACCGAGGTCATCCTAGGTCAGGCGCTCTTCTCGGGTTCGGACTTGCCGCCGCAATCCTTACAGAGCGTTACGCCGCGGAAGTTGCAGATCAGGCATATAAAGGTGCCGCACTGGGAGCAGGGATAGCCTTCGGAAGCCCTCTCTTCCCGCCCGCAGGCTCGGCACGTCATGGCATCATGTTCTTGCAGCTCAGCCATACAGAACTCAGGCAGTGATGTTGTAGCGCTTGATCTTGTTGATCAGCGTCGCCCGGGAGATGCCCAGCTCGATGGCCGCCCGGGTCCGGTTGCCGGTGTGATGCTTCAGTGTGCGCTCGATGTGCTGCCGCTCCAGATCTTCGAGACTGAGCGGTGTGTGCCGCCGGTCTCCCAAACCTGGCCGGGCCCGGAATTCACCCGGCAGGTGTTCTACACTGACCGCCGGCTGCCCGCGCCCCAGGATGAGCGCCCGCTCGAGGACGTTCCGCATTTCGCGGACATTGCCGGGCCACGCATAGCTCAGCAATCGCTCCAGAACCTCGCTCGAGAGCGCCGGGGGGCCATCGGGAAGCTCCGCCTGAAGATCGCCCATCAGCCGGGTGATCAGCGCCAGGCGGTCCTCCCGCGATCGTTCACGCAGGGCCGGCAGGGTGAGCGGCATGACGCTGAGTCGGTAGTACAGATCCTCCCGGAACTGCCCTGTCTCGACCTCCGACTGAAGGTTTTTGTTGGTAGCGGCGACCAGCCGCACGTCGACGGTGATCTCCCGGGTGCCGCCGAGACGGCGGAAGGTCTTGGTCTCCAGCACCTTCAGCAGCTTGGGCTGGAGCTCGGGCGCGAGGTCGCCGATCTCATCGAGGAAGATGGTTCCGTGGTCGGCAATCTCGAACAGCCCCTGCTTGCGATCCTTTGCGTCGGTAAAGGCGCCCTTCTCGTGACCGAACAGCTCGGAATCGAGAAAGGTGGCATTCAAGCCGGCGCAGTTGACCTCGACGAACGGCGCCTTGGCCCGGGGACTCAGGTCGTGAATCATTCGGGCCACCCAGCCTTTGCCGGTGCCGCTCTCGCCATTGAGTAGCACCGTGGTACGCTCGCTCTGCGCCAGCAGGGCGACCTGGTGGCCGAAGTCCTGCATCCCGGAGGAGGTACCAAGCGAATCCAGCCCGTGCCCGGGCGCGCTCTGCACCAGCAGGGCTTCGTTGATGCGCCGGAGCCGGGCCTTGTCCGCTACCCGCGCGGTCGCGGCCGCCAGATGCTCCATGTCGACCGGCTTTGTGAGGAAGTTTTCGGCGCCGAGCTGCATAGCCCGCACCGCGGTGGCGACATCGGCCTGCCCGGTCAGCAGAATCACCGAGGCATCGCGCTGCCGCAGGTGTTCCAAAACCTCCATCCCGTCCATGCCGGGAAGGCCCAGGTCCAGGATGACAACTTCTGGTCGGAGCCGGTCAAAGGTTGCCAGCCCCGCCTCTCCGCTCAGCTCCCGGGTTACCTCATAGCTAAAGCGCTCGAAGTAGTTTCCAATGCTGCGCAGAACATCGACATCGTCATCGATCAGCAGGACCGATCCGGCCATCAAGATTTCCTGAGTCAGGGGGTGAGCAGAACCCCCAAAAATTAGTCAGTCGCCGGAGCTACGCCATGGCTCGGCCGGCCGAGGAGCCAGGATCCGGATGGCTCCGGGGACCACGGTGGCCGTGAATGGAGTTTCGCCGCCGGGCTCGCCGTCCAGTTGCACGGGCTGGACCCCCTCGGATTCCACCCGCACCTCGCGCCCCTGGGCATGAGCCACGCAGGCTTCTACTCCCAGCCGGCTGGGTCTCAGCCGGAGGAGCCGCCAAACCGCTCGCACACTTTGGGAGAAGTTGTCGGCCCGCAGGACGATTACATCGAGCAGACCGTCGGTTGGAGTGATCCCCGGCCCCAGGCGGACGAACGGCGGTATGACTTCCCCGCAGTTGGCCACCAGGACCATGGCGGCGTGAGCCGGGTATTCGACCCCGTCTATAGTGATGAGGTGCTGACTACTCCGAAGGTCCGGCATGAGCCGCAGCGTGGTAGCGAAATACGCAGCCATTCCCCACCGCCGCTTCTGCTCCGACAGGGTGGCCGCCATGACCCGGGCGTCGTACCCCGCTCCGCAGGCGACCGCGAAGTACTGCCATCCGAGGGGACGCTCCATTCGCCCCAGGTCAAATGGGCGCGGTGTTGCGGTGAGTAGCAGGCGGGCGGCACGCGCCGGCGAAGCTGGAATTCGGAGGTTCCCGGCCAAGAGATTGCCGGTCCCACCCGGAATCACCCCCAGCGCCACGTCGGTGCCCACCAGGGCCGCCGCCGCCTGCATCGTCGTCCCATCCCCACCAATCACGACCACCACGTCGACCTGCTGACTCACCCCATACTCGGCGAGCTCGCGGGCATGCCCCGGACCCACTGTGGTGAGGACCTCAAGGTCCCACCCGGCGCTCCGCAAGACGTTAGCGACCGTTGCGACCGGCTTCTCCCCGGTGCGCGCCGCCGCCGGGTTAGCGATGAGCAGCCCACGGGTCACCTCAAAATTCTCGCTCCCAGAGGATGTCGGAGCCGATCTGATACGGTACCGGAGTCTGGATCCCAAAGTCCGTGCGGCAGGTCTGGAGGCTCGGCTCGACGCTGGTTTGTAGCGTCCACTCCCGGCTGAATCGAAATTCGAGGCTCGCTCCTAGGTTATTGTAGCTGAACTGGCCCAGGTTCTCGGGACAGAACCCGGCATTGAGCGTCAGGAAAGTCTTGCCTCCCAGCTGCCATCCAGCCGCGAGCTGGGTCAGAGACTGCGCTCCGCGCCCTCGGGAAACGCCCGGTCGGATCTCGAGCAGATCGAGCGGCACGCCCAGGTCCTGAATCAGCGCGCGCTCCAGCTCGCTGGAGAGCGCGCTGGAGAAGTACGAGAGTCCCGTCACGAGAGTGTTGGTCTGCCCCAACTGCGCGGCCTCGTTGGCCGGATAGCCGGTGACCAGATACGACACTAGATCGGTCTCCGAGATCGGTGGGTTGAACGTGCTCTCCAGGTTGACCTTGGGGGCGTAGAGCGTGCCGGTAATGTTGGCAATGACCGGGATTTCTTCCCCCCGCACAGCGCGCACAACATGGGTGGCGCGGATGTCCAGCCCCGCGTTCAGGTCGCCGAAGTAGCGCACCGATCCCCGGTCAACGGTGAAGTCCCGGGTAATCGGCCCGATGCGAAGCGTATAGCTGCCACGGAGAGCATCGAGGGTGCCTGAAGGAGCGTAGGTCTTGCCCGCTTTGCTCAGCACGACCTCGCCGCCCAGCTGGATGTTGGCCTCGTTGGAGCGAAGCCAGACGTCGGAGCCCAGCCGAACCCGCAGGTTCTGAATGGTGAGGGAATCCAGGAACCGGTTCTGGAACTTGTCTCCAATCGCCAAGTTCTGGCTGCGCAGCAAGGTCGTGTCCACCAGGTCCGCAATGGTGGGGTCCTCCAGATCGATGATGCGCTTGCTGACCAGATCGGCAAAGTAGAGAACACCACTGTTGGCGGTCAGGTCACCGGTCAGAGTGGATTCGAACAGGGGCCCTCGCAGCCGCAGGCCGCCGGTCCCCGTGAAGGAAAGAAAGTTCCTGACATCGAGAGCGCGGAACAGGTCCGCCCGGAGGCTGAGATCGAGAACCGGTCGGACGAAATCCTCCAGGTCGATGGCGCCGGTCACGTCCAGCCTGCCGCCACTCTGCACCACAAAAGTGTCGAGCACCAACGAGCTGCGCTGGAACCGGGCCCGCCCCTGCAGGCGGTCGTATCGCACCCCGAGCCCAGGCAGCGACATCGCTCCGCCACGGATTTCCAATCCTCCCGCAAATTGAGGCCGTTCCCAGCTCCCCTCTACATTGACATCCACCGCCAGTTGCCCGCGCACGCCGGTCACCGCCGGTGTGAGCGCCTCGAGGATGCCGAGGTCCACGCTGTCGCCTCGAGCGTGTACCGAAAGGGGGCCTTCAACCCTCCGCCGGGATGCGCCCTCGAGAGCCAGATCGAGCGGAAGCCGGGTCTCGATCTGAAGCATGCTCTGGCCAGTACGCCAGAGCAGGAGACTGGCTTCCAGCTTCCGGTCGGCGTAATCCACCACTCCCTCGACAAACGGCGACTCGAAATCTCCGAACCGTCCCCGATCGATCGTGGTGGTACCCCGCAGGGTCGGCGCCCTCGCCGTGCCTCCCACTCGAACGTCGAGCCCCAACTCGCCGGCAAGACCTGAGGTATCCCGCTCGAGAACGCCGTAGACATCCTGTAGGTCGAGGCCCAGCAGCCGGACGGCCAGCGATCCCTCCGACGAGCCGGGCACTCGCCCCCCCACCTGGATGATGCCGGAGCCGTCAACCGCCCGCAGAGTCAGCGGACTGATGGCCGGAGCGGAGTCACTGAGCGTGACGGCGAAGCTCTCGTCCAGCCGATAGTGATGAGCCGGAAGGGTGAAGGCCAGGCTGTCGAACATGGCCACCTGAGTTTCACCGTGGCGCCACCAGCGCCCGGACCCGTCTACCCGCGAATCGGTCCCAATCCCGGATCCGGCGCCCCATTCCAGCGAGTCGGCCCAGCCGCGCACCTGGGTGCCGGCCTGACGAAACACCCACTTCTGGACCGCGATAGAGTCGGAGCCGACGGAGGCGGTGACCTGCGGGCGCTGCCCTCCGATCCAGCTGAACGCCCCGGTCAGGCGAGGCGCCCGGATCTGTTGCCATTCCAGATTTCGGAGCAGGACATCTCCGGTCATCTCCAGCGTGTCCAGGCTGCCGGCCAGTCGAATCCCCGCTTGCGCGGTCCCGCTGAGCGGGCGACTCTCGGGCGAGTCCCCTCGAGTCTGATCCGTTGCGGCCAGCAGGAGGGAGTCGAAGGCGATCAGACTGTCGGCCGCAAGCGAGAAGGACATTTGGCCGCTGTGCGGTGCGGTCCAGCCCAGCGTACCCGAGCCCCCAACCCGAGCCCCTTTCCACAGCGCATATGCAGTATCCAGCTGGATCACGCTGTCGTGCACCCCGATCGCGGCGTTCACGGTGTCCAGGGTCCACTCCCGAATCCGGCTCTTCGACAAGGCCAGACGAAGGTCGCCTTCCGGAGCATTGAGGGTGTCGGTCCTGCCGCTGACGGACAGAGCACCGTTGAGACGGGAGGGCACTTTGCGACCAGTCAGCGCGGCGAGGTCGAGCCCGGTGAAATCCAGCTGCAGGTCTTCGGCTCCCCACCGAGGCGGCCGCACGGTAGTCACACCATGCGCTTCGATGTTACCGATCTGACCGGAGAGTGACGCATCGATCGACAGGCGCTCCAGGGTTCCTTGACTTCGGAAGTGACCCCGCACCTCTCCTCGCGTCTTCATGGAGGGGAATGCCCGGCGGATCCCCTCGAATGAGAGCGGGTCCAGGGCCACGTCAGTCCCCAGCCCCATCACTTCGTATCGGGTGTCGAGGTGTACCGTTCCCTCCAGGAAGCTGGGGGGGAGATCCATATCCTGATGCTGGGCGGTCCCGGTAAAGACGACGTTGCGGAGCGGTCCGTTCAGCGTTCCGACCGCGGTGAGGCGGCCGGGGATAATGACCGCCGGCGCAACCCGGCGCACCGTGCGCAGGTCGATGTCCGATTGCCGGAGCCCGAAGTTGGTGAAGGTGAGGCCGCTGTCACGCGATGCGCCAACTCCGCCCTCACCCGAGAGGGTGGAGAGCGGGTTTCCCGGCACGCTCGCATCTCTGAACGCCCACTCGAGACTGACATCCAGCGCGTTGAGAAAGCCCGATCCGGCGACCTTGCCGGTAACCGTTCCGGCGAAAGGCAGCGTGTCCAGGTAAGGTCGGACTGCATCCAGATCCAGGTTGGCAAGGCGAAGGTTCATATCGCGAACCCCCAGACCCCGGCGTTTGTCGGTAATGGTCACCAGTTCGCCGTCTACCTGGCCCAGAAGCCCCTGCAGGTGGAGGTCGCGAATGTCATACGCAGTGCGGGTTCCGGTCTCAGACCGCGCGGCCAGGACCCCGCGGCCGGTCATCGACGGGAAATCGGGTGAGACCCAGCGGAGGTCCTCCAGATCCACGCGTGGCGAGATCACCTGAAAGTCGAACAGGATGGTGTCCTGGGGCCAGGTAACCGCGCCACCGCCGGAGAACCTGGTATTGGGCAAGGCTCCTCGGGAAAGGCTGAACACGGCGCTGTCACCCCGGATCCGTATCCTGCCCACCGCGTGGCGCAGCGTGACGCCCGGATCGTTAACCCTGGTGGCGAGCGAATCGAGATCGATGGTAAATGGCTTTCGGTCCGGCGTGGCAATGCGAAGCCGTGAGATCCGGGTGGCGAGGTCGGAGAGAAGAATGACCCGCCGCCGCCCCTCCGGCGTGTCTTCGATCAGCCTTCCCGGCTTGGCCCGCTCGGCTCGCAGCGCCGAGTCAACACTCAGCTCAGTCACCGCCGTGCGGGGCGGGTTCCAGGGCAAGGCGATCCGAAGAGTGCCCTCGCTCATCCGGACGTTGTGGAACTCGACCAGAGGAGACCTGCCGCCCTTGGAGCCCTTCCCGATGCCGAGCACCTCTTCGTAGTTCATCCGTCCATTGCGGTGCTTGATCAGCTGAATGGTGGGCCGGTCCAGCTGGATCGAGCTCAATACCACCTGGCCGGCGAGAAGATTGGGCAGGCGGTAGCTGACCCGCGCGCGGGGGAGGTCGGCCAGCAGGGCGCCGCTGGTATCCCGGACGATCAGATTTTCGAGCGTGAGGTCGTAGATGAACGAGCCGGAGATGGCCCCGACCTTGATCGACCCGATTACGATCCGGTCGAGCATCTGGGAAACCGTGCGCGCCAGCAGATCCCGCCCCGGCGGAGTGAGGGTCATCGACGTGACCACTCCCAGCACCATGGCCACGATGCCGATCACAAACACGAAGAGGAAGCGGGCGATCTGACGGCGCATCAGAACGGCTGCCCTACGGCGATGTGAATGGCGTACTTTCGATCCCGTGACAAAACGTACGATCCTTCACCCGGAACCGGCGTCAAATTTTCGACCGCATCAGCCTCGAAGAGGACTCCGGGTTGAAGCTTGTAGGGATTGTACGCCACGTCGAGCCGGGCTGGGCCGAGGGGCGTGGCAATCCGGATGCCGACGCCGGGGGTTACCCGGATCACTCGTCCGGACTTGGGGCCCTCCCGCTGCCAGACCCCGCCGGCATCCACAAACGCAGCAAACCGGAGCCTGGAGCTGAAAATGGGCGAAGGCAGCCGGAGCTCGACGTTTCCCAGCGCGAAAGTATTGCCGCCGGTGGCGGCCACCCGGACAGAATCGGATATGATGCTGTCCGGCGTGATTCCCTCCGTAGGCACCACATAGACAACCGGCCCCAACTCGTTCCGTTCGAAGCCGCGCACGTCGTTGGGTCCGCCGGCGTAATACCGCTGGTCTGGTGGGACGAAGGCGCCAGACACGTTGCCCACATCGAGAGTGGGCGAAAAGATGAGTCCACCCCGCACCCGCCAGCTCAGCACGATGTCTCGAGAGAGCAGCCGATACCACGACATACCGGCCACCATCCGGGTGAACTGTTGCAGGCTCGATGAACCGATGTACTTGGAGCTGTGGGTCAGCTCCACCGATCCAACCCGCCCCCGGGTTGGATCGATCGGGCTGTTCACCCGGGGGAAGGTGCCGAGTGCGGTCAGGGTGGCCAGAACCAGATTCTCTCGCAGTGGGGTAACCACGTCGCTCGTACAGGCCCCGAACACCGAGCAGAAGCTCAGGGCAGTGGCCTCGGTCCGGCCGTAGGTGATGGTATAGGTAAGCGAAAGCGGGTTGCGTCGGCGTGGTGTAGTCCGGCTGAGGGCGATGCTGGCACCTGTCTCCTGCCGCAGGTACACCTTGTATTCCGAGCGGCGTTCGGTAAACACCGACACGGTAAGCGCGTTGTTGGGTGAGAGAAATGCCGGGCGCCGCACCGACGCACCAAGGTAGTAGTTCACCTTGGCCGACCCCACCGTATCGGAGCGGGAGGCACGGCAGATGTTCTCGTCCAGCCCCCAATCCAGTGGCTCCCCCACGCCCACCTTGGATATCCGGCCGGTCAGATCGAGAATTCGGCCCGCGCCGACAAAGTTTCGGGTCGTCCAGCCGAGGGAGCCGCGGAAGCAATCGTAGGTGGCGTATCCGAGGCCCCCGCGGATGCGGTGCGGCTTGCTCTCATTGACCTGGACCACCAGGGGCACCAAGGAGTCTCCCGGATTGAAGGCGCCCGAATCGATGTTGACGGTGACAAAACGGAAGAGGTCGGACTCATACAGGTTTCGCTGGCTTTCGAAAAGCTCCTCCTGGGAAAACCGGCGGCCGGGCCGCGACACCAGGAGATTGCGAACCACACCGGAGTCGATTCGTTTGGTGCCCACGACCTGGATCGGCCCGATGAATGCCCGGCGGCCGGGCTCGGATTCGAACGTCACCTCGGCGCTCTTGCTATCTCGATTGGATTCAAAGGCGGTGAACACCCGCGCCGAAGGATACCCACGATCCCGGAGCCGGCGGGTCACCGAGTCGGCGCTTGCCTGCATGGTGAAACGATTGAATGGGTCGCCCACCTGGAGCGGAAGGTCGAGCAGCACTGCCCGCCGCAGACGCGAGGGCAACGAGTCCAGACCGGTGACATTGATCTTGGTCACCCTGATGGGATCACCTTCCGTGATCTTGAACTTGATGTAGACATCCTCCGGCGTTCGCTGCACCAGGGTGTCGATCTGCGCATCGGGGTACCCGCTCCGCTTGTACAGCACGCTCAGCCGGACCACGTCACGGCGAAACTCCTCTTCGTCGAAATAGCGCTTGGCTCCGAGCCCGATCCATCGAACCAGAGGGAATCGAGCGAACCAGCTCGAGTTGGTGGTCGCGATAGCCGTCGCCAGCACCTCGTCCGAGATGGCTCCGTTGCCCTCGAACTCGAGTGACCGGACGACCCGCTGGGGCAGCTGCTGCTGGGCGGGCATATTTGGTGCCCCTGCGAGCACGGCAAGAAAGCCAAGGACATGGCGAGCCCCCACCCTCATCGAAGGTCTGATGGGTGGCGTCCGGGTCCGGGCCCGATCGGCCTCGAAGGCCGGAAGGTTGTGTGCCAGTGAGTAGGAATGCCGCACCTCTGGACGAGGGTTCGTTGACCGTCGGCCCATTGCGACCAGATTGACGGCATGATGTAAGCCCGGTAGTTTGACCACCTTACGTCGCGGTGTCAACGTTCGCGGGACGTTCCGTCCTGGGCGTGACGCCCTCCTCTGTTCCCCGACTAATTTATGCGCAGCCTCTTTCTGGTGACCGCCCTGGCTTTGGCTGGCTGCACCGACCAGGATGGCAGCACCGCTCTGAACTACTACTTCACCTACGACCCCAGGTCGCTGGACCCGGCGCTTTCTACCGACGTCCCGACCGGAGAGGTCGTTTCGCTGCTGTTTGACAACCTGACCCAGTTCGATCCTGACGCCAAACTCGTTCCTGGTCTGGCGCGCAGCTGGGAAGTGGACCCCGGCGGACGCCGTTACACCTTCCATCTGCGGCAGAACGCCACCTTTCACGACGGTAAGCCGATCCGGTCGGCCCAGGTCCGGGCCTCTCTACTTCGAGCTCTGGCCCCGGGCAGCACCGGCGGGCGGAGCTGGCCGTTGTACCCGATCGAGGGCGCTCGTGGCTACGCCGCAGGACAGCAGCGGGAGGTCACCGGCATCGCAGTACCTGACGACTCCACCGTGGTGTTCACCTTGGAAGAGCCGCTCAATCTGTTCCCCAAACTGCTGGCCATGCCGGTGGCCGCTATCGTCCCCACCCCAACTCCGTCCGACTTCGACCAGCATCCGACCGGCAGCGGCCCCTGGACCTTCGTGTCGTGGTCTCATGACGATGCCATCGTGTTGGCGCGAAACCAACGTTACTGGGGTGGTCCCCCCAAGGCCGATACGCTGCGAATTCGCATCATTCCGGAGCCACTGACCCAAGCCGCCGAATATGAGGCTGGGCAACTCAGCGTCGTGGAAGTGCCGGTTGGCGAGACCCGCCGCTGGGAGGAGACTCGGGCCAGTGAGCTTCAGCACCGGCCCGGTCTCAAAGACCTCTACGTGGCCATCAACACCACCCGCGGTCCCTTGCGAGACGTTCGGGTACGCCGGGCCCTGAACCACGCCATTGACGTCCCTACCTTGCTCACCACTATCCTGGCGGACCGGGGTGTTCGTGCAGCCGGATCCTTGCCTCCCGGCGTTTCGGGCTACGACTCCTCCCGCGCGCCCTACGCCTACGATCCGGCCGAGGCGAAGCGACTGCTGGCTGAAGCCGGGTACCCCAACGGGTTTGCGCTCAAGCTCTGGCGCACCCAGCGGGCGGAGCTGGCTCGGCTGGCGCAGTCACTGCAGCAGGGGCTTGCTGCGGTCGGGGTTCGCGCCGAGATCGTCGAGCGGGACGCATCGAGCGCGCGGGCCGCGGTGCGAAAAGGCGAGGCCGACTTGTTCCTGACCGATTGGTGGGCCGACTATCCTGATCCGGAGAACTTTAACTACCCATTATTTCATTCCCGCAATAAGGGCACCGGAGGCAATTACGCTTTCCTGGACGATAGGCCCCTCGACTCGATGATCGTTCGCGCCCGAGCCACCACGAATGAGGCCGAAAAGGTGCAGCTCTCTCGTGCGATCGATGCCCGGGTATTCGAGCTGGCCCCCTGGATCTTTCTCTGGTTCCCGGTCGACGTGTGGGCGGCACAGCCCCAGGTCCGCGGGTGGCGCTTCCCGCTGGTCTTCACCGGACAGCGCTGGACTCAGGTCGAGCGAGTCCAGTGATCCGATTCCTGCTGCAACGGTTTCTGCTGCTGATCCCCACGCTGCTTGGCGTCTTGCTGGTGACCTTTCTGCTGCTCTATGTCGCACCGGGCGATCCGGTCCAGGCCATGGTGGGCGAGCGGGCCGATCCGGAGACCCTGGCTCGACTGAGAGCAGAGCTGCGGCTCGACGATCCGCTGCACCAGCAGTTCGGCCACTATGTGGGCGGTGTGCTCCAGGGCGACCTCGGCACCAGCTACATCACCCGTCGTCCCATCCTGCAGGACCTGCTACAGCGTTTTCCCGCAACCCTGCGCCTGGCCGGCGCCGCCATGCTGTTTGCGGCGGTGGTCGGCATCAGTATCGGGGTGTATGGAGCCTGGCGGCCTGGCACCTGGCTCGACCGGGTGGCGGCGTTCGGAGCCTACCTCGGGGTCTCGTTTCCGGTGTACTGGGTGGGCCTGCTCCTGATTCTGATCTTTGCGGTCACTCTCCGGTGGCTGCCGCCGTCCGGATCGGGAGGACTGCTCTACTTGATACTGCCGGCACTGACACTCGGCATGCGCTCGGTTGCATTTCTATCCCGGATGACCCGCGCAGCCATGGAAGAAGTCCTGCAGAGTGATTTCGTGCGCACGGCCCGTGCCAAGGGGCTCAACGAAAGACGTGTCGTGTTGTCGCATGGGTTGCGCAACGCGCTGCTGCCGGTCGTGACCGTGCTCGGGCTCGACTTCGGCAGCTATCTCACCGGGTCCATCCTCACGGAAACCATCTTCTCCTGGCCCGGCGTCGGACGGTATGTGCTCACCGCCATCGACAAGCGGGACCTGCCCGCGGTCCAGGGAAGCATCCTCTTTCTCAGTCTGGTGTTCGTACTCGTGAACCTGCTCACCGACATTCTCTATGCCCGAGTGGATCCCCGAGTGGCGTATGATTGAGCGCGTCGTCCTCTCCGTCATCTGTGCTCTCTTCGCTCTCGCCGTCCCGGCGACCGCCCAAACCGACCTCGCTCGCCGGATTGACGCGCGCCTCAACACCGTGCCGTTCAACCGGCAGCTCTGGGGCATCGCGCTGCTGGACCAGAACGGGAAGCTACTCTACGGCCAGAACCAGACCCGGATGTTCGTCCCGGCCAGCAACATGAAACTGGTGGTCGGTGCCGTGGCGGCCGCACTCCTGCCTCCCGATTGGCGGGTAAGGACCAGTGTATATGGCGGTCCGGTGGTGAACGGCGTGGTGCAGGGAGACCTCGTCCTGTACGGCCGAGGCGACCCCACCATGGACCGGCGCTGCTATGCCACCGACAGCACCCTTCCGGGCGTGTGTGATGTGGACCCGTTCGCCCGGCTGCGGCAGCTGGCCGCGGCCCTCCGGGCCAGGGGAGTTCGGGGCGTGACCGGCAACGTCGTCGGGGATGGCAGTTACTTCGAGCCCACCCTCATCCATCCCAACTGGGAGGCGTTCGACCTGAACTGGTGGTATGCGGCACCGGTTTCCGGGCTCGGCTTCAACGACAACAGCGTTGATTTCGACTGGCAGCCCGGGCCGGCGGTGGGCGCCCCCGCTGCTATCACCCTGAGCCCAGACCTGGGAGACATCGGGTTCGAGAACCGAACGCTGACGGTGCCTCCGGGAGGCGAGTCCGATATCGGAGATCGGTTCTTCCGCCACCCCGGAACGCTCGACATCTGGGCCGAGGGAACAGTCGCGCTGGACAATCCCCGTCGCACCGAGTCGTTCGCTCTGCCCGATCCCGGTCTCTACGCGGCCCGGGCCCTGCGGCAGGTGCTGGAGGAGGCCGGGATTGCGATCACCGGAACCACCCGTTCGACTACCGATTCGCTGCTCTATGCCCGACTGCGGGCTTCAGCTCCATTGGCTGAAGTACAGTCTCGGCCGCTCCGCGACTGGATCTTCCCCATTCTCAATACCAGTCAGAACTGGTTTGCCGAAATGCTGCTGAAGCAGCTGGGCCGGCTGTTTGGCAAGGCAGGCTCCTGGCCCGCGGGGCTCGACGTCGAGCGGCGATTTCTAATCGACTCGGTGCGGGCCGACTCCACCCAATTCTCGTTGAGTGACGGTTCCGGACTCTCCAGCAGCAATCTCATGAGTCCCCTGGTGTTCACTCAGCTGCTCCGCTTCATGCGGCAGCATCCTCGCTACGCCGGCTTCGCCGCCGGCCTGCCGCAGGCCGGAACGGTCGGATCTCTACGGACCCGGTTCTTAGGAACCCCGCTGGCCGGCCGGGTGCGGGCCAAGACCGGCAGCATCTCACGAGTCCACTCCTTGTCGGGCTATCTCGAGCTGGGGCCAGGGAGAACGCTTTTCTTTTCGGTGGAGGCCAATCACCATGCCGAGACTGCGCGGACGATGATGGCGGCAATCGACAGTGTGGTGGTGGATATGGGTAGAGCGGTGATCAGTAAGCGGTAAGCGCTGTTCAGTCGTCCTTCTGACCAAAGATGGCCAGGTTGGAGGAGTGTCCCGGGTTCACCTTGGCTTTGGGGTTGATCAGGTGCACCGCATTGTTCACCGCAATGCAGGCCTCCGCCGCCCCGGTGGCGATCAGCTTCAGCTTTCCTGGGTAGCTGGTGATGTCGCCCGCGGCGTAGATCCCGGGGACGTTGGTGGACATGACCTGGTCCACTTTGATGTCGGCCTTTTCGGTGTCGAGGCCCCACTCCTTGATGGCGCCCAGGTCGGAGTGAAATCCGAGCAGCGGAATCACGGCATCGATATCGAAAGTCTCCTCCTCTTTGGTCTTGGTGTTGACGAGGGTGACCCGCTCCAGTTTCCCGTTTCCGTGCAGCTCCTTGACCTCGCAGAAGGTGCGCAGGTCGCACTGGCCGCGGCGATGGAACTCCTGCACCTGATTGATAGTGGCCTGGTGGGCCCGAAAGCCGTCCCGGCGGTGAATGAGCATGATGGACTTTGCGATCCCCTGCAGATTGACGGCCCAGTCGAAGGCCGAATCGCCACCGCCCACCAGCAGCACGCGTTGGCCCGCGAACTCCTTCGGGTCGAGCACCTTGAAGTACAGACCCTTGCCCTCGAAGCGTTCCTCCCCCTCGATTCCGAGCTTGCGCGCCTCAAACGCTCCGATACCGGCAGCAATGACGATAGTGCGTGAGGGGTACGATCCCTCAGAGGTCTCCACCACGAAGTGTCCGCCGTTCCCGTCCTCCACCCGGCGCAAACCGGTGACCACCTGGCCAAGGTGAGTGGTGGCCCCGAACTGCAGCCCCTGGATCGCCATGTCGCGGACCAGGTCCTTGGCCAGAATCTTGGGGAAACCGGCCACATCGAAGATGTACTTCTCGGGGTAGAGCGCCATCAGCTGGCCGCCCAGTGCCGGCAAGGCATCGATGATCCGGGCCGAGGCGCCCCGCATGCCGGCATAGAAAGCGGCGAAGAGACCCGTTGGCCCCCCGCCGATGATGGAGATGTCTCTCAGATCCTGCTCGTCCACCGGTTCTCCTGACACTGGGGAATGGTGCCGTGGTGCTGAAGCTTAAGGCCTTTCGCGCGGCGGGGGGACCCGGCACATTGGCCGCATGAAGATTTATACCCGTACTGGTGACCAGGGCGACACCGGACTATTCGGAGGCGGGCGGGTGCCGAAGGATCATCCCCGGGTGGTTGCTTACGGTGAGGTAGACGAGCTGAACTCGGCGTTAGGGGTAGTCCGAGCCACCGAGCCGGCCGGGTTTTACGATCCGCTCTTCGAATCCATCCAGCGCGACCTGTTTGCCATCGGAGGACAGCTCGCCGCTCCCGATCCGGAGCCCGTCGCCAAGGCGCTGGCCAAGGCCGATCTGCCCGAGGAACGGGTGCTGGCGCTCGAGCGGATCATCGACCAGGCCGACCAGGAGCTGCCCGGCCTCAAGGCGTTTGTGCTCCCTGCCGGAACCCCCAAGGCCGCAGCGCTTCACCTGGCCCGCACGGTTTGTCGCCGGGCCGAGCGAAGTTTGGTGCATCTGGCTCGGGAGGGCCAGGTCCCCCCCAGCTTCATCGTTTATCTCAACCGCCTCTCCGATCTGCTGTTTACCCTGGCACGGCTGGCGAATCATCGGAACGGTACGGGCGACGTCACGTGGTAAAAGGCCCGGGTTCGTCCGGCTCAAGCATGCCGGATCCGGTTGTGGTAGAGCACTCCCGGGGCAGGTATCCGGTCATAATCGGCCCCGGCAGCCTGCAGCATCTGGGTCATTTCGCCCAGGACTGGATGGCCGGTCGCCGGCTTGCGATGATCGCCGACGCTACCGTCCATGCGCTCTACCAGGCCGGCCGGTGGGGTTCGCCCGGCTGGACCGGCGAGACGCTTACGGTACCGGCGGGCGAAGCCTCCAAGAGCCGGGAAACCTGGGCCCGGCTGACCGACGACCTGCTACTTCGTCGGTTTGGACGGGATAGCGGGCTGCTGGGACTGGGGGGCGGAGTCATCGGGGATCTCACCGGCTTTGTCGCCGCCACCTACCTGCGGGGAGTCCCCTACCTCCTGGTGCCCACCACGTTGCTGGCCATGCTCGACGCCTCGGTCGGCGGCAAGACAGGGGTCAATGCACCTCAGGGCAAGAACCTGATCGGCGCCTTTCATCCGCCCACCGGTGTGCTGGCCGATCCGCTGGTTCTGCTGACATTGCCTGACCGGGAGTACCGCGGCGGGCTGGCCGAAGCGGTGAAGCACGGCGCAATTGCCGATTCCGGCTACTTCGAGTGGATGGAATCGCGGGTGGAGGACATTCTTGGGCGAGACCCACCCACCCTCGCTCGCCTAGTCC
>Ga0075421_100003294_pt1 | contig 19298 bp, 20 predicted proteins | sample SoiMetdeltSBSDD5_FD_75292 | JGI IMG/M metagenome (GOLD analysis project Ga0075421, IMG submission 75292) | Bulk soil microbial communities from a Populus tree surrounding site in Tennessee, USA - Soil MetaG P. deltoides SBSDD5 | ecosystem: Environmental > Terrestrial > Soil > Tree plantation... | reverse complement strand
GCTCACGGTGGGGCCCCTCGCCTGCACGGTCGACGCGCGGTGGCTCATGGCGTACGCGGCCGCCCTCGGCGAGACCGATGCGCGCTACTACGACACGACCGCGCCCTGTGGGCCGACCGCGCATCCGCTCTTCCCCGTCTGCTACGAATGGCCGGCCGCGACGGCGCTCCGTGCCAAGGCCATCGATGACCGGCTGGCCCTGCTCGGCGTGCACGCGCAGCACACCCTCGTCGTGCATCGTCCGCCGCGCGCGGGCGACAGTCTTCGCACGAGCGCGCAGGTCACGGCCGTGCGGCAGCGTCGCCGCGGGACGCTCGTCGTCGTGCGCTACGCCACCGTGGATCGAACCGGCGTCCCCGTCTCGACCACGGACTACGCCTCCCTCTATCGCGGCGTCGCGCTCCGGGGCGAGGATGCCGAAGCGAGCTCCGCGCCGACGACGAACGGTGACGCCGGCGCGATCCGGTGGGTGGACGAGATCGACGTGCCGGCGCAAACGGCGCACGTCTACACGGAAGGAGCGCGGATCTATAACCCGATTCACACCGACATCGCCGTCGCGCGGGCAGCGGGGCTTCCGGGGCGCATCCTGCATGGAACGGCCACGCTGGCGCTCGCCGTGTCCCGCGTGATCGCCCGTGACCTCGCGGGCGACCCCACCGCGGTTCGTGGCGTGGCGGGGCAGTTCACCGGGATGGTGACCATGCCGAGCCGGCTCGGGGTGCGCGGGCGCGCTCCGCGCGGCAGCGGGCTCGCGTTCGACGTGGTCGAGGCGGCGGGGCAGCCAGTCCTGTCCGATGGCCTGGTGATGCGATGAAGCAGATGAGTCGGCGCGAGCGGCTGCAGGCGGCGATCCAGCGGCAGCCGACCGATCGCGTGCCGTTCGCCGTGTGGCGCCACTTCCCGGCCGTCGACCGCTCGCCGGCCGGCCTCGCCCAGTCGACGCTGCGCTTCCACGAGCACTATGGGTCCGACTTCCTGAAGATCACGCCGAGGGGCGGCTATGCCGTCGAGGCGTGGGGCTGTGTCGAGTCGGATCACGTGCTTCCGACCGGCCATCGCGCCTGTGCCTCGTGCGCGGTGAAGGAGGCCGACGACTGGACGCGGATCCGGCCGCTCGATCCTGCCACGGCCCCGGGCTGGGTCGAAGAGCTCGAGACCATCATTCGCCTCGGATTCGATCGCCGGATCGGCGACGCACCGGTGCTTCCGACGCTGTTCTCGCCGCTGTCGCTCGCGCGCAAGCTGTCCGGCGATCGTCTGCCCCACGACCTGCGCGAGCACCCCGCCGCGGTGACGGACGCCCTGGAGGCGATCACCGAGACCCTCATCAGGTTTGCCGATCTCGCTCTGCACGAGGGCGTGTCGGGGATCTTCTACTCGATCCAGACGGCGAGCCGCAGCGTCCTCACCGAGGAGCAGTACGCGCGCTTCGGCGAGCCGTATGACCGCCGCGTGCTCGGCGAGATTCATCCGCGATCGTTTCTGACGATCGTGCACGGCCACGGCGCCCGGCTGATGTTCGAGCGTCTCGCGCAGCTGCCCGGTCACGTCTGGAACTGGGACGATCGCGCCGCCGGTCCGTCACTCGCCCAGGGGCAAACCGTCGTGCGGGGTGCGGTGTGCGGCGGCCTCGATCAGGCGCGGACGCTCCTTCACGATACGCCGGAGGCCGCGGCCGCCGAAGCGCGCGAGGCGGCGCAGAGCGTGGGTGGCGCCGGCGTGATCATCGCGCCGGGCTGCGTGCTCATGGCGGGCACCCCGGACGCGACGGTGGCGGCGGTCGTGACCGCCCTCGGCGGCCCGCTCAAGCCGATCCCTGGCCTGAGAACCTAGAGCTCTCGGCCGGCGAACCGGTCAGGCTGCGCGCTTGCGGGAGTCGGGCACGGTCGGGATGCGCCCGACCCGAACGCCGACGCGCTGCAGGGGTCGAGTCAGCGCGAGCCGGGAGTCACGCCATCGGTCGACGCAGGCGACCAGGGCGCCGACCAGGGCCACGAAGACGCACGCGACAACCACGAACGTCAGGCTCATGCAGGCCGGAGCTTCATTTTCCGTGCCGGTCAGAACGCTTACAACAGCGCTGAATCCCGGCGGGACGGGCGAGCGGCTACCCGATGCTGGTAGAAATTTCGTTACTTCGCGACGTTGAACCGGAAGCGTCGAGGGGCGACAGAATCGTCCCCAAGTACGCGCCACAGCAACGACCGTACAGAACTTCGGGTCTGCGTCTGATTCACCATAGTTCTGCCCAGTAATCACTTCCGGGCCGCTCCATCGACGAGGCCCTTGAGGGCGAACCAGGAGGCGTTCCGCACCACGCGCCCCTCGGCGTCGTTGTCCAAGCGGTCGTAGACGTTCAGCGTCGTGGTGGAGACGTGGTTCAGCAGCTCGGCGCGTTGCTGGGGGTCGAGCTTCGCCACGCGCCGGGCCACTGCTTTCACGCTGTACCGCATGGTGCGAGAGACGGGCGGCGCCGGCTCTTCGATCTTGTAGAGCAGCTTGTGCCCACGGTGGTTGACGGGCGCGAGCGTCACCTGATCTATCCCGGACGCGATGAGCGCGCCATGCGGGTCATCCGCAAGATCGTCCGAGGCCTGTGCCACCATCACGGTGTGGCAACGGCGGTGCCGGACAATCGAGTCTGGGCTCAAGTTCTCGACCCGCCGCCGCCAGAGCTACTCGAAAACACCGAACTGCACCACGTCGAACAGGACATCATCGAGTATTCGTACGACGACAGGGACATGGCCCCAGGGTTTCAGTCGATCTGGTTCGTGCGCCTGTTCGAGCGCTGGAAATTCTTCGCCATGGTGTTGCCGCCGGAGACGAGCGCGCCCACGTCGTAAGCCGCTCGATCCGCACGCCGCACGAGCACGCTAACCACACGCGCTCGGGCTGGCCCGTGAAGCCGGTGGCCACCGCGCCGCACGCGCGGTGCTCCTATAGGAAGCGGCGCCGCCCAGATCATCCGACCGAGCGCGAGTAAGGTCATCGGCACGCCGCTTGCCCCGGAATAGGGCAGCCGCGTAGTGCGGCGAGGGAGGCGCCATGGGACTCGACCCTGTTTGCAAAATGGAAGTCAACCCGGCCTCGGCCGAGGCACAGTCCGAGTACGAGGGTGTGGCATTCTACTTCTGCTCGCGCGCGTGCAAGGAACAGTTCGACCGGGAGCCGTTGCGCTACATGGACAAGACGGACTTGGCGGACGCGCGTGCCCAGCAGGCGAATCGGAACCGCGTCGCGTAGAGCCACGGGGCGGCGTCGCGGATGACGCCGCTCCCGCCTCAGCCGCCGAGGACTTCTCAATCCGCGCCCCGCCGGAGCACGCCATCCAGACGCGCTCGGGCTCGCCGGAAGGCGGCGAGGTCGCGGCCGAGGTCGTCGTCGGCGCTCAGCTCGATCACGGCGTGCTCCGAGTTGCCATGAGAAACCCCAGGTCGACCCTGAATACCGGCACGCCGTCGTGCCGCACCAGTTCGTGCACGCTGTCGACGTGACCGCGCCCCGGCCTGCTGGACGGCCGCGTGCTCACGATGGTGACGCGGACGCGCATCCGATCGTCCGGCCGGACGGGCTGTAGCAGCTTGATCCGAAGCTCGTATCCGCCAAGGAACGCCCACTCACGGCCGTCCGACCGGAAGACGCCGTGAAGCGACCTGCACCACAGTGAAAAGGTGTACCCGGCGCTGGCGATCAGCCCTCCGAACGGCGATGAGCGCGCGGCTTCGGGATCCACATGAAACGGCCACGGGTCGTACTGCTTCGCGTACCCGACCATCGCTTCGCGCTCCGCGACCACCTCGGAACCCTCGTAAACAGTGCCTTCAATGAGGTCCTCGAACGTCACGAGGTTCATCGCTGGCTGTTCTGCACCGGCATAGTGAGCGCGTCCCATGCCGCCCGCTGCACCGCCCGCCACGGCGTCTTCTCGAACGCCGACGCGGTGGCGCTCGTCGCGCTGTGCTCCATGCCAGTGGTGTACGCGCGCCATCCGCGCTCGTCGTACTGCGTCAACTGGACGTCGTAACCCTGGCGGTGCATCCCAACAACGACGTCGCCGACGCCGCGCCAGGAGTCGAGCCAGCCGTGGACCGCGGCGAGGACGGGCACTGGCTGTGCGTCGCGCAGGGCGGCGAAGCCAAGAGCGGCGTGGAGGAGTCGGCCGCGAGCGTCTAGCAACGAACGGCCCAGAGCAGCGGCTACTCGATCAACTGATTCGCCTGCAGCAGCAGCGACGGCGGGATGGTGAGGCCGAGGGCCTTCGCGGTCTTCGCGTTGATCACCAGCTCAAACTTGGTGGGTTCCTCGATAGGAAGCTCAGCAGGTTTTGCACCCTTCAGAATCTTGTCGACGTATGTTGCCGCCTGCCGATACATATGACGGGAGTCCGGGCCGTAGGCCATTAAGCCGCCGGCCTCCACGTGCGCTCGCCCAAAAAACGACGTCGGCAGCCGGAATTCCATGGCGAACTTGGCGAGCTCAGCGGGGTGTAGAAGGAAGATCGGATCGCCGACGACCCATACTGCCGTAGCTCCCCTGACCGCCGCGGAACGGAAAGCGTCCTGGAAGTCTTCAGGACCCACAATCTTCAAGGGCTGCATCTGGACGCGACGCGATTGGGTCAGTTGTTCTAGCTGTCGCAGGGCTCCGGCATGTAACGCATTGGCCGGCGTCCACAGCACTGCCAAGCGTTTCATCTCAGGAATGGCCTGCATCAGAAGTTCGAGCTGTTTCGCAGTGAGGTCCGGCCCGTAGGACGTTAACCCTGTGACAGTGCCGCCGGGACGTGCGAGGCTGGCTGCCAGTCCGAGTTGGACTGGATTCCCCACGCCGACGATGACGATTGGAATCGCTCGCGTTGCTTGATAGGCAGCACGCGCTGCGGGCGAAGCGGCTGCCACGATCAGCTCAACCTTGAGGCTGATCAACTCGGCTACGAGACCCGGAAGTCGGTCGGACTTACCTTCGGCCCATCGATACTCGATATGAATGCTTTGCCCTTCAACATGCCCTCGCTCGCGAAGACCGCGATGGAACTCCTCGACGAGCGCCTTTGCTCCCTCGAAGGAGCTGCCGGACAAGAAGCCGATCCGGTGCATGCTGCCCGTCTCCTGCGCCCTGGCTGCGCGCGGCGCGGCGAGTGCACCGGCCAGCGAGGTCGCCAGGAAGCGGCGGCGGTCCATGCCGGATGCTGGGGCGAGTGTCGGGTTAAGTCAAGCGCACTGGTCGCGGCGCCACGCTGATCCGCCGCGTCCACCGCTCGTCGCCGATGGTCCACCCTTCTGCTTGACCTTCACCCACCGTCGCGTCGCGCCACCCTCGTAAGCGCTGGACTCGTCCTTCGCGACATAGCCCTCGAAGCGCTCGACAACCATCCGCCGCGCCTCATGGCGATCCGGGGCCGCTGCCCCAGGTGGGGAGGCCCAGAGAGCCGTGCTATTCTTGCAGCCCCCGATGCCAGACGAGGAGCTACGCGCGGCACTGACCGTACAGAGGGCGCGACGTGGTCGATTGCCGCTCGCGACGCCGAATCGGTTCCATGAAATCGCTGCTGGCTGCGCTCTGGCCTGCAATGGTTGTGGCGAGACGATCCAGCCGACAGATGTGTGCCACCGCGTAACACTGGCGGGGCTTGTCAGCATGCGGTTCCACGGCATCTGCTATAGGGCTTGGGCGACGTTCGAGCGGTAGCGGCGTGCCGCCGGCGACACGCGTGCCGCGCTCCCAACACTGCCGGAGGTCACGCGCTACTCTCGTCGTCATAGTGTTCCCGGCCCTCGGCCACGCGTCGGTTTCCGGCCGGCGCGTGGCGCGCGCCGGATCTCCTCATCGCGTATGCAGCTCTGAAAGGCATCGGCGCGCCCGCCCGACACGCTGCGGCAGTGCTCGCGGATGGTTTCGAGGCGCGCTTCGCGTTCTTCAGGGGTCGGGACGTAGACATAGCCAGCGTCCGCCATGCACTGTTCCATAATTGGCGGCCACGTGGAGGTTGTGCGCGGTTGCGGCGGCGCCTATGACCCGGACCAGCCGGTACGCCTCCCGCTGGCCGCTCCGGCGCGTCCGGGTTAGCGGTAAGCGCGGCCTTCGCGCGCCGGGCCAGGGTGCGCTTCGCGGTTCTCACGGGGATGTCGATGGCCTCGCGCTCGTCGACGGCACGCCGGCGAGGGCCAAGGAACAACTGTTCGACGCGCAGCCGGTGCGCCTGCCCCGTGACGCGCCAACCGCGAGTGCGCGGCCCGTCCCACGTCGGTTCGGGGCTCGGCGCGCTCGGACGCATGACCTGGCCGGGCTCCCACCGGGTCGTGTCGCCGTGGTCGACGATGATGTGCTCGGCCATCTCGGTCGCCTGCTCGACGGTGAGACGCGGCGACTCGAAGCGTCAGGTGCGAAGTGGCAGGCGGCCTTGATTCAGGGCTAGAAATCCTTATTTTTCGCGGCTGTGGTATTGAACCGGAAGTGGCAGACCTCGCCGTCCTGCACGACGTAGTCCTTTCCCTCCAGCCTCAGCTGCCCCTTGGCGCGGAGGTCGGCGAAGGACCCCTGGACGGCGACCAGCTCGTCGTAGCCGTTCACCTCGGCGCGGATGAAGCCACGCGCGATGTCGGAGTGCACCGCGCCCGCTGCGTCCTGGGCGCGTGTTCCAGCCGCGATCGGCCACGCGCGCACCTCATCCTCGCCGCACGTGAAGAAGGACACGAGGCCGAGCAGGGCGTAACACTCGCGCAGAACCCGGCGAATCGCCGGCTCGGCAAGCCCCAGATCCGCCAGGAACGCCTCCTGCTCGGCGCCTTCGAGCCGGGCGATCTCGGTCTCGATGACGGCTGAGACCCAGCCGACGCGCGTCCGCGGCCGTGCGGCAACCTCGGCGAGACCGAAGCGCTCGACCACGCGCTCGCCGTCGGCGATGGCCTTCTCGTCCACATTGACGATATGGAAGATCGGCTTCTGCGACAGGAACGTGAAGCCGCGCACCGCCTTCTCATCCTCGGCGGTCAGCGAGACGGCCCGGAGCGGAGTCTCGCTCTCGAGCGCGGTCTGGAGCCGCACGAGCACCTCGCGCTCCCGCACCTCGGCCTCCTTCCGCTGCTTCTTGAGCGAGGCGTCCAGCCGCTCGAGGCGGCGCTCCACCACCTCGAGATCGGCGAGGATCAGCTCCGTTTCGAGATCGAGGATGTCGCGGCGCGGGTCGGCGGCGCCGAGCGCGTCGTCGGGGAAAGCGCGGACGACGTGCAGCAGCGCGTCGGCGTTGCGGAACTCCTTCGTCTCGAGCGCGGCGCGCTCACCCTTGGCGATACCGGCGAGGTCCACGACCTCGAAGGTCGCGTACGTGGTCTTGCGCGGCTTGAAGAGCTCGTGCAGCCGATCCACGCGGGCATCTGGCACGCGGGCCACGCCGGTGTGGAGCTCCGCGCGCCCGGCGTCGTAGCGCGAGGTGGCGATGCTGGCGCCGGTCAGCAAGTTGAACAGCGTGGTCTTGCCGCTCTTGGGGAGGCCGATGAGACCGATCTTCATTCCTCGATTATAGAGGAGCGTCGCGAGTCGTATAGTGTAACGCCTTGATCGAGCGCAGAGACGTCGACGCCCCCGGCGCGCTGCTCGCGCTGCTCACATCGGTCTTCTGGGGCGCCAACACCGTCGCGATCAAGCTCGGCCTCGCCGACGCCCCGCCCCTGCGCCTGGCCTGGATGCGCTTTGTCGTCGGCGGGACCGCCATCGCCATCTGGGCCTGGGCCACCGGCCGTCTCGCGGGCCTCCGCGTCGCGCGCGAGGAGTGGCGGCCGATGTTGATGCTCGCCTTGATCTTCACGGCGCAGATCGGGACGATGAACATCGGTACCTCTCTCACGAGCGCCGCACACGCGTCGATTCTCCTGAATCTCTACTCCGTGCACACGGTCGTGCTGTCGCATTTCCTGATTCCGGGCGACCGCCTCACCGTTCGGCGCGCGGCCGGCGTCGCCATCGCCTACACCGGCATCGTGGTGCTGTTCGGCGGCCAGACAGGCGGCGGCGGCGCCTCGCTGCTCGGCGACGCGATCGTCTTCTTCAGCGCGTTCCTGCTCGCCGAGCGCCTCGTCTATCTCGCCCGTGCCGTACAGCAGCTCGATCCCGTGAAGCTGCTGCTGTCGCAGGCTGCCGTCGGCTCCGCGCTGTTCATGCTCGGCTCGGCGCTCACGGAGACGGCGCCCACGGTGTGGACGCCGCGCCTCGCGGGCTCCATCGCGTACCAGGGGCTCCTCATCGCCGGGTTCAACTTCGTCGTCAACCTGTGGCTGCTGCAGCGCTATCGCCCGAGCAGTCTGGTACCGTTCTTTCTCACGCAGCCGTTGTTCGGCGTCGTGGCGGCCGCGCTCGTCACGGGCGATCCGCTCACCGGGCACCTCCTGCTCGCTTGCGTCGCGGTCGCCATCGGCATGGGCCTGACCACGCGCTGACCCCGGTATAATTCCGGCATGCCGACTCGTCCGACGCGCCGTCTCGAGGCGGTCCCGAATCCGCATCCCGACCGCGACTACGAGGTGTCGATGGTCATCCCGGAGTTCACCTGCCTGTGTCCGATGACCGGGCAGCCGGATTTCGCCACCATCCGCATCCGCTACGTGCCCGACCAGCACCTCGTCGAGCTGAAGTCGCTGAAGCTCTACATGTGGTCCTATCGTGACGAGGGCGCCTTCCACGAGGACGTGACGAACCGCATCCTGGACGACCTGGTGGAGACCGTGCGGCCGCGTTGGGCCGAGGTGACCGGCGACTTCAACGTCCGGGGCGGCATCAAGACCGAGGTCCGCGCGACCTACGGAAAGAGGCCTGAGATCGCGTAATCAGGGGTCCCCGCCGAAGGTCTGCTATAACGCAGAAGTGCGCGTTCCGATAACCGCCGTGCTCGTCGTGGCGCTGCTGTTGCCGCTCGTTGCCGCGCCCGTCCAGGCCCAGACCACCGAAGCCGATGTCTATGTCGCCCAGGCCATCCTCGACCTCGACGACAAGCGCTTCGAGGACGCGCAAAGAAACCTCCTGGAAGCGCTGAAGCGCGAGCCCGACCACGTGGAGGCGCTCTACTACCTCGGCGTGGTGAGCATGGCACTTCGGCGCCCCGCCGACGCCGTCCCGTATTTGTTGCGCGCGCAGAAGCGCAGCCCGACCGATGCGTCCATCACCTTCCAGCTCGGGCTCGCCTACTTCGCCCAGCAGCGCTACGACGAGGCGACGCCGCTGCTCGAGCGGGTGTTCCGGACAGATCCGAGCCTCGACGGCCTCGGCTACTACGTCGGCTTCATGCGGTATCGCAGGAAGGACTACCGGGGCGCGCTGGCCGCCTTCCGGGCCGGGCGGACCACGGACCCCCAGCTCCAGCAGCTCACGCGGTTCTACACGGGACTGGCGCTTGCGGTGCTCGGGCGGCCGGCGCAGGCCTCGGCGGAGGTCGAGCAGGCACTGCGGCTCGCGCCCGGCTCGGCGTTGACGGGGCCCGCCGAGCGGCTGCGGGATACGATCCGCGCCGCCGCCGAGCAGGGTCGTCGCTTGACGGCCGAGGTGCGGCTGGGATTTCTCTATGACGACAACGTCATCGTGCGGCCGGGACCGAGCGCCACCGAGCAGCCGCTCGTGTCGATCCTGCGCGACAAGCGCTACGATTCGATCGGCGAGCTCTTCGGCGCGCAATTCAACTATCTCTGGTGGCAGACGGAAACCTGGGAATCGTCGGCGGGCTACTCGTTCTTCGGCACCTACAACAACGAGCTCACCTCCTTCAATATCACCGACCACATGGTCAGCGGGGCCCTCACCTCCAAGCGGGCCGTGGCGGGCATGCCACTGCACACCGGGCTCCAGTACAGCTGGGACATGCTGTACCTGGACGATACGGAGTTCTTACGCCGCAACACGGCGACGCTGACCGCGCTCCTGGTGCAGAGCGATCGTCATCTCACCCAGGGATTCTTCCGCTACCAGAACAAGGAATTCTTCGAGAGCAACCCGCTGCCGGATCGCGACGAGTTCCGCGACGCCGACAATTTCATGGTCGGGATCCTCCACCTGCTCCGATTCGCACAGGACGCCCACCTGGTGAAGGGCGGCTACCAGTACGACGTCGAGGAGACGCAGGGGCGGAATTACCGGTACCATGGCCACCGTCTCCTCCTCGGCGCGCAGTACACCCTCCCCTGGTACGGCATCCGGCTCTTCTACGACTTCGATGTCCACCTCCGCCAGTACGGCCACCGGAACAGCCTGCTTCCCACCTATGCGCCGGGGACGAAACGACGCTCGGACGACGAGTACAACAACACGCTCCGCGCCGATCTTCCCCTGGCGGGCCCGAGTCTCTGGGGCGAGGCGACGCGGATCACGCTGTCGGCCTCCTACCAGAACACGGTGGCGCGCTCGAACATCGAGGTCTTCCAGTACACGCGCAACGTGTACTCGCTCTCCTTGTCCTGGACGTACTGACGCGCGTTTCGGGACCGACGCCGTGTCGGCGGCGCCGGCGGCGCTGTGCGCATCGCCGTACCCGGTTTGCCGCGGCGACTACCGGCTGCGAAACGCTTCTGGCAAATCCTTTCGCGCTTGGAGCGGTGGAAAGCCGCGAAATCGACGTGCGGCACTCGCCTTGCAGTCGCGACACTGCGGAGGTCAAGCATGCGAGCGACCATCGCGGTTCTGATCGTGGCCCTCCTCGTGACGTTCCCGGCGGCGTCCCAGGCGGGCTCGGCTGCCGAGGACATCAATCTCCAGGCCGAGCGGATCCTGAGTGTGCTCGCCGATCCGCAGCTGAAGGTGGCGGGGCAGGAGCGCGCCAGACGCCAGGCCGTACGTCGCCTCGCCGAGGAGGCCATCGATTTCCACGAGACCGGGCGGCGGACGCTCGGAATCCACTGGAACGCGCGCTCGGCGGCCGAGCGGGAGACGTTCATCTCGCTCTTCACGGACCTCCTCGACCGCGCCTTCCTGCGCCACGTCGATCGCTGGGACGGTGAGCAGCTCGTGGTGGCCGGCGACACGGTGGACGGCGATCGGGCGATCGTCCATGCCCGGGTGCTGCTGCGCGATGGCTCGCAGGTGCCGGTGGATCTCGCGGTCGTTCGCCATGGGACCGAGCGCTGGCGCGTCTGGGACGTGCGCGCCATGGGCGCGAGTCTCGTGTCGAGCTATCGGGCGCAGTTCGCGCGCATGCTGGAGGCGACGCCCTACCCCGAGATGCTCCGGCAGCTGCGCGCCAAGGTGGACTCGCTCGAACCGTAGTAGCATAGCGGTCGATGGAGCTGATCAGCCGCATCCTCGACGGCTCGATTCCCGAGAGCCTCCGCGCTGCGTCGTCGGCAACGCGCTTCTTCGGCGGCCGCGTGACGCAGGACGACAAGATCGCGCGGCTCGAGGCCGTTCCGCTGCTCTCGGAGTGCACGCGGCGCCAGTTGAAGGCCGTCGCCCGCATCACCGAGGTCATCGAAGTGCCGGCGGGAACCGCGCTGGCGCGGCAGGGCCAGCCGGGCAACGAGTTCTACCTCATCATGGACGGCAGCGCGCGCGTCGACGTCTCGGCGCGGAAGCGCGCGCGCCTGGCGCCGGGCGCCTTCTTCGGCGAGATGAGCCTCCTCGATGGTGGAGAGCGCTCCGCCACCGTCATCGCCGAGACGCCGATGCGTCTGCTCGTCATCAAGCGGCGCGACTTCGCGACGTTGCTGCGCGAAGCCCCGGAGCTGACGCAGAACATCCTCGCCACGCTGTCCCGTCGCGTGCGCCAGGCGGAACAGGCGCTCGGCTGAGCGCTCGAAGGGGGGCGCCACCGGCCCCCCTTCCGCTGAAGCGCCGCTAGCGAGGAAGCGCCGCCGGCGCGGTCGGCGTGAACGTGAAGTCGATGACCACGTTGTCACCCTTCCGGATACCCGTCTGGTTGGCGCCCCTCATCGGAATCTCGAATCGCTCCTTCGCCGTGCGGATCTTGATCTCGTTGCGGTCAACGTCCTCGACGGTCCCGTTGATCGTCTGGCGATAACCCGCGACGGCGGTCGGCTGCTGCACGACCACGTAGCGGCCGTCACGCAGCTCCACCAGCTGGGCGTTGTTCAGCATGACGGCCGTGCCCGGCTGCACCGTCGTGTAAGGCACCGGCTGACCGTTCACGTACACGGCGGAGTCCGCCGGTACCTGGTACATGCGGCCGTCGCTCATCACGATCACCCGCTGCGGCGCATCCACGCGCGTCACGGTTCCTTCGTAGGTGGCCGCGCGCGGCGTGCCCACGGTGTTGGACGGCGAGCTGCCATACAGCCGATTTCGTTCGGGTTCGGTCGACGCGCATCCCGTCGCGGCCACGAGGGCCGCCAGCGAGACGAATACTCCCACACGTGTCAGCATGGTATTTCCTCCTGGTTGGACCTCCAGGAGCAAGGGCGTTGCCAGCGAAAGCCACTCGGGCGTCGAGGACAGGATTGTAATGATCGCCTTGGAGGCGCTCGATGGCGCCTCCGCGCGATGTAGGTACCTCAGCCCGCGAGGGCGAGAAGCACCATGCCGAGCAGCATCACCACCGCGCCGAGCGCCGATTGGCGCACGCGCTGCGCCTCGCCGAAGACGAGCACGCCGATGGCCATCGCGAACAGGATCTCCACCTGCTTCACGGCCTCGACGTACGAGGACAGCGTGAGCGTGTACGCCTCGCCCTGGAGGATCGTGGTGAGGGCGGCGAAGAGCCCGAGCGCGACGAACTCCTTCCAGTGGCCTGGCACCGCGCGAAAGTGACGCGCGGACGTGCGCGCCGCGAGCGCCGTCATGATGACACTGGCGATCAGGTAGCCGCCGAAGGTTCCCATGGCGGCGTTCGAGGCGAGGATCGCCTGCTTGATGGTGATCACGCTCGGCGCGTAGAGCAAGGCGGCGAGCAGCGTGTAGCGCTGGCCGCGATCGGTCACGAGCACCGCCAGCGGCGCCCACGGCGAGATCCGCGCACGGGCGATGTTCAGTAGATAGACGCCAAGCGCGCTCAGCAGGACGCCGGCGACGCCGAGCCGCGTCGGACGCTCGCCGATCGTGACCCAGGCCATGGCGAGCAGCACGAGCAGGCTCACCTTCCACAGCGCCGTCACCAGCGAGATCTCCGACGCCTTCAGCGCCTTCGACAGCGCGAGCGTCGACAGCGTCTGGCAGACGCCGAACAGCACGCACCACGTCCAGAATCCAGGCTGGAGCCGCGGAAAGCCGCCGATCGCGCAGGCGGCCAGCGCAAATGGCAGCAGGAATGTGAAGCGCCCCCACACATTGATGTACTCATCGAGCGCGTGGCCCAGCCGCTTCATTGCCGTGTTGCGCAGAACCTGGAAGAGCGCGGCCGATAGCGACAGGACGAGCCACATGGCGCGCGATTGTAGCGTGGCTCAGCGGCCGGCGAGGAAGTCCACGAGCACGGCGTTGAAGGCGACCGGCTGATCGACATTGGTCACGTGCCCCGACTGCGGGACGAGGACGAACCGCGCGCCCGTGATCGCCCGCGCCAGCGCGTCCTTCGCCTCGATGTCGACCGTGGCGTCGTCGATGCCCGCCACCACCATGGTCGGACAGCGAAGCCCGGCAAGCGACGGGCGGCCGTCGAAGGCGGCCACGGCGGCCGCCGCCGCCGCGTACGCCCGGCGTGAGGTCCGCGCCAGGCTCGCGATGGCGGCCTGCCGCAGCGAGGCCTGCTCCGGCTTCGGAAACACCGTCCGCGCGACCAGCCCGGCCACCGTCGACATCGGCGCGGTGCCGAGGAGCGCCGCGCGCAGCGCGAGCCTCAGTGCCGCGCGCGTGTCCGCCGGACGCAGCCGCGCGAATGCATTCACCAGCGTGAGCGAGCGGACGCGCGCGGGCACGTGCCGCGCGAGCGCGAGCCCGACGCAAGCGCCCAGCGACAGACCGACGACGTGCACCGGGCCCTCGGCGAGATGCAGGAGCAGCGCCTCGACGTCGCGCGCCATGCCATCCACGGTGAGCCGGCCGGCGGGCAGCGCCGAGCGGCCGTGGCCGGGAAGGTCGACGAGGATGACACGATAGTCGTCCGCGACGGCCGGCAGCTGGAGGCTCCAGTCATCGGCACTCGAGCCGAGGCCGTGGAGAAAGAGGAGCGCCGGCGCCTCGCGATCGGGCCGGCCGCGACGCTCGTAGTAGACGTCAGGCTCCCGGCCGGCCCCGGACCACGTCGCTCAGCGCCATGGCTCTTGCCCTCCGTCGCTCACGAATAACGCGCGCGCGCCGGCAAGGCAAGCGTCACACGCGCGGCAGTGACGACTCAGCGTGCGCCGTCGCCGAAGACGGCGCCACACTCCGCCTTCGTCTTGTAGGCGCCGTAACCCGCGCCGAGAGCCGCGCCCGCGAGCCCACCGATGAGCGCCCCCTGGCCCGCGCCTTTGCCACCGTTGGCGATGCCGCCACCGGCGGCACCCAGGCCCGCGCCCAGCACCGCGCCGAGCGCCCCCGGCTTCGCGATCCGCGCCGCCCGGTCCGCCACGGTGTCGCAGTCGGCGCGCGACGCCGGCGCTGCCACCTTCCTCGCCACGGGCGCGACACGGACCACCGCGGCGCGAACCGCCGGCGTCGGCGCGACGCTGGGAGGCGCTTCCTCCGGCCGGGTCACCGGCGGGCGCAGCAGATAGGCGGTGGTGAGAGTCGAGGTCCCGACGATGGCGCTCAGGGCGAGGAGACCGAGGGTGGTCGTCTTCCAGAGGTTGTGCATGTCCGCCTCCTGCTGCGTGAGACGACCGCGGCGGGCCGGGCATTCGCTGGTCCGACCGCGCTATCATGACGCGCCATGAACACGGTATATGCGGCCTTCAGTGCCACCGCTGCTGCCGCCGACGAGCGCGTATTCCTGTGCGTGCCGTCGGCGCCGGACCGTGCCTATCATCCGGACGGCGTCGAGTTCACCTACGCCGAGACACGCACCCGCGTGGAGCAGCTACGCAACGCCTACGCCACGGCGGGTTTCGGCCACGGGCATCGCGTCGCGCTGCTGCTCGAGAACCGACCCGAGTTCTTCTTTCACTACCTCGCACTCAATGCCCTCGGCTGCGCCATCGTGCCGATCAATCCCGACTATCGTCACGACGAGCTGCTCTATCAGATGGAGCATTCCGAGACGGACCTCGCGGTCGTGATCGGCGCGCGCGTCGCGGATCTGGAGGCGGTGGCACGGGAGCGCGCGCAGCCGCTTCCGGTCGTCGACGTGAATCGATGGCCCGATACGCTGCCGATGCCCCGGGTGGCGCCGCGCGCAGGCGTGCCCGACCTCGACAGCGAGTGCAGCCTCCTCTACACGTCTGGCACCACGGGGCGGCCGAAGGGCTGCATCCTCACGAACCGGTACTACCTGACGTCCGGCGCCTGGTACCGGGACGCCGGCGGCCTCTGCGTCATCGAGCACGCCCGCGAGCGGATCCTGAATCCGCTGCCGCTCTTTCACATGAATTGCCAGGCGTTGACCGCCACGTGCGTGATGCTGACGGCCAATTGCCTGATCTTGCCGGAGCGTTTCAGTCCAGGTCGGTGGTGGACCGACGTGGTCTCCACCGGCGCCACCATCGTGCACTACCTCGGCGTCGTGCCACCGCTCCTGCTGAACCAGCCGGTCATGCCCGAGGAGCGCCGCCACCGCGTGAAGTTCGGCCTGGGCGCCGGTGTCGAGCCGCAGCTGCACGAGCCGTTCGAGGCACGCTTCGGCTTTCCCCTGGTCGAGGTGTGGGGCATGACGGAAACGGGGCGAATCCTGCTCGCCAACCGAGAGCCACGGCTGATCCACACGCGTGCGTTCGGCCGCCCGTTCGGCGGTCTCGAAGCGAAGGTCGTCGACGACCAGGACGGCGAGGTGCCGCGCAATTCCGAGGGCGAGCTCCTCGTGCGCTGGGGCGGGCCGGAGGGACCGCGGCACGGATTTTTCTCGGGATACTTCAAGGATCCGGCGGCGACCGAGGCCGCCTGGCGCGGGGGCTGGTTCCACACCGGCGACGTCGTGCGGCAGGATCCCGACGGGATGCTGTACTTCGTCGACCGCAGGAAGAACATCATCCGTCGCGCAGGCGAGAATATCGCCGCCGCCGAGGTGGAGGCGGTGATGCAGGCTCACCCGTCGGTGGCGCAAGTGGCCGTCCTCGCCGTGCCGGACGAGCTGCGCGAGGAAGAGGTGATGGCGTGCGTGGTGCCGATGCCGGACGTGGCCGGCGGCGACGCCCTCGCCGAGCAGCTCTTCGACTGGTGCCGGCAGCGGCTAGCGTACTTCAAGGCGCCCGGCTTCATCCTCTTCGTGCCCGCGCTGCCGACGACGGGCACACAGAAGGTCCAGAAGGCCCAGCTCTTTCCCCGGGAGGTTGATCCGCGGAAGCAGCCCGGGACCGTGGATCTACGCGACCGGAAGAAACGCGGTTAGGAGCGCTCGACGCCCGGGCTGCGCGGCTTCATGAGTGCCTGTGCGACGTGGCGCAGAATGTCGTGCGCCTGGAACGGCTTGGCGACCACGAAGTCGACGCCGGTCCCGGCCAGGCGCTCCTGATCCAGCTGATCGCCCCAGCCGGTCACGAAGCCGATCGGGATGTGCGGATGCCGGGTGCGGAGTCGCGCCGCCACATCCCAGCCGGAGATGCCGGGCATCGAGATGTCGCTGAGCACCACGTCGACGCTCTCACGCTCGCAGTGCTCGACGCCTTCCAGGCCGTCACTGGCGACGGTCACGCTGTAGCCGGCCTCGCGCAGGAGCTCGGCGAGCACGGCCTGCACTTCGGGCTCATCCTCGATCAGCAGCAGTCGCGCCGGGCGCGGCGCCGGCGTGATCGGCACACCGAGGACGACGTCGGGGAGCGTGACCGGGATGGGCAGGCGCAGGCGGAACGTCGTCCCCTGCCCCGGGGCACTGTCCACCTCGATCGTGCCGCCATGCCGCGTCACGATCCCCCACGACACGGCGAGGCCGAGCCCGGTCCCGCGGGGGCCCTTCGACGTGAAGAACGGCTCGAAGACCCGGCGGCGCATGTCCTCCGGCATGCCGATGCCGGTGTCGCTGATCGCCATGAGAGCCCACTCGTCACGGACGTCGAGCCGGATCCGGCAGACGCCGCCCGCCGGCATCGCGTCGACGGCGTTCGTGAGGAGATTGGCCAGCACTTCGCGCAGCTCTTCCGGGCGCCCCGCCACCGGCGGCGCCGCCCCGTCGACGCTGAACTCGTAGGCGACACCCCTCGCCTGCGCCTCCAGCGCCCAGCGTGGGCGTGTCAACTCGATGACCTCGCGAGCGACCTCGGCCAGGTCGACGCGCTCGAAGGCGCGCGTCCGGCGCGTGCGCGTGAACTCCTGGATCCGCCGCACGGTGTCGGCGCCGTCCTGCGCCGCCCGCCGCACCGCCTCCAGATCGCGTGACGTGTCGCCCTCACCGACCCGCCGCAGCATGAGCTCGGTGCGTCCCAGGATGACCGACAGCAGGTTGTTGAAGTCGTGCGCGACGCCGGCCGCCATCTCGCCGAGCGCGCGCAGGCGCTCGGTCTTCACCAGCGAGCTCTGGCTCCGCTCGAGGTTGTCCGCCATCCGCTCGGCGTCCTGCCGTCGCCGGTTGGCCTCGGCGTAGAGCTGCGCCTGCCGGATGGCGATGGCCGCGTGGTCGGCGAGCATGCGGGCGAGCTCCTTCTCCTCCTCGCTGAAGTCCTCCCGCGCGTCGAACAGCACCGACAGCACCCCGACGACGTGATCGCCAGCCACCAGCGGAATGCCGGCATAGAACCGCACGTTGGCGAGCCGGACGAGCTCGTGGTTCAGCCAGTTCGGCGCCGAACGCAGGTCCGAGATGAATACCGGCGCCCGGGACGCGTAGACCTCCGCCGTCACACCCTGCCCGTGGGGAATCTCCGTCACGCGGCTGAGACCGTCGCGGATCAGCGGATCGTTCGTGTAGCTACCCTCGGCGCGCAGCACGCCGGCGGCGGGATCGTCGACCCACACGCGGCTGCTACGGGCATCGAGGAGCCGTCCGGCCGCCTCGGCCACCGCGCCGAACACCTCGTGGCTCGACGCGGCCGAGGTGATGAGGCGGGTGAGCGTGCTGAGAGCCGTGAGCTTCTCCGCGCGTGATTGCGCACGGCGATAGAGGGCGGCGTTCTCGACGGCCACCGCCGCCTGCGCTGCGAAGAGCTGCATCACGTCGACGTCGTCGTCGGAGAAGGGGCCGGGCGCGTCGCGGTAAAGCACGAGCGCGCCCAGCGGCCGATCGTGCGCGAGCAGCGGTACCGAGAGCACCGAGCGGTAGCCCTCCGCTTCCACCAGAGACCGCGTCGACGGGGTCAGATCGAACTGCGGATCGTTCAGCAGGTCCGCCGACCAGACCGGGCGGCGCTCCTGGATGGCGGCGGGCGTGGTCCCGTCGCGCCAGTGAAGCGGCCGGAGGTACTCGGTGAAGGTGCGGCTGAGACCGCGCGCCGCCGCGAACCGGATGACCGGCGTCGGCTCGATGCGCTCGACCAGGGCCAGGGACACGCGCGGCGCCCCGAGCAGCAGCGACGCCTGCTCGACGATCCGGTCCAGAAGCGTCTGGACGTCGAGCGACGCCGTGATCGCGCGTGCGACGTCGAGGATGAAGTTGCTCTGGGCGACACGCCGGCGCAGCGCGTGTTCGGTCCGCTGGTGCTCGCGCGTCTTGCGCTCTGCGGACGCCGTCCGCAAGAGCGCGCGCGCCGTCGCCGTCAGCTCGCGGGCCGTGACCGGCTTGGTCAGGTAGGCGTCGGACCCATCCTCGAGGGCCTGACTGCGATCCGCCGGCTCGACGTACACGCCCGACAGCATCAGGACCGGTATGGTGGCCGTCTCGGGCGCGGCCTTGAGTCGGCGGCACACCTCCCGGCCGGACACGTCCGGCAGCTCGACGTCGAGCACGACGAGATCGGGGTGGGAGGTCACCAGCCGTGCCGCCTCTTCGCCGCTGCCAGTGGCGGTCACCGTGAAGCCAACGCTCTCGAGGGCCGCAGTGACGAAGCGCTGGACACGTGCGTCGTCATCGACGACCAGCGCGCGGGCCGTCGCGGATTCCGCCATTTGACGATGATACGATGCCGGCTCGCCGGGACCCTCGATCTATGGCCGAGAGCGACGCTGGGCTGGTGGGGCCCTGCAGGTGAAGCCCTTGTCCGTGGCGCCGGGAGGCGGGCCCCGCCGTCCCGGCGTCATCCCTCGCCGATGGCTACTTTTGCCTCGGCGGGCTTCTCGTCCTTCTGTTCGGCCTTGGCGGCGGGCGTCTTGGCATCGGCCGGCTTCTTGTCGGCCTTCGCTTCCTTCGTCGCGGCGGGCTTCTTCTC
>Ga0075421_100003293_pt1 | contig 19300 bp, 17 predicted proteins | sample SoiMetdeltSBSDD5_FD_75292 | JGI IMG/M metagenome (GOLD analysis project Ga0075421, IMG submission 75292) | Bulk soil microbial communities from a Populus tree surrounding site in Tennessee, USA - Soil MetaG P. deltoides SBSDD5 | ecosystem: Environmental > Terrestrial > Soil > Tree plantation... | reverse complement strand
CACGGGGCATACCACGCGGTGCCCCAGGCGGGCACGACGTGGAAGCTCAAGCGACGGCAGTCGTTAGGGGGTTTTCACCCTCGCACCGACCTTTCGGGTGCAGGGCGAAGCTCGGTCACTGTGTCCGCTGACCGGCGGTCGTTATTTCCGAGCGAGCAGCTCCGTGTAGCGGCGGCTCATCCCGTGGTACCCCTGACTCTGTACCTGCGGCGCGAAGCGGTTCACCGAGCTTCGGAGCAGCGCCCGATCGTGTGCGTCGACAATGTCGGCGCATTCCGCGATGAGCCACGCTGCACCGTAGAAATCCGACATCTCCGCCAGCGCGAGCGCGCGATAGAATTGCGCGACGGCGCCCGTCATCGATTCGAGGGCGGCGACGCGAACGCGCAGCGCTTCGGCGAGCTCGCGTCCCTGAAACCAGTCCGGACGAGCCTGCATTCGCGCTTCGACATCGTCCAGTGACACACGCGCATCGTCGACCAATCCCAGCCGCAGCAAGGCCAGTCCCTCCCCCGCGAGCGCGCCGAGCTCGACATCGGACTGGCCGATCGCGCGCGCAATCCCGAGCACGGCGTCGTACAGCTCGCGCGCCGAGGCGTACTCGCCACGCTCACGATCGAGGTGCGCGAGGTTGTACAAGGCATACAACTGGCGCTCCGTGCTCTTCTGCGCCGCGAAAATCGCGAGCGCCTCCCCGAACAGCTCGCGCGCGGTGTCGAAGTCCCCGCACTTGAGATGCGCCACGCCCAGGTTGATCCCCGCCGTTCCCACGTGCTCGGGAGTCCCGGCATTTCGCGCCAGCATCATCGACTTGTTCAGCTCCTCGGTGGCGCGTGGCCATTCACCGAGGCTGGAGTACACGATCCCCACGTTGTTACGGCAGCGCGCCTGCCCCACGAGGTCACCGGCGTGCTCGAAAAGCTCGAGGGCGCGCTGATAATGCTCGATCGCACGCGCCGGCTCCTCTTGCGCGAGCGTGATGCCCAGTCGGTTGAGTGATTCGGCGAGACGTAGCGGATCACCAAGCTCTCGCGCAATGCGAACACATTCGACCGCGACACGCTCGGCCTCGGCACGATCGCCCAGGCGCCCGTGCGTCTGGGAGATCATCGTGAGAAGCGACACACGCTCATCATCGAAGCCGTGCTCGACGGCCTCCGCGTCGAGCGCGAGGCAATGCTCGAGCGTCTTTCCGTTCGGCTGCCCGAGGAGTGCGCGGATGCGCTCGCGTTTGCGCCGCAAGGAGAGCGCACGCCTGACGTCCCCCTGTCCGGTGAACCACTCGATCGCCAGGTCGCACATCTCCTCGGCCTCTTCGTAGCGGCCGACCGACTCGGCGACCTCGGCCCGCCGCACGCGCACCTCGGCCAGCTCGGACCCTGAGGTCGCATTGCGCTCGGCAATGCGCAGGAAGTCGGCGCATTCCTGATGCGCGTATACGATGCGGGCGCGCTCGGCAGCGAGCATGGCATACTGATGCGCCTTGGCGCTCACGCCGCCGCGATCGTAATGCGTCGCGATCTCGGCGATCGCATCGGGAGTGCGACGCTCCATGGCCTGAGCAACCTGCTCGTGCATGCGCCGCAGGCGGCGCGAATTCACCGACTCGGTGAGTACTTCCGCCATGAGCACGTGCGCGAACGCGTACCGGTCACCGCCGCGCGACGGGGCAGGTTGCAGCACCGATGCGCGCATTCCCTCATCGATGACGTCGAGGAGCTCGGCTTCGGTTCCCACCTTCGCCTCGATGGCGAGATCCACATCGAACTCGCGACCGATCACCGCCACCGTGGTCAGGATCGCTTGCGCGCGCGGCGACAGCCGCGAGAGACGCCGCGAGATGAGGTCGGTGATCGCGACCGGAAGCCTGAGCTCGGACACCGGGCGCCATTCCCAGTGATCGCGATCGTACCAGATGGCACCTTCCTCGAGAAGCGTCCGGAGAACCTGCACGACGAAGAGCGGATTGCCTTCCGTCAGGTGATAGAGAAACGCGAGCAGCTCGCGCCCGATCTCCTGACGGTGGAACGCAGCCTGCAGCCACTGCTTGAGCTCCTCGCGCGTGAGGCGCGCCAGCGTCAGCTCCCGGAATCGCTCGTTGCGCGACAGACGCCGGCGCCGCTCGAGTGTCTCGCCCTGCATCTCCTCGGCGCGAATCGTGAGGCAGATGAGCAGGCGCTCCGACACGAGGTGCCCGACGAGAAACTCCAGCATGTCCCAGGACGCCGAGTCCGCCCACTGGACGTCGTCGAGCACGATGACGAGGAGCCGCTCCCGCGCGGCGGCACGCACGTACTCGGAGATCTCCTCGAGCAGCATGTACTTGCTTCCGACGCGCGATCCCGGCGACGGACGGTCCGCGTCGGCAACCGCCGGGACGAGACGCGGAAGCTCATGCCAGGTGCGAGACGTCACTGGCGACGTTCGCCGAATGGCCCCGATGACCTCCGCCCACGGTGCATACGGCGGCTGCACGTCGGCTTCACGTCCGCGCCCGATCACGAGCGACCCCGATCGAAGGCGTACCTCCGGTTCGAGCTGACGCAGGAGCGTGGTCTTCCCGATACCTGCTTCGCCGGCGATGGCGGCGATCGCCGGCCGTCCCCCCTTCGCATCATCGAGCAGATTGACGAGCTGGCGCAGCTCGGTGACGCGGCCGACGAACCGCTCGATCCCCAACGGGAGATGATCTCCCTCGCCGGTCCCCGCCTTCGCGACGGCGACGCCATCCCGCCCGTGACGCTTGACCTGGTAGAGCGCGCGATCGGCGGCCGCGAACAGCGCGTCCGGATCGGTGCCGTGCTCGGGAGATGTCGCCACACCGATGGAAATGGTCGTCGACAGACGCTCGTCGCGGTCGCGAACCTGGAAGGCGTGCCCCCGCACAGCGGCGCACAGCCGCTCCGCCACCTCTCGCGCACGCTCCGCCGGCGTGTTGGGCAGCAGCGCGACGAGCTCGTCGCCGGCGTAGCGCGCCGCAAGGTCATCGGCGCGGAGATTCTGCCGGAGAAGGTCGGCGATCTCGACGAGCACACGATCACCCTGCAGGTGACCGTAGGTGTCGTTCACCAGCTTGAACAGGTCGATGTCGATGACCATCAACGACACCGGTTGGCTCGTGGCCGACGCGATCTCGAGCGCGGCGGTGAGCTGTTCGATGAACGCGCTACGAAGCGGGAGCTTCGTCAGATCGTCGATGCGAATTGACAGTACCTCGGAGCAAGACGGACTGCGTCGTCTCGTCAGTCCCCAACGGATACGACGGTAGGCGCGGCGACTTCGCCGCCCCGCACGCGCGGGCGGAGATGATACCACATATAGACGCTCGCGAGCGCGCAGACGATACTCCCGGCCACCATCGGCGCGGAGGGGCCGAGTCGCCCCAACGCCACCCCGGCCGCCATGGGTCCGACCACGCGCGCGAGCGCCCCCAGCGACTGCACGACCCCAATGACCATTCCCTGCTCGGACTCGGTCGCGGCCCGGGAGACGAGACTCAGCGCGCTCGGTCCGGTCACCGCGAAACCGACCGCGTAGAACATGAGCACCACCCGAAGCAGCGCCGGCGTCGGAGCGATCGCGATGCCGATCAGCGAGACACCGAGAATCGCGATGCCGACGATCGACACCCGTCGTTCACCAAATCGCGAGACCAGCGTGTGGACGAGTCCCAGCTGAATGGCCGATGACGTGAGTCCGATGAGGGAGAAGACCCACGCGGTGAGCGCCGCGTCGAACGCGAATCGCGCCTGCAGATAGAGCGCGAGCATCGCCGTCACGCCGGACGTCGCCAGTGCGACCGCGGTCATCGTCAACGTCACGCCGCCTAACACCGGCCGCGAGAGCACCCGATGAAGGACCCGCGGATCGAACGACCGACGCATGAGCGACTTGTCGGCGGTGGGTACCGCCTCCGGGAGCCAGAGCCGCGCGAGGACGAGATTGAGGAACGCGAGTCCGGCGGCGACGTACCCGGGGGCGTGTACGCCCCAGCGAATGCTGACGACGGCGGCGATCGGTGGCCCGAGCATGTAGCCGAGGCCGAAGGCCGCGCTGATCCATCCCATGCCTCGCGCCCGCGTTTCGGGCGTGGTGACGTCGGCGATGTACGCCTGCGCCGCGGCGAGATTCGCACCGGCAACGCCGGCCAGCATGCGCGACGCCAGCAGCGCCAGCACGCTCTCGGCACGCGCAAAGAGCAGATAGCTGGCAACCGAGCCGAACAGCGACACGAGAATGACCGGCCGCCGCCCCACGCGATCGGACACACGCCCCCACACGGGCGTGAACAGGAACTGCATCAGCGAGAAGGCGGCGATGATCGCGCCGATCTGTACCGGGGACGCGCCGTACCGTTGCGCGTAGAACGGCAGGATCGGCAGGACGATGCCGAACCCGAGGAGGTCGACGAAGACGGTGAGGAGAACGACGGCTACGGGGTAGCGCCTCATCGGCGCCACCCGGTATTCACGTGCCTAACGTGCGCTGGCCGCGGTGCGGGGAGCGGGAGGGTCGAGCGTGGCCGACGGGAGGGCGTGCCAGGCTGCCGGGTCCACGTCCTTGCCATGGACGTAGATGCCGTAATGGAGGTGCGGACCTGTCGCGAGCCCAGTGGCGCCGACGCGTGCGAGGATGGTCCCTCGGCGGACCATTTCACCTTTGCGGACAACGACGGTATCGAGGTGGAAATACGCGGAATGAACCCCCTGACCATGGTCCAATATGAGGGTGGTGCCCGTCAATGCGTAATCTCCAATTTCGGCCACCGTTCCGGCCTGGGGCGCACGGACGCTCGTTCCGCGCGGGACGGCGATATCGACGCCGGCATGCCGCCACGCTGGTGCCCCCTGCCCCGACGCCAGGGTGTCGACTCCGAAGACGCCACGCACCTTCGCCGACGACTCGAGCCTCACCACGCGGGCGGAGTCGGAGGCGCGATGGTAGAACCGCTCGACGCCGTAGCCCGACGTCTTCCCTCCCTCGACCGGCATCCGCCACGACCCCGACCACTGCTGCTCGGCCGTCTCGGTCTCGAGCACCCGCTTGATGGCCCGCGCATCCCTCGCGATATCGCGCCCGCGCCGCAGGATGCCGTAAATGGAGTCATCGAGAAAGATTATCTCGCGACTGAAGTCGCTCTCGGCGACATCGATTTCGCGGGTGATGCGGCTCGCGGGGCGCTCGATGACGAGAGCGTAACGCCCCCCGGGTTCATCGGCAGGGAGCGGAACCAGCGCCCTGACGCCCGCCGCCGTTCCATAGCACGGGAGCGGCGCGCCTTTCCACGAGCAACGAGGACTCTCCATAGTGAGTCCCTGCGCGACCGCGACGACAACCCCACCTCGCCGAACCTCGGTCGGTGCGATGAGGACGCTACCGGAATCTCTCGCCGCCATAGCCGGCGCACTGTCGAACATGGCACCACGAGCGGTATCCGATCTCGGAACCGTATCCGCTGGCGGCGGCGTGGTGGTGGTGTCGGGCGACGTGTCTCGACTGGCCTCCTCCACCGAGCAGGCCGCGACGAGGACTAGTATTGGAAAGAGTTTTCTGGTCATGGGGCCCTCCGCGCCCGCTTGGCGGGCAAATCGAGGGCCAGAGCGCGGGATTAACGATCGGGTCGACGAGGCGTCTATTCAGGGCAGGTAGTCGAGGTGGTCCGGATGGTCGAGGTCATCAAGGGGGCTGGATGAGTAGGATCGACATTCGTCTGCTGTTCGTCGTGACCGCCCTGGCGGCCGGATGCGCTCCAGGAACATCTCCCGATGTGATGCCGGCTCCGATCTCGGCTGCCATGGATCGCGAGCAGACCGCCGATCAGCAGGTCCGGCACGTGTTGAATCGCCTTGCCTTCGGTCCTCGGCCGGGCGATGTCGAGCGGGTTCGCTCCATGGGCGTCGATCAGTGGATCGCGCTTCAGCTCTCACCATCCCGCATTCGTGATACGGCGGCCGAGCGCGTGACGACGGCACTGCCGACGCTCGCCATGTCATCGCGCGAGCTCTTCGATCGGTATCCGCTGCCGCAGGCCATCCGCGCGCAGATGCGTCGGACGGATATGTCACGCGAAGACACGCTGCGGGTGCGGCGGGCCGCGCAGGAATCGCGACGGGTGCTGGCGGAGATGCAGATCGCCAAGGTGGCGCGAGCGGTCGTGAGCGAGCGACAGCTCGAGGAAGTGATGGTCGACTTCTGGGAGAACCACTTCACCGTGTTCGCCGGGAAGGGACCGGAGCGCTATTTCATCGCGTCCTACGAGCGCGAAACGATCCGTCCGCATGCGCTCGGCAATTTCCGGCAGCTCCTGGGCGAGGTCGCGAAGAGCCCCGCGATGCTGTTTTACCTCGACAATTGGCAGAGCGCGGCGGAGCCGGGACGGCTCACACTCGAATGCGGAAATCGGAACGCGGAGTGCGTGCAACAGCGCCGCCGTGGCCGGCCTTTGTCCCGCAATCCGCAGCCCGCATCCCGCATTCCGAGGCGTGGTCTCAATGAGAACTACGCGCGCGAGCTTCTCGAGCTGCACACCCTTGGCGTCGACGGCGGCTACACGCAGGACGACATCATCAACGTCGCGCGGGCGTTCACGGGGTGGACGCTCGAGCCGCCTCGACGCGATGGAGGATTCGTCTTCCGCCCGGTCATGCATGACGCCGGCGAAAAGACGGTCCTCGGCCAGCGACTCGAGGCAGGACGTGGACTCGAGGATGGAGAGCAGGTGCTCGACATCGTGGCGGCGCATCCGTCGACCGCACGGTTCATCGCCACCAAGCTCGCGCGACGCTTCGTGATGGACGATCCTCCGGAATCGCTCGTCGATCGCGCCGCCGAGACGTTCCGACGGACGACGGGAGACATCCGCGAGGTCGTGCGCACCATCGTGACGTCGCCGGAGTTCTTCTCGAGCGCGGCGTATCGCGCGAAGGTGAAATCACCGTTCGAGCTGGTGGTGAGCGCGCTGCGCGCCATGGACGCCAGGCCGGACATGACGCCGCGATCGGCCCAGGTCGTCGCCCGCCTCGGCCAACCGCTGTTCCTGCATCAGGCGCCTAACGGCTGGCCCGAGCGCGGTGATGCCTGGATCAATACCGGCGCGATCCTCAACCGCATCAACTTCGGGCTCGCCATCGCGGGCGGCGCCATTCCGGGCGCGCGTCCCGAGCGCTGGCCGCGCTACGCCGAGCTGGCATCGGCGCAGCGCGCCGCACAGGTGGACGCGGTCATCGCGGGATTCCTCGGGGGCGAGGCGAGCGTGGAGACGAGACAGATCCTCGAGCGCGGAGAAAACCCGTTGCTCGCCGAATGCGGCATGCGGAATCCGGATTGCGCAACAACGGCACCCGACTCGTCGGGAATGGATGAGGATTTGCCTCCCGGCCCTCGTCGCGACCCGCTGTCCCGCCCCGCGAATCTCGACGGCCTCAAGGAAGTGATCGGCCTCGCGTTAGGCGCACCCGAATTTCAACGCCGTTAAATCCGCATTCCGTCTTCCGCATTCGGGGTCTCATGCAGCGCAGAGTCTTCCTCCGTTCCGGCGCATTCGCGCTCGTCACGCTCGGGCTGAACCCGAGCTTCCTGCGGCGTACGGCGTTCGCCGCCGAGCTGCGGGGAGCCGCTCGGGGAAAGATCCTGATCGTGCTCTTTCAGCGCGGCGCCGCCGACGCGCTCAACATGGTCGTCCCGCACGCCGACGCCGACTACTACGCGTTGCGACCGACGATCGCGATTCCGCGTCCTGGCGCGCGTGACGCATCGGCCATCGATCTCGACGGGTTCTTCGGCCTCCACCCGTCGCTCGCCCCGCTGCGCCCGCTCTGGGAGCGCGGGATGCTCGCGCCGATTCACGCCGTCGGCAGCCCGAGCGCGACCCGCTCGCACTTCGATGCGCAGGATTACATGGAGAGTGGCACGCCCGACCTGAAAAACACGCCTGACGGGTGGCTCAACCGCTACCTCGCCACGCGCGGAACGTGCGCGGAGTGCGAGGGGAAGCCGACGCCCTTCCGCGCGGTGACGATGACCGAGCAGACGCCACGCATTCTCGCCGGACCGGCGCCGGTCATCGCGATGTCATCGCTCGATGACTTCACGATTCGCGCGACCGGATCCGACGTCGAGCGTCTCGAGGCGCTGTACCGCACCGGCCGCGCCGACATCGTTCACGGCGCAGGGGCGGAGACGTTCGACGCGGTGAAACTGCTCCGCGCCGCGAATCCCCGGCGCTACCAACCGGAGAACGGTGCCGCGTACCCGCGCTCGCAGTTCGGTCAGCGGCTGCTGCAAATCGCGCAGCTGATCAAGGCGGGCGTGGGACTCGAGGTTGCGTTCGCCGACGTCGGCGGGTGGGACACTCACGTGAACCAGGGCGGCGCCACCGGACAGCTGGCCAACCGACTCGACGATTTCGCGAGGTCAGTCGCCGCGCTCGTGACCGATCTGGGCGATCGCATGGGCGACGTCGTCATCCTGACGATGACCGAATTCGGTCGCATGGCTCGGCAAAACGGCAACGGCGGAACGGATCACGGTCACGCCGGCGCGATGTTCGTCGTCGGCGGCTCGGTGAAGGGCGGAAAGGTCTACGGACGTTGGCCGGGGCTCGCACGTGAGCAGCTCTACGAGGGGCGCGACCTGGCGCTGACGACGGACTTTAGATCTGTGTTCGGTGAGGTAGTTCGCGAGCATCTTGGCGCCGGCGACCCCTCGTCCATCTTCCCGCATTTTGCCGCCGGCGAGAGACTCGGGCTGTTCTAGGGGTCAGGAGTCAGGAGTCAGGGATCAGGGGGTGTCAGGGAATAGGTTGCAGGAGAGAAACTGCAACAGCACCTGCGGTTGCGATTCCCTGCTCCCGACATCCTGATACACCGGGGTCAGGAGTCAGGACTCAGGGATCAGGGGGTGTCAGGGTGAAGGTGCCAGGAGGGAACAATCCGGCACCTGATCCCTTCGTGCCGTTCTCTCCTCCAACCTGTACCCTGACACCCCCTGATCCCTGACTCCTGACTCCTGACCCCTGGGGTTCTAGAATCTAAAGATCTTCCTGAACGTCGACGCGATCTTCTCTCCGAAGTCATCCGCCCAGGTCTCCTCGGGCTCGGGGTGCTCGCGGCAGTATTCCGTCGGCTCCATCCCCGGCTTGAACCACTCGGTCTGTGTGGCGGGACACCACTCCCCCGCGAGCTCGCCGGTGAACGCGTCGATGGTGACGGCGACCATCCCCGGTGGCGGCTCCCATTCATCGCCATCGCCACGCTCGCGCCATCCGTTGATGAAGAACTCCGCCCATGCCGGGGCCGCGGCGCTGCCGCCGCTCATGTCCCCCGAGAGTGCGACGCGCTGATCGTGCCCGAACCAGAACGCCGCCGCGAGCGTCGGGGTGTAACCGACGAACCAGACGTCAGCGCCATCGTTCGTCGTTCCTGTCTTGCCGGCAATCGGACCGCGAGCGCCCCATTCGCGCACGGCGTGGCCCGTTCCGTGATCGACCGCGGAACGGAGCATCGACGTCATCATGTACGCATCCTGCGGATCCATCACGAGGTCCATCACCGGATCGGTCTTCCATAGCACGCGACCATCGGGCCCCTCGATGCGCTCGATGAGCCTCGGCTTCACCCGGTAGCCTCCGTTGCCGAATGGCGCATAGGCGAGAACCAGCTCGAGCGGCGTCACCTCGAGCGCGCCCAGCGCGATCGACGGCACCGGCTCGAGCTGGCTCGAGATACCGTTTCGCCGCGCCACCGACACGACCCGCTGCTCGCCGACCGCGCGACTCACGCGCACGGTAGCGGCATTCGCCGAGCGCATGAGCGCCCGTCGCAGGGTGATGCGGCCATTGTACTCGTCACCGTGATTCGCCGGCGTCCAGACGCGACCATCATCGCCGACGATCTCCACCGGATCGTCATCGACCATCGTCGCCGGAGAGAGTCCGGCGGAGAGCGCCGCCGCGTACACGAACGGCTTGAAGGCCGAGCCCGGTTGGCGGCGCGCCGAGAGCGCGCGATTGAATCCTCCGCGCTCGTATTGTCGTCCGCCGACGATCGCCCGCACGTCGCCCGTGCGCGGATCGATCGCGATCATCGCGCCCTGAACGACCCCATTGGATCGGCCGAAGTACGCGCGCTCTCGCCCCTGGATGTACGCGGCACGTTTCGCGACCGCACGCTCGGCGGCCTTTTGCGCCTCTCCGTCGATCGTGGTGTAGACGACGACGTCACCCGACTCCAGCGCCTCCGGACCCAGCAAGGAGTCCACGGCGCGGCGAATCGCGTCGAGCGCGTACGAATTAGTGCCGGTGGGTCGCCACTCCTGCTTCGCGACGCGAACGGGCTGCGCGGCGGCGCGACGCGCCTGCGCCTGATCGATGTAGCCTTCGCGAACCATCAGGCTCAGCACGAGATCCCGCCGGCGCTTCGCGCGCTCAGGAGCTTTCCTCGGCGTGTACGCCGATGGTCCCTTCGGCAACGCCGCGAGGACCGCCGCTTCGGCAAGGCTCACCTTCTTCACGCTCTTGCCGAAGAGGTCGCGGCTCGCCGCCTCGACGCCATACGTCCCGTTGCCGAGATAGATGACGTTGAGATAGAGCTCGAGAATCTGTGGCTTGGTGAGGGTGTGCTCGATCAAGCGCGCGAAGCGCAGCTCGAGCAGCTTCCGGCGCAGTGACCGCTCGCTGATGATGCGCGGCGTGAAGCTGTTCCGCGCGACCTGCATGGTGATCGTGCTGAACCCTTCGCGCATCTCCATCGCCGAGACGTTGCGTGTAACTGCGCGGACGAGGCCACGCCAATCGAGCCCATTGTGCTCGTAGAACCGCCGGTCCTCGGTCGCGATGAAGGCCTGCTGCACGTGCCGAGGGACGTCGGCGAGCGGAACGTTGATGCGCCGCACCGAGGTCAGGCGTCCGAGCGACTTTCCCGAGCGGTCAATGGCCTCGCTGCCCTCGATGGGACGGAAGCTCCGAATCTCTTCCGAAGACGGGCAGCCGGCGAAGCCGCAGGTCGCCAGCCACGCGTCAAACAGCAGGATGGTGACGACCACCGCTCCCATGACGGCGAGAGGCTTCCACTGCTCGCGCATCCACACGCGCGGGGGGTGCGCTGGATCACTCCGCCAGCGCTCGCGGAACGTGTGAAGGCGTTGCTGAAAAGCGGCGATAAACGTCATGAAAGTGGGTCAGGCTCGCGGCACGCGGACGCGTGTCAGACGAGCCGCTTCCATCAATAGTACCATCGACCCCACCCGCAGGTTTCGGGCGACTTCCGTAGCCCACGCGGGCGAGTGTGGGATCCATCACGAGGCGCGCCGACCCGGCGCCTCGGCGTCAGGACGACGCCCCTTCGACCGACTCACCCCACGTGCTTCCATATTCGCGGTACCGGCGGCTTGCCGCCGTGCTCCCGATCGCGCTGATCGCGTCGGGATGCAGCAGGACAGAGGCACGCCCGAATGAAGCGCCCGCCGCCTCATCCACTGAGAAGGCAGCGGCCCGGGCGATGGTTGCCCTCGACTCGGCATCGCGGAACCGTCAGCCGAACGAGACGGGACGGATCCCGATCCTGGAGTATCATCTCGTCGGCACTAAAGAGGGGCGCTGGGAACGTGAGCACACTCGGTTCCGCCGCGATCTCGCGCTGCTCTACGAGCGAGGCTACCGGCCGATCACGGTCGCCGATCTGGTCAGCCGGCGTATAGACCTCCCGAGGGGACTGTCCCCCGTCGTCTTCACCTTCGACGACGCGTCGCCATCGCAATTCCGCTACGTCGAGCGGGACGGCCAGCTCGTCGTTGATTCGACCAGCGCCATCGGCATCTGGCTCGACTTCCAGAAGGCGCACCCTGACTGGGAGAGCAAGGCCACGTTCTGCGTGCTGTCGGGCGCGGAGGCGGGACGCGCCTTCTTCGGCGACCGGAACATCGAAGGGCAGAAGAGCGCGTGGCGTCACGCCAAGCTCAAGTTCCTCGCGGAGCAGGGCTTCGAGCTGTGCAACCACACCCTCTGGCACGCGCAGCTCTCGAAATACGACGACGCCGTGGTGCAGGAGCAGATCGCGCGGCTCGCGTTGGCGGTCGATTCGGCGGTGCCTGGATACCGGGTGCGCACCATGGCGCTCCCGTTAGGCGAGTGGCCGAGGAACACCGCCCTGGCCGCGAAGGGTGCGTGGACGGATGCGCGCACAAAGCGGGTCGTGGCGTACGATCACGCGGCGGTGTTGCTCGTGGCCGGCGAGCCGGTGCCGAGCCCGTTCGACCCGGCGTTCGATCCGCTGCGGCTGGAGCGCGTGCAGGTGTACGGGAACTCGCTCGAGCGGACGCTGGACTGGCTGGAGAAGTCCGGCCGTCGGTACGTTTCGGACGGCGACAGCACGGCGATCACGGCGGCGCGGGTGGTCGTGGCGATCGCCGGCGCGGACGGCAGGCAGCCATCCGCGCCGTGCGGCACTACCGCGGAATCAGGACGCTGTCGATCGCGTGAATGACGCCGTTCGAGGCGAGGATCTCCGTCTTGACGATCGTCGCCTCGTTGACCTTGAAGCCGCGCCGCTTGAAGCCCCGGTTCTTGACAGTGATCGTGAGCGTTGCGCCGTTGACGGTCGTGGCGGTTCGCGGCGAGCCGACGCGTGGCGCCTTGACGCGCTCACGCACGAGGTGATAGGTGAGCACCTCGGCCAGTGAGGCCTTGTCGGCCAGCAGCGCTTCGCGTTCGTCCTGAGGCATTCGGGCGAACGCCTCGTCGGTCGGGGCGAAAAGGGTAAACGGCCCCTGTCCGTTCATGAGCTCGACGAGCCCGGCGCTACGGATGGCGCCGCCGAGCGTGCGGAAGCTTCCGCGCGACGCCGCGGTCTCGAGCAGGCTGTTCTCGCCGGTTCGGCGCGTGCGCGCGGGTTCCACGCGATAGGGTCCATCGGTCGCCGACTGGGATTTGGCCCGCGGCGCGGATGGCGTCGTGCGCTTCGACGGTGCATGACCGTTGTTAGGCGCTCTGTTGGATTTCATGGAACCTCCTGCTGAATCGAGGGCGCAGCGGACGGTTCCGCTGACGCGGCCGAGCGAAAGCGCGCCACGTGAGAGGCAGGGACGCGGCGGTACAGCGGGCTAGCGTGGGCGCTTGCGACGTCTGGTGGGAACGAACTCGAGCAGCTCGCCCGGCTGCACATCGAGCGCGGCGCAGAGTCGATCGAGGGTGTCGGCGGTGAAGCGTCCAAACTTCAAGCGGGGGTCGGCCAGGCGGTACGCGGTGGGCACGGTGAGCCCCGTCTCCCGGGAGAGCCGGTACGGCGTCCACCCCTTCCGTTTCAAGACTGTCGACAGGTGGAACCGGATCACATCCTCACTCCGACCGAAGCCTTAATAATAGCGCCCATGATTACGTTTGACAATAGTAATATCATATATTACTATTCGCCATGCGCGGAGGTCGGGGTACGTTCGCTCGCCCGAGGAGCGACCTGCCATTCGGATCGGTCGTCGCGCCCCTCTCCAGACGGCCAAACGCCGCACGATTCCGCAGACCGCGAGCGGGCCAGGGAGCCATCATGCTCGATCCGAAAGAGACGAAGAAAGGCGGATTCGGCGCGTTCGCGCAACGCGACCGTGAGCGCCGCGAGGCCGAGGCCGAGGCGCTGAAGCCGAAGCCCGCCCCGACCGACGCCGCCGCCGAGGCGACGCCGCCGGAGACGCCCCGCAAGCGCTGAGGACCCCCGGACGACAGACGGGCGCGCTCACCGATCCAGGTGAGCGCGCCCGTCTGTCATCGCGGAGGCTGCCTAACGCGTCGCGACTCTGCCGCGCAGCTCGCGGAAGCCGATCATGCGTCCCTGGTCCGCATCCCACAGCCTGAGTGACGCGGTGCGCAGACTCTCTCGCACCGTCAGCACCGTGACCGCCTGGAGGATCCCGTTCTCCTCGTGGCAGCGGCGCAGATGATAGTTGGGGATCTTCGGGTCGAGGTGGTGCACGTGGTGCAGCCCGATGCGGCCCGTCATCCACTCCAGCACCCGGGGCAGGCGGTAGTACGACGCGCCCCGGATCGCCGCTTCGGCGTAATCCCACCCCTCGTGCGGCTCCCAGTACGCGTCCTCGAACTGGTGCTGCACGTAGAAGAGCCAGTTGCCCGTCGCGCCGGCGATCAGGAGAATCGGCCCATACACGAGGAGCACGGCCTGCCACCCAACCGCCAGCGCCAGCGCGACGACGATCGCGGCCAGTGCCGCGGTCGTGGCGCGTGACTCGAGGGTGGTTTTCGACGTGCGCGCGATGCCGGCCGCGGGGAGATGACGAACCACGAGCAGGAAGATCGGACCGAGCAGGAACAGCACGATGGGGTGGCGATACATCCGGTACTTGAGACGTCCCCAGCGCGACCGCGCGAGATACTCATCGACGGTGAGCGTGAGGACGTCCCCGTGACCGCGCCGGTCGAGATCGCCTGACGAGGCATGATGAAGCGCGTGGTCCCGCCGCCACTGCGCGAACGGCGTCAGCGTGATGGCGCCGGTGATGAATCCGATGACTTCGTTTGCGCGGCGCGACGGCACGAACGACCCGTGCCCGCAGTCGTGCATGATGATGAACGTGCGCACGAGGAAGCCGGCCGCCGGGATCGCGAGCAGCAGCGTCAGCCAGTACGAGACGTCGAGCATCAGGTACATCAGCGTGACGAGTGCTGCCAGCGGGAGCAGCGTCGTGGACAACTGAATCGCGGCGCTGGCGGCGCTACTGGCACGATACGGTGCGGTGGTGTTCTGCCAACCGCGAAGAGGGGCGGTCGACGCAGCGGCGGGAGCTGCGAGAGTTGCTGAAGTCGCCATGGTGCGCCTTGGGGAGGAAGAGAGAGCGCCTGTCCAGGGTGGACGACTCAGCGAGGGATGCGTCTGAAGGAAAGATAACCCGTAAGGCAGCGCATCCACAGCGTCGACTTTCTTGTCAGCGTCGAGAATCTGTCGGTGTTGGTGCGCTCTTGTGTTGAGGTCAGCGGTACAAGTGTCTGAATTCATGCGTACCGTGTCTCAAAAGTGTCGTTGCGGCACCCCCGGAGCCTCGTCAACTTCCTAGCGACAATGGCAGAAAGTCCGAATCAACGCATGAGAGGATCGCGGTCATGACTATGAGCGAGCCCAGACTCCTGCACATCCCGTTCTTCGAGGCGCTTGCTCGCGTCGAGGAAGGGTCCGCGGAGTGGCGCCTTACGACAGCAGGCCTCGTCACGCTCCGACTGTTTGATGCGTGGCTGATCGAGGGGCCGAGCGTCGTGGCGGCCGATGCCTGGGGCTTGCGCGCGGTTCGCGAGGCGATCAATGACGTTGATTCCGGCTGCACCTCCAAGGGCATTCTGGCGAGCATCGTGGATGCGATGGAGGGCTTGTCCGCGGTGCGTGTGCCTGTCGTCGCCCCTCGATTGCTCGCCTTTGCTCGGGCGCTGCAGTTCGAGGGTCGGTGGGAGCTCGCCGCTGACGTTCATCACACCGTCATCGCGCACGCCCACCCCATGGACGAAGCGGACATCGTCATCGCGGCCAACATGCAGCTTGGCGCGTGCCTGCGCACCATGGCCGCGTGGGACGAAGCCTCGACAGCGTATGCGCGTGCGGAATGCGTCGCCGCCATGTCCGGCGACATCGTGAACGTCCTGCGAGCCCGGATCTCCGAGGCGAACGTCTCGATCGATCGGGGAAATCTTCCGCGTGCGCAGGCCCTCCTCGATCAGACCATTCGCGAGTCATCGGCGAATCGCCTCGGCGAAGTGAAAGCGCTGGCCCTGCATGCTCGCGCGGAAGTCGCGATTCAGCGGGGAGAGTTCGAAATGGCCGTCGCCATGGCGTACGAGGCGTTGGAGGGACTCACCCTGCCTTCAGCGCGGGATCGCGTGATGAGCGATATCGCGACTGCGTTCTACGAGCTGGGCATGCGGGATTCCGCTCGCGACGCGTATCTGGTTCTGGCGGCGACCGCTCAAGAGCAGTACATGCGGTGGCTGGCAATGATCAACCTGATGGAATGCGCCACGGCCGATCGGCGCGAGCCGATGTTCGAGCAGTATCGCCGGGAGTTGGCGACCGTCACGCTGCCGGCATCGCTCGCGTGTCATTACCACCTTTACGTGGGTCAGGGCTACAGCGTGTTCGGAAAACGCGAGCAGGCGAGAGCATCGCTCGAGCGCGCGATCGCGCTGGCGGAACAGCACCACATCAACAAAGTGCTCTTCAAGGCCGAGCAGACTCTCGAGGCCGTGCGCGATGGCGGCGTGGTGATCATCGCCAACGCGCCCGAATCATCGCCCAGGCCCGAAACCGAGCGTGTGGCGAAGGCAGTCCGGGAAATGCGGGAGCTGGCTGAGGTCGCCGGTTGAACCGCAAGAAAACGGGGCCGCAGGTGGCAGCCTGCGACCCCGTAGATTAGCAGAGACTTAGGATTTACTAGCAGGCGGCTCGGGTACCCGTGCCGGCGGTCACAGGGCAGTCGCTGGCCGGCTCCGGAGCGGTGACGTCAGAGCAGGCAGAGACCGCAAACGTCAGGAGGGCGAGCACCAGGAGAGAGAGGTGGCGGCGGGACATGACGGGCCTCACGTGCTGAGGGTTGTGACTGGGGGGTTGCAACTGTCACGCAAGGTACCGTCGCGCGTCCATCGGTAAACGCACATCTTGAGACAATGATGTGCACTTTTAGGACACGTGATCCGGTGGCGTGAACGTCGTCGTCCGTCTCCCTCCCCTTTTGCTGGCCCACCTGCGAATCGTACTCGGGCGAGAGCATAACGTAATCACCGTCGACCGGTGGGACGAGCTCGAGAACGAGGTGCGAAGCAAGCCGGTGGATCTGGTCGTCGCGGATCCACGGGCCGAGGGTACGGTGCGACTCGAAGAGCTCCGGGCGGTGATCCGGAACTTCCCTTCGCTCCCGATAGTGATCTACACGATCCTCTCGCCGGAAACGCTCGGCGCGACGGTCGAGCTGGCGAAGCTGGGGGTGCGGCACGTGGTGCTCCGCAACTTCGACGACGAGCCGCGCCGCTTCCGCGACCTGCTGGAGCGACAGCCGGCGTACGTAATGAGCGATACGGTTCTCGCCGCGCTCGCACGACCGCTGGGCACCGTCCCGGTGGAGCTGGCACGAGCAATCGAGCGGCTGTTTCGAGTGCCGCAGCAGTTCAAGGACGTGAACGACCTCGCGGCCGCCGCGTCGATGCAGCGACGGTCGCTCGACCGGTGGCTCGACCGCGCCGGCCTGGCTTCGGCGAGAATGCTGGTGCTGGGTGCGCGCCTTCTTCGCGCGTATTACTACATGCAGGACCCGGGACGCTCGCTCGATGATGTCGTCGAGCGTCTCGGATATGGGTCGCCGAGATTATTCGCGCGACAGGTGCGGGCGGCAACGGGGCTCACGCCGACGGCTTTGCGGCAGAGCCTGCCGCCAGAAGAGTTCGTCGCGCTGCTGACGGCGCGACTGGAGCGACGAGGAGAGCGGACGAATGCGGTTCAATGAGCGGTTGCGTGTCCTGGTGGTCGATGACGAGCCCACGATCTGTCGCGCCCTGACGATCGCGTTCGGGCGCGCGGGCTACGATGTCGTCGCGGTCGAGGCCGGCGAGCAGGCGCACACCCTGCTCCGCGCCGAGCATTTCGACTTCCTCGTCCTCGACCTTCGCATTCCGGATCTGCGTGGTGACGTGCTCTTCGAGCTCGCCGCGTCGATTCAACCGCACCTCCGTTTCCGCACGCTCTTCACGACTGGCGACGCCAGCGACCGCGCACTCGAGCTGATCGCGGCCTGTGGCTGCAAGGCGCTCCACAAGCCGTTCGAGCTCCAGGAGTTGATCGCCGAGGTTGGGAAGCTGGCGCCGAGGGTGCGGGACGCAAGTGCCTAGCGGCGAACGCGGAAACCGGAAAACGGATATGTACGGTCTTCACAGGCAATCCGCATTCCGCTTTCCGCATTCAAAGCTTCCACTCTCGTAGAGTAGTGATCGCCCGCTCCAGCGCTCGTTTCTCCTCGTCGCGCTCGGCGAGGGCCAACATCCCCGAGTACGTCTCGATCGCCAGGTCGAGCGCCTCGAGATCATGCTCCGTCGACGCCAGCGAGGCCGCGTTGTCGGCAAGGTTCGCCCGGGCGAGCTGGTCGCCAGGGAAGCGCGTAGCAACCTGACGCCATCGCTCGACGCGAGCGCGGAGCTCCGGTTCCGCCAACGCCCACAGATGCCATGCGGCGCGATTGTCGGGATCGGCGGCAATGGCGCGCGATGCGAGTGGGGCGACCTGCTCGGGACCACGACCCGTGACCCAGTACGCGTTCGCGAGAGTCACGAGTGCGCGGGCGTCGTCAGGCTTCGCGGCAACGATGTGCTCGTACGCGGGGCCGGCGACCTCGGGAATCATGCGGAACGGTTCGACGGCCGCCGCAAGCGTGTCGGGATCGGATGTCCGTGCGGCCTGGTCGATGCGCTCGAGCAGACGCGCGATGCTGCCGTCCACGCGATAGGCATCGACGGCCGCGGCGATCTCGGAGCGGGCGTCAGGCGCGGTGGTCATGGAGGGCGTAAGTTATGCATGACGGCCGCGCGACGTCACTCCGCGCTTGACCACCGACCGAGTGCGTCGTCCTAGAAGGGCGACGCCGAGACCGAATACGAGCCGGAGCCTCAGCCGTGAGCGAGTCGAAGAAGATGGTGGACCTGTCGAACGCCGTTGGACGCGTGCAGCACGAAATGAACAACCCGCTCGCGGCACTGTTGGCGGAAACCCAGTTGCTCGAGCTCGATCCAGCGCTGACGGCCGAGCAGCGGGAGTCGGTCAAGCGGATCGTGGACCTCACGCGGCGGGTAATCGCCTCATCGCGGAAGCTTGATGCGCTCCGCGAAAAAGAGGAATGAGGACCCAGGGGCTGCCTTTAGCGGCATGATTCTCGCCCCGGTTGGTCGTGGTAGTTGCGAAAATCGGCTTGGGAAGTGAAGTTGGTGGTGGCTGGCCCGCTGGTGCGCGTCAGTCATCCCGAATTTGACGAGCAGCGCCGCATGTTGGCGCGGAGCCGCTCGGGTTTGCGCTGAGCAAGCGCCGGAAGCGCGTGGGTCGTCCGTGTTTCCGCGACGTCGTCGACAACAGCACGAAAGCAGGACCGGTGCGTCGCCACTGACGGCACGCACCAGAGCGCCCGGAACGGCCGCGTGCATCGCGGCGCGCTCATGAGAAACCCTCATCGGAAGTGCGGGGCACGCTGTGTATGGACGTGCCCGTCGAAAATTCACCACGACACCTGGTTGCATGAACGAACGCAGACGCCCGCCCCGTCGTGGGCGCGGCCCGCGCCC
>Ga0075421_100003290_pt1 | contig 19311 bp, 8 predicted proteins | sample SoiMetdeltSBSDD5_FD_75292 | JGI IMG/M metagenome (GOLD analysis project Ga0075421, IMG submission 75292) | Bulk soil microbial communities from a Populus tree surrounding site in Tennessee, USA - Soil MetaG P. deltoides SBSDD5 | ecosystem: Environmental > Terrestrial > Soil > Tree plantation... | reverse complement strand
CGCCTCATAACCCTTGCTGCGAACTGTGCAGGTGCGCGTAGTGCGGTAAATCCGCACGCTGCGTGCGATGTGGCGGACGTTGGAGACAGGGCTACGGAAAATCCTTAGAGCTTTCTTGAGATCACGATTCGAGGGATCGCTGCTACGAGATAACATTTCCGTTTCCATCTTCGACGAGATCAACAGCAGAAGCTTGGCCGCGATGATATGCTGCCTCCGCAAGTCGATGGTAGTCGGCATTTTGCCTTGACATGCCTGTGAGCAATCTCTCACACTCCGCCAAACACGGTTGTCGAAGGCCGTGGTATTCGACCGGCGGGCCGAGCAGCTCAAATGACAGTCCAAATCGACCCAGCAGCCGCAGGAGAGCCGGCGCCATTGCGGCACACACGTGAGTGATGCCGTGGTCGAAGGCAAGCTTTCCAACTGCCCGTACAAGCCCTAAGCTGATGTGAGGAGCTAGGCGCCGCGAATCACTCGCGTTCAGGTCGAAGAATCCGACATCGGGATAGAGTGTCTCGCCCTCGCGCCGTCGGAACATTTTAGATACCGCATAGCGCGAAATCTCGGCTGTTTTCAAAGGAGGACATTCATCCAAACGCGCCCTGAATTGTTCGGAAAGAAGGTCGCGAATGGGCAGCGACGCAGGCACCCGGCCACCGGTAGGCAGAACCAATCGCACACATCCCACGACCCGAGCGGTCGGTTTGAAGATCAGGACTGCGTGCACAGAATGCTTGTCAAACTCATCCACCTCCCGCTCGCCTGAGTGAGCAGAAGGGTCTTCGAATGCATGCTCAAGACAGTACACCTGATAGCGCAGTGCATAGGCCTCCTCAAGTAGTTCTGGGCTGTTTGCCGGTATGACAGCAAAGTACTCATCGTATAAAGCTTCTAGCCGATGCTCGTCCGATTCGTGAATCATATTCTTCCACTCGATTCTCTTTTGAACGGGACCGGGGAGTGGTCCCATCCAATGACGTGTTGAGAAAGGGTCTCGGACCTATCCGCGTATACCTAAGGTAGTGGAAAATACAACCGCGAGGTCTCAACACGGCTGCTCGGGTCCGCACTCGCCAGGCTCGGAACCTGCGCGACTCGCCGTGTGCTCGTTTAAAGCCCTGGCGGCGCGATCTGCTACAGCCGCGAAATTGGAATTGGAGGCTGAGTCTTAGAGAGATAGGGAATGCAGGAGTTTCGGTTCGTAGGGCGAGCGCCAAGCGCACCCTTAGAAGGAAATTTGAGCGATTTCCGTTGGAGGTGCTCGGTGCGAGGCCGAAAGCCAGTTCCGACACATCTGATAGGTTCTGCGGGGGGAAGTAGTGTGGAACTGAAGAACCTGAATTTCCAAGGACATTCGTATCGACGAGTCACGCGAGATATCGGAACGGAGAAGCAACCAGCGCCGCGCTTTTTCTGCACTGGCCGCGCCATTACAATGACCTAGACGATCAAGGTCATGACCAGAAGGCGAGGTGCGTTATGGGGATGAGAATAGCTTGCACGTGGATGATAACTTCCGGCTTCGTCTGCCTAGCGCAGAACGCGGGAGTGCAGGGCGTCGTGACGGATCCGTCGGCAGCCGCGGTGCCGGGTGTAACGGTGACCATCACAAACGTTGGGACCGGAATCGTGTCGGCGGCTCAGACCAATGAAACAGGATTCTATTCGGCTCCGTTGCTGGCCGTGGGTACCTATCGCGTGGTCGCCGAGAAAATGGGATTCAGTCCGGTGACGCGTGAAAACCTGAAACTTGACGTAAACCAAATTGCGCGCGTGGATTTCGAGTTGAAGGTCGGATCGGTCGCGGAAACGGTGGAGGTGTCGGCCGCAGCGGCGTTGTTGGAATCGGAAACGACAGCCATGGGGCAGGTGATCGAGAACCGCCGCATCGTCGAAATGCCGTTGAATCTCCGAAATTACCTGGAACTGGCGAGACTGGCAACCGGGGTGTTACCGGCGCGGACCCTGGGTCGAGGGTCGCGAACGGGCGGAGAGGATGGAACAGAAGGCGGATTCATCGCGGCGGGACAGCATGCGTTTCAAACCAACGTGCTGTTGGATGGTGTGGACAACAGCTCGCGGGCTTCCGGCGGGCCTCTCGGATGGCAGGCCCAAGCCGTCAAGCCGCCAGTGGACGCAGTTGGCGAATTCAAAGTTGTGACTAACAATAACTCGGCCGAGTACGGCTACCGGATGGGTGGCAAGGTGATCGTATCCACCAAATCCGGAACCAACGAGCTTCATGGGTCGTTGTACGAGTTTCTGCGGAACGAGAAATTCGATGGAACAAACTTTTTCGCGAACCGGTCGGGATCGAAGAAGCCAACGCTGCGGCAAAACCAATTTGGCGGCACCATCGGCGGGCCTGTGTTGAAAAACAAGATGTTCTACTTTTTCAGCTATCAGGGTACCCGCATTCGGCGTGGCCGCAGCTTTACATCGACAGTGCCGAGCACACTCGCCAAGAGTGGCGACTTCTCGCAGGAAGGCGTGCGTCGCAACCTGGTATTTGATCCCCTGACCACGTCGGGAACCGGGACTGCGGTGGAGCGGCAGCCATTCCCAGGCGCGCGGATTCCGTCGAGCCGTTTCGATCCAGTGGCCACTCCGATCATCGCGCTGTATCCGGGCCCGAACATCCCGGGGCGCGAGTTCCAACCCAACAACTACTTCTTTGCACCAGCGGACAAGGACACCTCGAACCAATACGACATCAAGGTGGATCACAATTTCTCGGATCGCGACCGCGTGTTCGGGCGCTGGAGCATCCGGCGCGACGACAAGCTGCAGAACGGCCCATTACCGGAGTCTGCATTCGCGGGAGGTTTGGGCCAAACGGTGAATCTACCTGGGGATAATTGGGCGGGAAGCTGGACGCACATGATCACGCCGAGCCTTTACAACGAGGCGCGGTTCGGTTACACGCATTTTCCGACGAGATTCGACATTCTGTCTTCCGAGAACCAGAACAAAAAATACGGAATCAAAGGCGTCCCCGGCGACACGTTCAACGACGGCCTCGATCACGGGATCGCGCGGTTTACGCCGTCGGATTATGGCGAGATCGGCACACGGAGCTTCTGGCCGAACTATAACTACCTGGATAACCTGCAATTCAACGACAATGTGCTGTTCCAGAAAGGGAGCCACTCGATCAAGTCGGGTGTCGAGTACCGGAAATCAATGCTATTTCGCGAAGCTTCGCGGTTCAGGAGAGGAAATTTCCGGTTCAATCGGATATTTACGACGCAGCGGCCCAACGACGCCAACAGCCGCGCTCAGACGGGGAACGGAATGGCGGACTTCCTGCTAGGCACGGCGAGTGGTACAACCGTCGGGAACCAGAACGGCGAAGACGCTTACTCGCCTTATTACGGCCTGTACGTACAAGATGACTGGAAGGTGTCGCGCAACCTCACGATAAACCTTGGCGTGCGATGGGAGCTGATGAAAACCCCCTACTATCCATATGGCGCGAAAGTGGGGCGCGGTGGCGTGAGCCGCTTCCTGACCGAGTTCAACGTGCCAGTGGGCGATCCGCGATACGACTCCTTTGACCGGCCCAAGAGCGGCAGTGACTGCGGATGCAAGCAAGACTGGAACAATTTTGCGCCTCGTCTAGGGATCGCCTATAGGTTGAATGAGAAGACGGTAATTCGCGCTGGGTTCGGTCTGTTCTACGGCGAAGCCGACAACGGAGCTACCGAAGCGGCGCGGTGGCACAACCTTTCGCCGGATTTCACCGAGGTGGTGTTGAACACCACCGACAACGTGACGCCAATCACGTTTGTCAAAGATGGGTTTGTGCCGGTCCAGTTGCCGGCGCCGGCGCCGGCCGCGAATACCAATGTGACGGTGACCAAAGATATCTTCCCGAACCAATATGCATCGCAATGGTTCCTCGACGTGCAGCGGGAGTTTAGCGGCATCTTGTTCGAGGTGGGATACCAGGGCGCCAAAGCGACCCATTTGTTCGCCAACCGCAACATCAACAACGGCGGTCCGCACCCTTCGATTCCTGAGATCCGGCGGCGCGTGCGGCCGACCTGGAATGCCGTGAACTTGAACGACAACGGCGCCAATTCGCTCTACAACGCGCTGGTGACCAAAGCCGAGAAGCGCTTCTCGAGGGGATTGACGTTTGTCGCTTCGTACACTTTTTCGAGGAACATCGATCAATCCGTGGAGAATCTGAACGAAGGCGGTTCAGGCCGGGCCAACGAATACAATTTGAGCGCCGAGCGCGGCTTGTCGGACCTCCATCGGACACACAACTTCGTGGGCAGCTATACCTGGGAGTTGCCGTTTGGGAAGGGCCGGACGTTTGGATCGAATTGGAACGGAATCGCGGACACGCTGCTCGGTGGGTGGCAGTTGGGAGGGCTGGTGTCGATGCGGTCGGGTTTCCCGTTCGACGTCAACTATCCTGGCGATCCGCAGAATTCCGGAACACGAAATCGAGGGGATCGTGTTGGATCGGGAGGGCTTGACAATCCCACGATCGACATGTGGTTCGACCAGTTGGCCTTTGTGGCGAGCGCGCCGGGCGTGATCGGGAATACGGGGCGCAATGTGCTGATTGGACCGGGCTCTAAGAACCTCGACTTTATATTTGGCAAGCGGTTTGCTCTGCCCAAGGAAGGACACGTGTTGCAGTTACGGTTCGAGGCGTTCAATGCCACTAATACGCCGACGTTCGCGCAGCCGAACTCGGGATTACGGGGCCCGGCGACGGCGACAATCACGGAGGCGGACGAGCCCCGGCGGATTCAGTTCGCATTGAAGTACACGTTTTAGAAATCGTCGCGTGCGGCCACAGGAGTCGTTCCCCGGAGTTGTTCTCGAAGAATGCGGTTTTCCTCGCGAAGGCGGTCAACGGCTAGCCATTGATATCGGTTCATCCCACCGGCGACGGCGTTCAGTAAAAACCGGAATGGATCCAGGCGTCCTCCGCAATAAATCAATCCGTGTGAACCGTGCGCGGCGAGACAAGTACCCCGGTTTCAATGAGAGCACATCAGCGATCCGTTCCTCACCCAAGAGGGGTTTCCCCTCGCCATTTGTCGTAAGAGCGCACGAATATTCCTCGGCAGGGCGGGGCGTCCGTGCTCGCGCGATTTCCATCGGCAGAGCAGACGGAAACCGTTGCGGTACCAGCGGGTGAAGGTCGCGGGTTTGACGATGACAAGTGCATTGCGCCAATCGAAGAGCTTCGGCAGCCAGCGGTCTGCTCAACTATTACGCCCGCACCGCACGGGTCTTTTGACTTACGGTACAGTATCGCCGCGCCGCCATGCGGCAGCGGAATGGGGGACAATGCTGACACATCCGAGATAGGCGAGGCGGCGCGATATCCACTTGATCGTCTGGACTTAGTGGAACGCGGTGGCATCAGCGTGCGACGAACCCGTCTGAATAGTTAGGCACACATTAGGGTCGACTCGCGTCACAACGGCCGCCGTGATGGGTACTCTGGGGATTCCGTCCGGTACCGGCCCATGTATTCTACGATCTTCCTCACCACGTCGGGTTGGCTCGCAGCCACGTCCTTGTTTTCTCCGATGTCGGTCGACAAGTCGTAGAGTTCCAGCGATGCACTAACTCCGTGCCGAACACCTTTCCACCTTCCGATGCGAAGCGCCTGGTGAAATCCATCACCGTACGATTCCCAGTACAGAGGCCTTTCGAAGGCTTGTCGTTTTCCGAGAAGAGTGGGCACGACCGAGATACCGTCAACGTGCCGCGGGATCCCTCGAACCCCAGCCAGATCGGCGAGCGTCGGTAGCACGTCCCAGAAGGCCCATGGATAATCGCTGGCACTGCCTGGCTTCACTTGGCCAGGCCAGCGGACAATCATGGGAACCCTCGTTCCACCCTCATAAGAGGAACCCTTGCGCGCGCGCAGCGGTCCCATGCTTCCGAAGGGTTTGTAGTCGAATATCCCGCCGTTGTCACTGGTAAAAAAGACGACGGTGTTTTCGTCCAGGCCGGTCTCCTTCAGCTTTGCCGTAATACGCCCTACGTAGGAGTCCATCCGTGTAACCATCGCTGCGTAATGCTTGGCAGCTTCCGGCCAGGGCTGATCAGCGTATGTTCCCAAGTCGGGCGCCTCAAACTTGGCGTGAGGAACCGTCGGCGTGAAGTACAGGAAAAAAGGCTGGTACCGATGACGGTCAATGAAGTGCAGAGCTTCTCTGGCGAACAGGTCGGAGGCGTACTCGCGCCGCTGACCATGGCGGTTGCCTTTTAGCCCCTCTCTGGTCTTGTTCCGCCACACGTACTGCGGATAGTGGTCGTGCGCGTGCTGCTGGTTCAGGAAACCAAACCATTCATCAAAGCCGTGATCATTCGGAAGTCCGGGGCTGTCAGGCTCGCCCAAACCCCATTTGCCAAAGATCCCGGTCGCATAGGCTCTTTCTTCATCGAAGGCGTCGCGCCATTCGGGCCCCTTTAGCACCTGGGCCACAGTGATGTCTTCGGCCGTGAGCGACACACGCCCGCCGGTGCGCAGCGACATGTTGGAGCGGACGGTGGTATGGCCGGTGTGCTGACCAGTCATCAACGCGCTACGCGATGGAGCGCAGACGGAGGCGCCGGCATAACAGTCGGTAAAGCGCATGCCCTCTTCGGCGAGGCGGTCGATTTGGGGTGTCCGGATCAGCTTCTGGCCGTAGCAGCCAAGGTCATAGACACCGAGATCGTCTGCCATGATGAACACGAAATTCGGCTGCGCAACAGGCCGACCCCGCTGACCTCGCGCTGCGCTTGCGGCGAAAGTCACGGCGGGAAGACGGAGTAGATCGCGGCGATTCATCTGCGGAATCTGAACTCTACCATTGCTTGAACTCCGATCGACAACCGGATGAAGGGAATTGTACTAGGGCCCGTTTCTGCTGAGCATCCCATTATCATGGGACGAATCAATCCTTCACCGGCGCTTCGAGTCGTCGTAAGATTCCGAGCGGACTCCATGATGACACCATTGTTGCGCCGCCAGAAGAGGTCGTGGTCCCATAAAGGGCAATGAGGGCGATGCTTCGCGCCATTGCATTTGTTCATCGCGTGTATAGCGGCAGTGCCCTCCCAGCGGGCTCCGACAGTGGCCGTTGATCGCAAACAAGGCTCGGCGGTCTGCTCAGCCACCACGCCCGTGCTGCATGATTATCTTGACCCTACGCCAACGGTTGCGACTTTACCCGAATGCCATTTCATCTGTCAGAGTTCAAGAGCGTTCTTGTCTCGGTTTGGCTATTCACCAGTGCGCCGGAGTGATAGTCTCGTCGGGATCGCACATGTGCGAAGCAAGGAGGGTTAATGGGAAGGTTGCTTTGTCTGGGGACGCTGTTCGCGGCGGCGGGCTTATCGCAGGAGTTCCGGGGGACGATTCTCGGACGCGTTGTCGACCCGAGTGGCGCGGCCGTGGCCGGTGCAGCAATCGAGGTGGTCAACGAAGCCACCAAGACCGTGGTCAAGAGCGCAACCAACGAGGCCGGTAACTACCAGGCGCCCTTTCTCGTGCCAGGGAACTACACCGTTCGCGTCGAGCTACAGGGGTTCAAACGATTGGAACGGCCAGGCATTCGCGTTTCAACAAACGAGCAGGCGATGATCGACTTCAAGCTGGAGCTCGGCGCCACGTCGGAGTCGGTGACGGTGTCAACTGCGGCGCCACTATTGAACACGACAAACTCCGATCTCGGCCAGGTGATCGACAACAGCTACGTGGGGATGATCTCGGTGTCGTTGAGCCGCAACATCATCAACTTGAGAAACCTCGCGCCCGGAGTCACCGGAGACACCGGGACTTATACCAGCAGTGCGCAGGCGACGTTCTCGATCGCCGGCGGCGGCAGCGGCCAGGGCCGCAACGAAGTGATTCTCGACGGCATGCCGAACACGACTGCCGGAGGGACCTTCGGCTTCATCCCGTCAGTCGATTCCGTGGAGGAGGTGCGCGTTCACACAACGATGTTCGATGCCTCGTACGGCCATTCCAACGCCGGCGCGCTCAGCATCACGACCCGAGGCGGAACCAATGAGCTGCACGGCGCGGCATACATCTTCAAGCGATGGCAGGCGCTCTACGCCAACAGTTGGACCAACAACTCGCTCGGCCTTCCGAAGCCGCCCGTGGCATACCGGCAGTGGGGCTACACGGTGGGCGGCCCGGTTTGGATTCCCAAGCTTTACAACGGGCGTAACCGGACATTCTTCTCGACCTCGCTCGAGCGGGACCACGATCCGCGTGAGCTGACCAGGCAGGCACGCGTTCCGACGGACCTTGAGCGGGCTGGGAATTTCTCGAGGACATTGAACCGCCAGGGAGGCGCTTTCGCGATCTACGACCCGCTCACCACCGTGGTCTCCGGCACCACCGCGACCCGCCAGCCATTCGCCGGCGCTATTATCCCCAGTGCCCGCATCAGCCCCACCGGTTCCGCGGTGCTGAGCAAGTACCCGTCGCCGAATCTGAACCAGTCCACGCAACTCGAGGCCTACAATTGGGCGCTCAGCAAGACCTATACGGTGGACCAGCGGCAAGTCGGGTTGCGCATCGATCATGTGCTGAGCGAAAAGCAGCGGCTGTTCGGGCGCGTGGGATTTCTCAACCGCTTCCAGGAAGCGGAGGATTTATTCCAGGGCGCCACCTCCTATCCGGTGATCGGAAGTTCGGATCTGGGCAGCTTGATTCGCAAGCGGATCAACGCCAGCCTCGACGACACCATCATCTTGTCGCCATCGCTCGTTGGATCCGTCCGGATGGGCGTATTGAGCTACACGAGCACTTCGCTTTCTGGCGCGGCGGGCGCGGATCCGGCGGACCTGAAGCTACCCGATATCATCGTGCGGAATCAGGCCACGCGCGGATGGTCGAGCTTCGATCTCGGCGGCAATCTGCCCACGATTGGCGCGAGCGAGTCGTTTTCGCGCGAGATGGTGGTGTCACTGCTTTCGACCTGGACCAAGCTTACCGGCAAACATGCCACGAAATTCGGGGTGGATTATCGCCTGGCCCGCAATAATAATGTTGCGCCCGGCGCCAACGCTACGGCGTCATTTGTGGTCAGCCCTACCTTCACGCAGTCCGATCCATTCAACCGGAATGCCGCGAACACGTCCGGCAGCGGCATGGCGACAATGCTGTTGGGACTCGCCGATTCGGGGACGTTTGGGTTCAACAGTCCAACTTCGATTCAGAATCACTACACAGCACTATTCGTTCAGGACGATTGGAAAGTGACGCCCCGTTTGACGCTAAACCTGGGTGTTCGCTACGAGCTGGAGACGCCCTATACCGAACGCTACGACCGCAACAGCTATCGCTTCGATGAAACCGCGCCGGTTCCCTTGAAGGTGCCGGGGCTCGACCTGAAGGGCGGCATTCTGTTCGCCGGGGTGAACGGGAATCCGCGAGCGGTCCCGGCCGACAAAAACAACTTCGGCCCTCGCGCGGGTTTCGCCTACCGCGTGCGAAACACCACCGTCGTTCGCGCCGGCTATGGGCTCTTTTACTCGACGATCTCACTGAATACGGGATTCTTCGGGACGTTGAATGTGTTCAACGCGCAGACATCATACGTCGGCACCCTGGACAACGGCGCGACGGCGTTCACCACGCTCGCCAATCCGTTCCCGTCGGGGCTACAGCAGCCGATCGGCAGCTCCGTCGGACTGGCCGCCCAGCTCGGCGATACCCTGAGCTTTTTCGACGAACGACGAGTCAATCCGTACAACCAGCAATGGCAGTTCAGCGTGCAGCAGGAACTTCCCGGGAAGATAGTTTTCGAAGCGGCTTATATGGGGATGCACAGTCTGAAACAGATTGAGAACTTCAATCTGAACGAGAAGCCGGACCGGTACATAGCGCTCGGTCGCGCGGAGAACAACGCCGTACCCAATCCGTTCCTCGGCATCTTCCCCGCTACATCCAACCTGGGCCGCGGCGCCACGATTACGCAGAGCCGCCTCTGGCCTGGCTTCCCTCAATTTACGACCCTGACTATGCAAGGCGTCAATACCGGGCGGGCCTTGTATCATTCGTTGCAGACGAGAGTCGACAAACGTTTGACGCACGGGTTGAACTTCCTATTCGCGTACACGTTCTCCCGTCTGATGGACAATAACACCACAAGCATCGTCAACGACCGCCGTTACCGGGCTGTGTCGCCATTCGATCAGAAGCACGTGATGCGAATTGCGTTCACCTACCAGTTGCCATTCCAGTTCTACGGGAGAGGGGCGAGGCGTCTGCTTCGCCAGGGGCTCGGAGGATGGGCGGCCAGCGGATTCGGCACATTGGCGAGCGGAACGCCGCTGTCGGTGACCCATGCCAACGGGCGTCCGCTGCGCCTCGTGAATCCACGGATCGATGGGCCGATCAGCGGGCGGCTGGGCAACCGGGTTGAGAACGGCCGGGTCGTGAATCCGTTCTTCCGAATCGACGCGTTCCAGCCGTTCGCCGATCAATATGTTGTTTCACCGGAGCCGCCGGTGCTCGATGAACTACGGGCCCCCGGAACTCGATCCCTGAATCTCGCGGTGTTCAAGTCGTTTCCGATTCGCGAGAAGATGCGCGTCGAAGTCCGGATGGAGGCGACCGGTGCGACGAATACGCCGAACTTCAGTGCGCCGGGGACGAATCTGAATCAGGCGGCGACGTTCGGCGTGATCTCTTCGGCTGGCGGGAGCCGGGCGATGCAGGGGTCGGCGCGATTCGTTTTTTGAGCGCTATTGAGGTCGTGGCCCCGACGTAGAGCGGGTGATTTCCCCTGATTTCCCAGTGCTTGCCCGCAGCCAGATTGAAGTGACGTGGCCGCGCACGCCGCGAGGCACTCAGAACGTCATCCGGAACTCGAGGTAGATCACGCGGGGGGAGTTGCTCTGCGAAGGCAGCAATTGCCCGAAATTGGCGCTAGTGACATTGGGCGCACCTCCGTTCAACTGGGTAAAGTACGGGTGGTTGAAGGCGTTGATGCTGTCGGCGCGAACTTGCGTTTTGAGGCGTTCGAAAATAACGAAGTCCTTGGAGAGGGAGAAGTCAAAATTGACGACACCCATGAAGCGCACGTCGGGGAAGCGCGTTGGAAAGTTTCGCAGCGTAAATGGCGCCGGACCCGCGACGCGGGGGAAGAGAGAAGTGTCGAACCAGCGATCGAGCGTACGTTCACTGGAAGGCAATTTGGCGCTACGTGCAGCCAGAGGCGCGGCGTTGGGAAAATCAATGGGGAAGCCGGCTTGGAGCGTCGTGTTCCATCCGACACGCCAGTTTCCCAGCAGGGCGTTGGCAACCGGATGCAAGCCGTTCAGCAGCGCTTGGCCGCGGCCGAAAGGAAGCTGGTAAGTCCCTAGAATGGCTAGCTTCTTGCTCACATCGAAGATCGTGAGACGTCTTTCCAACACTGGATCCAGAATGTCAGCGGCGCGCAGATCCTGTGGGTTGAGAGCTTGTAACTCTTCCAGGGTCTTGCCGGCAAAAAAGTTCCCTTGGATATTGAGACCATTCGTGAACCTCTTCTTGATGGAGATCTGAAGAGAGTGGTAGTCGTTGCGGCCGGCGGGGATATTGGTGGCGGTAACACCCGAGTACTGCGGGAAGTCGACCAGCAGCGACTGTCGCGGTACGGTGGCGCCGTTGAGCGCACTGTTGTTGGGAAGCGACCCGGCTAGTGGATTGGTCACCCGGTCCGAATAGTAACTGGCAGCCTTGCCAAGCTCTGGGACTGGAATATGGTTGAGGTTACCGCTGACCGGAAGGCCCGTCGTGAAATTTCCCACGTACGAGACGTCAGCGAAGATGCCCAGTGGCAGCTCTCGCTGCAGGCCGAAAGAGACCTGTTTGGAAAGCGGCAGCGGGCGGCTGTTATAGCCGAAATTGAGGCCCAGACCGAGATCGGTGGCAAGCCCCAGGGAAGCGCCGACGGGTTTGAGAATTCCCGCCGGAAATGGATTACTCATCGACGCTGTCGGAGTTAGGTTGTCCGCAGTGGTGATAACAGGTGTGGTGCGGCTGAAACCGGTGGTTCCGCCGAGCGCCCACTGGCCAAGAGTGTAGATGCCGAAGCCACCACGAAGAACAGTCTTCCCACCGAGGGCATAGGCCGCTCCGATGCGCGGCTGGAAGTTGTTCCGATCCGGAGCAAATGCAAAACGATTGTCTCCACTCGCCTCGGCAAACAGCAGCCCCCCGGTGAGTGAACGGCAGGCTGCACAATTCTCGATCCCGGGCTTACCCGATACCTGGGCGGCGATGGGGCTGGCCTGATCGAATGCAAATCCGCGCGTCATCTGGTTGTATCGTTCAACAACCGGGCTCTCGTAGTCCCAACGTAAGCCGATGTTGAGTGTCAGCTTGCGGGTGATTTTCCAATCATCCTGAAAGAATGCCGAATAGTATTTAGCGCGGTACGCAGGGGTGATGGGAAGCGTGAGCGAACCCGACGTGGGGTAGCCAAGCAAAGCGCTCGCGATCTCGTTGCCGGAGAGCGCGTCGGCACGATTCGGATCGGCCTGCGTCCAGAGTTTCGTGAAGGCGAATGAGCCTCCGGCGGGGCCGAAGTTGAGATTCGTTGTGCGGAAATCACGGAACTCGAGGCCGAATTTCATTACGTGTGTGGCGATCACTTTCCCGCCCGACGCGGCGAGAGTGTACGTATCGTCACCTTGGACGGAGGGTCCGGCGCCCTGGGCCATGTAGGTGCCCATCGAGATCTGCGGATACTGCGGCCGCGCGAACTGTGCTACAAGCGACGCCGGAAATCCGAGAGTTGTGGGATCGAAACTCGTGGTTTGGTCGTTACCGGAAAGGTTTTCCAAACGCGAAAATCCGGCGCGGAGGTTGAATGTCGTGGATGCGTTGATCACGCGCGTCCAATCGAGAGTGAGAGTGCGGCCGCGGCGCCCGCGCGGCAGAATGGTGCTGGTCTCGGCGGGACTGTTCGCCGGGTACCGCTGATCGCAACAACGGATCATATTGGTCTCGCCGTAGCGGCCAAAAAAGGCGTTCTTCTGCCCCACACGCACGTCGAGGCGCCCTGTCCATTGCCATAGGTTGCCCGTGTTAGGAGTGGCTTGAAAGAAATTGTTGATGTGGGAAGGAGTGTCCCCTGCCTGCGTCGGGTCAGGATAGTAGCCCACGATATTCGAGCCCACGGAGTTGATCTGGTTGGCCGGGATGCGATTGTCGGCGAAGGGCGAACGAATGAAGTTGCTGCCAGAGGCTCGAGTCGTCAGCGGATCGTATATCACCACCCGCTGCCCATTGGCCGCCAGCAGGTTGCTGAAGTCACCCTTCTTCATCTCGGGCAAGGGCGTGGTCCACTGGGTCGTGTAAAGGCTGCTGCTGGGGTTATTGTCGTAATTCAGCATGAAGAACAGCCGGTTGCGGCCGTCGAATATTTTCGGGATCCAAACCGGTCCATTCGCCTGAAAGCCGTAGTTGTGAGATGTATTTTCCGGGCGTGCCACATTGTTGCGGTTGTTGGCCCAACTGTTGGCGGCCAGCCGCTGATCGTAGTAGCGGTCGAAAACAGCACCATGAAATTGATTGGATCCGGACTTCGTGGTGGTGGTGATGATTCCGCCTCCGGTTCGTCCATACTGCGCATCAAAGATATTTGTGAGCACTCGAAACTCCTGCACCGATTCGAGCGCGGGGATCATGATCACCTGCCGGTCGCCTTTGGTGGCGCTGGTGCCGTCGATCAGCACGTCGGTATTGGAATCGGTGCCGGCAACGCCGCTCGCCGCGCCGTTGATCGCGGTGCGAGAGTTGGCGAGGCCATCGAGACTGAACTCCGTTCCCTGGGAGGTGGAGGGCTTGTGGACGCCAGGCATCGCAAAGGCAAGCTGGTAGACATTACGCCCGGCGTTCGGCACCCCCGCGAGAAGATCGTTGTCCACAATCCCGCCGCGTGATGCGGTTTCGGTTTCCAACTGCGACATTTGCGAAGTCACGGTGACTTTCTCGGTAATCGCCCCAATCTCCAAACGAACGTCAAGACCGACGCTGGTGCTGATCTGGAGCTCGACATTCTCACGGACGAATTGCTTGAAGCCCGGCGCCTCCACGGTGATGACGTACTTGCCGGGAATCAGTAACGAAATAGAGTAGCGGCCACTGTCATTGGTGACGGCGGTCGCGGCCGCATTCGTCTGCGTGTTGAGTGCGTGAATCCTGGCGCCGCTGATGGATGCGCCGGTGGGGTCGGTCACTGTGCCGGTGAGAGTGGAACGGAAATCCTGACCGTAGAGGCTGAGCATCGGGAGCAGAAGGAGAATTATCCGCACGGACATAGCATATACGCGACAGAAGACGAATGCTCGCCGCACTCAACGACGCTCTGGCAGAGCATTTCTTGGCTTGGGAGCGTTCCCGGCATACACTCAACGGAGTGTGCATGAGCCCGGGCGTGGCCATCCATTTTCATGAAAAGTCATTTCGGCGTGGCTGTGTCGCGGCTACTTTGCCCTCCCAAGGACCGCGGCATTATTCCACTGTGACGCACCATTCACAAATGAAGCGCAGGAGGATGGCAGATGCGTCGGCCGCGGAGTCTAGGTCGAGGTATTCGTCGGCAGCGTGGATGTTGCCGCCCTTCGCTCCCCAGAGCACGGCTGGGATTCCGAATTCGTGAAATACCCACAGGTCGCATGGGCCTTTGCCGGCGATCCGTGGACGGTGACCAAAATGCGCCTCGCCGGCGTCAGCCAACTCTGTCACCAGGGAGTGCGCACTGTCCATCGCCGATCCCGGCAGGGGCGGATGGGCCACTCGACGCGTGGCTCGCGTGATAACCCTTCCAGCCATGCGGCGAATTCCCTGTCGATTTCCGCGGTGGACTCGCCCGGCATGGCTTGCCAGTACATTTCGATCCGGCATTCTTCGGGTATGGTCATCGGTTCTTCCATGCCCCAGGGGCCGGTCGATATCTTGGTGATCGAAACCGGAACGGGATCTGGGTAACCGGCGTAGAGCGGATGCACCTTGGCGCCAGCGCCCCGGCGAGCGGCGAAGTCTTCAACGGCCGCCAGGAATTCGCGCAAATCGCCCGAGACACCTTTTGGGAACATGCCTTCGGTCAGCACTGTGTTCCGCAATAAATCAATGCACGTTACGCCGCCTCTTTCTCCAGCCCTGTATTCATGATGAAGCCCTCAGATCAAGCGCTCGCTGTGCGAGTTTGCCTCGGGCAGCGATCAGGCGTTTTCAACAAGATGTGAACACCGAAACCGGTAAGTTCGCTGGGCAGAGTCTCACGGAACTGCTGGAGGTCCACTCAGCGGTCGGATGTGCGGTGACTTTAATGTGAACGAGACGACGGGAGCCGACCTCCATTGCGACGAAGACGTACAGGACTCGAAAACTGGGATCTCGGCTAGGAGTCGAATGCGTGGCGAAAACAATAATCAAAGCACCAGAAGCAGCCGTTGATTGTACTGTCCGGTACCGTTGATTCCACCTGTGCTCCCTCCCACAAAATTCTTGCGGACTGCAGCCGGTTTGCATGCTACGATGCAATGATTTCACTTCATGTTGGGGAGGGTTTTTCCATGAAATCGATCATTTGGCCTCTGGTGGCTGGGTTACTATTGCCTGGGTGGGCCCTTGCACAATCCACTTTCGGTACGATTCTTGGTACGGTCACCGACACATCCGGCGCCGTCGTGGCCGGCGTGAAAGTTACAGTTACCAACACCGCCCAGAGTGTGTCGCGCGATGTGACCGCCGACGGGCAAGGCAACTACGACGCGCTGAATCTAAATCCCGGTCCTTACGCCGTTTCCGCCACGGCCCCCGGCTTCAAGACCTTCCGCCAGGCGGGGCTCGTGCTGGACGCCCGCCAGACGCTGCGCGTTGATATCGCACTCGAAATCGGCACGGTGAACGAACAGGTGACGGTCGAGAGCACCGCCGCCGTAATCAACACTGAAACACAGACCATCGCCGCCAGCTTCGACAACCGCCAGGTGCTCTCGCTTCCGGTGAACTTCCGCGGCGCCGGTTCGACCAGTCCGTATCGGCTGCTGGCCTTCCTGCCGGGCGTGCAGGCCGATAACGGCAACAATTTTTCGCTGCAAGGGGGAATTCCAAACCAGGTGGAGTTCTCCCTCGACGGAGTCTCCACTGTTAGCGTTCGCAGCAATGGCCCGCTCTCGGAACTGTTCCCCTCCGCCGAAAGCATAGCGGAAATGAAGGTGCAGGCCGTGGGCAACAACGCCGAGTTTGGCCAGGTTGGCGACATCACCACTACATCGCGTGGTGGTAGTAACGACATCCACGGATCTTTGTTCGAATATATGCAGAACCGCGTCTTTGACGCGAACGCCTTCGGCTCGGTAATCAAGCCTCAGAAGACCGCCAACACCTTCGGCGGCAGTCTTGGTGGCCCCGTAGTCCGCAATCGGACGTTTCTGTTCGGAACCTACGAGCGCATGTCGTTCCGCCGCGGTCTCACCACTCAGAACACCGTACCCACCGCGTTGATGCGTCAGGGAGATTTCAGCGGCGAGACCGTTACCGTGCGCGACCCGCTCAACAACCAGCCATTCGCCAGCAACCGCATTCCCGCCAACCGGATCAGCTCGATCGGGCCGAAAATCCTCGAATTCTACCCACTGCCCAATTTCCCAGGTCCGGGAGCAACCAGGCAAGTTTCCGCGAACTTCCGCGAAAACCGCGCTGCGCCGATCACTTCCTGGCAGTACGACCTCCGGCTCGATCATGTGTTCTCAGCCCGCCAGTCGGCATTTACGCGTTGGAGCGCCAAGAACCAGAACACCGTAAGCCCGAACAACCAACTGCTGCCGGCGGACGACGTGTACAACGACAGCCGCTCGCTGGTCGTCTCGCATAATTACACTTTCTCGCCGCGCCATCTGAACGAATTCCGAATCGGCTTGAGCAAGAACGACTCGGCCCGAACCTACCAGTTCGACGGACGCAAGATAGTGGAGGGGTTCGGATTTCAAGGACTCGGACCTTTCCCCTACAACGGGCTCACCGGCATCACGTTCTCCGGCGCCACTACCAACTTCGGAAAATCCAAACCTCCGTTCACGTTCAACTACACGTTCCAGTTCAATGACAATTTCAGTTGGACGAAGGGTCGCCACACCATGAAGTTCGGCTTCGACGTCCGGCGTCTCCGCGCCCAAGCCGACGTCAACTTCTTCGGCGAGGACGACTATGGCCGCTTTCAGTTCGACGGCCGTTACTCAAACTCCGACTTCGCCGACTTCCTCCTTGGCATCCCATACGTCTCTCGTCTGGCCAAAACCGGCTTCGACACGGACGGGCTTTCCTGGCACTGGAGCCTCTATGCTCAGGACAGCTTCCGGGTAAATCGCAAGCTGACACTCGAGTTCGGCCTGCGGTGGGAGTACCATCCGCCCTTTACCGACGCGTCCTTCAATATCACTCAGTTCGACCGCTCCGTTCCACGCACGGGGCGCGTGATTATCCCATCCGATCCGAAGGCCGCCGAGATCACGGCGCCCGGATTCCTGCTGGGAATCAACGCCTGCCCGTCGACCGCGGTAACCATTCCCGGCGTTCCGTGCACACCCTTCCTGACGGCCAAAGAAGCCGGTTATCCCGAGCAGTTGCGGTTTCCGGACAAGCGCAACTTCAACCCGCGATTCGGCTTCGCCTACCGGCCGTTTAGCGACAACAAGACCGTTATCCGCGGCGGGTTCGGGGTCTATACCATGACCGTACTCGGACGCATCTTTTATGCTCTCACGGGCGTGCACGGCTCCGACATCCGAGACTTCAACAACAGCATTGTGGCCGGCCAGCCTCAATTCCAATGGCCGCGCGTATCCACGGGCACTGGAATCTCTACACCTGTGCCTGGCAACGCTTACTTCGGCACCTCGGTGCAGCCGACGTTCCGGGACCCGTACTCGATGCAGTGGAGCTTAACCGTGGAGCGCGAGGTCAAGGCCAATCTCGGCGTGCGCGTGTCTTACGTCGGAATGCGGACAGTGCAACTCCCCTGGGCTCCCGACCTGAATCAGCCCGCACCCTCCACCACTGCCTTCGCGTCGCGCCCGTTAACTGATCGGCCGTTCCCCTACTGGGGCCGCATTTACGCTTACGACTCGGGTGCCAATTCGATCTACAACGAGTTGCAAACCGAGGTCAATCGCCGTGTGCGTGGCGATCTCACGTTCTCCTCAGCCTGGACATGGGCCAAAAACCTCAGCGACGCGGGGGGCAACTCCAGCGGCTTCTCGAGCGAGAACGGCGGCGGTCGCGTCGCTAATTCCCTCGATCGCCGAAATGACCGCGGCAACGTCGGTCCAACACGGCGGCACCGGTGGGTGTCCTCCGCGATCTTCGAACTCCCCTTCGGCAAGGGCAAGAGGTTCATGAGCGCTGCCCCCGGCGTCGTCGACGCACTGGCCGGCGGCTGGCGCGTCAGCGGCATCGCGCTGTTGCAAGGAGGCGCTTGGCTCACTCCGCAAATGACTGGCGGGGATCCTTCGGGCACCAACGCCGCGGTCCGCGGCACCCAGCGGCCAGACCTGGTTAGCAACCCTCACCTCGACAACCCGACCGCCGATCTATGGTGGGATCGAAATGCTTTCGTGTGTCCTGGCCGCGATCCCGGTTCGTCGACCGCCTTCAATTGCAACGTTACACCGATCGGAAGATTCGGCAATGCCGGTGCCAATATCCTCGAAGGACCCGGCACGATCAACCTTTCGATGGGGTTCGGCAAGGACTTCCATCTGAACGAACGCATCCGTTTAACCTTCGAAGCTTCGTTCACCAACCTCCCGAATCACCCCAACTATGACGATCCGGGCGTTAATATTACGTCGATCGCATTTGGCCGTACTACCAGTGCCCGCGGCGCCGATTCCGGCGGGAATCGGGTCGGCCAATTCGCACTTCGTCTTGTGTTCTGATTTGGAGCGACGAGTGAAACCCACGGCTTTGACAGTTTAATTTCCGGGGCCGGATTTCCTCTGAGTTTCGCGGAACTGATGCGGTGCGCAGAATTCAATCACCGCGTCACGCCGATGGCCGTTGGCAGGAATCTGAGCTTAACGCGCCGTCGAGACCGACCGAAAGGGCTGGGCCATGATCGTGAACGACGTAGTCCTCCCGGTTCCCGGCGAGAGGTCGAGCGGGCGGCCTGGCTAAGTAGTGCGGCGAGCAGCCGTGTCTACCATATGAGCTTTAGGAGCTTGTTGAAAAACCCGTCCGCCCGGTGACGCTGGAACATATCCGAGCGTCTATGTTGTATGCGCGGAAACGAGAACAAGCAGCAACCGGTGTTCAGCTACGTGTCGTTGGAG